>WNGF01000803.1_pt1 | contig 57982 bp, 57 predicted proteins | sample 5400641 | NCBI WGS metagenome assembly WNGF01 (sample SAMN13153371, study PRJNA577476) | soil metagenome | isolation source: 80 cm soil or saprolite under grassland replicate 2 | place: USA:California | collected 2016-06-15
GTACCAGGTCCGTGTCTCGACGCCGACCGACGAACGCTGCGTCGGCTGACCGCGGTCACGCAACCAGTCCACTTGTATCTCCGAGGAGTATCCCTGCACAATAGCCTGGCCATAACCGATCACCACGTTGGCAGTGTTGTCGTCGGTAGCGTCCACCACAGCCTGAACTTGTGCGGGCCGGCCATCGTGGAGCCGCTGCGAGAAATCCCAGGGGATGACAATCCCCATCTTGGCATGACCATCGTCGATGGCGAGCGTTAACTCGCGATAGTTGTTGACCACTCCCGCCACTTTGAAATAGTCGCTGGCCTGAAAGCGCTTTAGCAGGTCCTGGCTCTGCGTGCTGCCATTGCGGTCATACACGTAGATCGGCAGGTGCTTGAGATCGAGGTTCACGCCGTATCCGAACAGCAGGACAAGGATCACCGGCATGCCCAGAACAATGATCAGGATGCGGGTATCGCGCAAGACCTGCACGATCTCTTTCTTTGCCACCGCAACGAAACGCGTGAGACTCATTGCACCTTCCGCTCCTTTCCATTGCGCGACTCGGTCGTGAGCGAGGCGAAAACATCTTCCAGGCTGGGTCGAATTCTTTCGATCCGCCGTACGGCAATGTCGCGAGCGGCCAAGTACTTCTCTAGCTCTGGAGCCGCTGTCTCTGCTCGGTCGACCACGAGGTGCAGTGCATTTCCGAACACCGCTGCGTCGAGTACCCCAGGGGCGGACTGCAACGCTTCCACTGCAGGCCCCAGCGGTTCGCATTCAATAAGGAGGAGCTCACCTCGCATCGATTTCTGCTTGAGCTCCGATGGCGTCCCCAACGCGACCATCTTTCCGCGGAAGATCAGAGCGAGTCGGTTGCGCTGGCGAAGAATATCTTGTCAATTGCGAAATTGGCAGGGTCTCTGGCAGAACCTTCAATATCGCTTGCAATCATCTTCTGTCAAAATGCGTTGGGTCGCACCAAGGGCAACTTGCAAAGCCTCAAAGAAAGGCCGTCTTTGCTGAATTGTCAGTGCCAATACTATTCGAGGGGTGATACAGAGGAACTGGCTTTGCAGGAACTGGCTTTGCCGCGCTTTGCTGAACGCAATTGGGACAAAAAATGTGTGCCAATCGGGTCTTAGCTTTATTAGTGTTTGAGGCTTCGGGAACTACCCTCGACGGAGAAGCGGACGCGATCAAAGGCGTTTCCAGTGCAGCCGAAGCGCTCGGCATAGCCGATATCTCGAAGGACGCATAATTTCAGATCCACTCTCAGAGCGGTGGGACCGGGTGGTCCCACCGCTCTGGGGTGGATGTGGCCTATTCGTCCTTGTCCGTCTCCCTGCCAGTGTTGAGTTTCGAGAAGGTGGTCTTAGAGGCTGGAGCAGGCGTTCCCTTGAGTCCCTCCCAAAGGATTTTATTGTAGAGATCGGTCGGAACGCGGTCTTCTCCCGAAAAGTCGAAGCCACGGGTTTTGTCCGCCCAGTACCGCGCGTCATGAGTCGGCTTCAAGTCCGGACCGAAAGCGAACTCGACTTTGTTTGGGTCCAGTCCCAATGTAGTCAACTTGAGAAGCGTCGACGCAACGGCATTGAAGGTCCACTTGCCGGACGATTTGATGTCGAATACATCAGCCATCGGCCGAGCGTAGTAGGTGTTCAGGTTGATGTGCTCCGTACCGAGGATGTCCTCGATCGTGCGAAGCACGTTGGGCTGACTGTAGCGGGTGCTAACGACGGCGTGCTGCTTCACGTACGGGCCAACGAAATACGTCGTAGAGCGATGCGAATCGACGTGGTCCGCTCCATCCTGACAGTCGTCTTTTCGATGATGATGATCAGGGTGTCCTTGGCATAGGGGCTGTGCGCGACCGCTTGCACCAGGAGGCCGACAGCGTAATCGTTGTCCGACTGCTGCAGTTCCGGCGTGTTGACCCCACCCAGAGCCGAGCCGAAACTGCCCGTGTGATCGTGGCTGAGCCCGCGGATCATCTCCAGCGCCGGCAGATTGCCGTTGGCAACGAATTGCTGGAACTCGCGGTTCCATTCGTTGAAGCGCCAATAATCCGGATAGACCTGATCGTAGGCGCGGAAGTACGGATCATAGAAACCGTTCTCATAGAGAAGTTGATTAGCCGTCGTGGTCTGGATGACGCCGGCGCTGAAAGGATCGGTGATGGGGTTGGCGATAGTCCCGACGCTGCCCGGGGTGTTGGCCATCCAGCCGTAGTTGCGGACCGTTCCGCCGGCGTTTAACACGGCGTTGAAGATGTATCCCTGCTGATAACCAGTCGGACCATCCGTGGCCGATGGTCACCATCACCAGCCAGTATGTTGTCGGTGCCGCCCTTGAGCGACGAAGTGGCGTTGGTATATGGCGTGGTGGCGCCGGTTGGGTCAAAGAAAAAGTCTCGTGCAGCAACGGAATTCAGGTGGCTAGGAATGTTCCGGTTCTGGCCTTCGCCTTCATAGGAGAGGCCGCGGCTCACGCGTGCATAGTTGATCCGCTGCGTGATCGTCTCGGTATTGGTCACGCGGCCACGCATCGTCGGCCCAGGTAGTCTCGGACGACCAGAAGAAGGCCCATCAGAAAGTGGTCCAAATTGTCGTGCCGAAGAAGTTGTCGGCGAATCTGAAGGCGAGGGAAGCCGCCGTCAGCAACTAGACGGCGAGCTCTTTGGTTGGCTGGGTGTCTGCTGGTGTCCGAGAAGTGCTACTTTTATTTGGCGTAAGTCGTTTAGAATCATGGTGAGCGCGCTGGGACTCGAACCCAGGACCCACGCCTTAAAAGGGCGTTGCTCTACCAACTGAGCTACGCGCCCACGCGCCTCTAGCCTAACACAACGAACAATCGCCTAAGGCCGGATTGCGGGCTTCGGCGGCCAGTCCCGAATGGCTGGCCGGGTCTTGGAAGGCCCCCAGTTACATTGTGCCAAGCCTATCTCCTTGGCATTTCGAGGATGTTGTCGCCGCGTTCGGGCTTTGCCCAAACCGAGAGCAAAAGCAGCTCGGAGTAGGTGAACTCGATCTTGTCAGGACGCGGGTTATCATGGCTAAACACATGTCTGTCAAGTATTTCGTGGAGGGCCGTTAATGAAATGGATAAAAGGTTCGCGGCTTCCACTTCGTTGTAGTACTGCTTGATCGGCTTCTGAAGACTCATTTTTGAACTCATGGCGGTAATTGTCCCACCGCTTATTTGCGGACAATCCTTTGTACCGAACCAGAGTTCCTCGGGATATTAGGTAAATCGCTCAGACTGGCCTACTCAACCTACCTACAAGTGGGGTTACTGCTGGAGAGGTTCTTAGGAAAGTTGAACCCTATTGCCCGCAAAGACAGTCGCTTAGGGACGGCAACCCCCTTTCTGTGCAATCTCTTATAAACCTCCGTTTCCCCTAAGGTCGCCGACGATTCGTGTAACATCAAGGCTGAGGGCTCCTCAGCGCGCCTGCTGTTCAACCCCCAATCTTGGCAGTTGAGGCCCCGCATGCCCTGAGGTGAGAGCGCATGGAGCAATTCGACGTACTCATCATCGGCGCTGGTCCCACCGGCTTGGCCTGCGCCATCGAGGCGCGCCGCGCGGGCTACTCCGCAGTGGCGGTGGACAAGGGATGCCTGTGCAACTCCCTTTTCAACTACCCCACCAACATGACTTTCTTCACCACGCCGGAGCTGCTGGAGATCGGCGACATTCCCTTTGTCAGCGCGCAGCAGAAGCCCTCGCGCAGCGAAGCGCTCGAGTACTACCGCAAGGTGGCCGAGTTCTACCGCCTCGACGTGCGCCAGTATTGCACGGTAACTAGGACCGAGGGTTCCGACGGGGCCTTCCTGGTGCACTGCGCCGATCTGCACTCGCGCCCCATGGTCTTTCTGGCGCGCAAGATTGTCGTAGCGACCGGCTACTACGATCTGCCCAATCGGCTGGACATCCCCGGCGAGGAGCTGGCCAAGGTGACGCACTACTATCGCGAGCCGCATCCCTACTTCAATTCGGATGTGGTGGTGGTGGGGGCCAAGAACTCGGCGGCCATCGCCGCACTGGAGCTCTGGCGTCACGGCGCGCGCGTCACCCTGGTGCATCGCGGCCCTGCCATCTCATCGAAGGTCAAATACTGGATCAAGCCCGACATCGAAAACCGCATTAAGAACCGGGAGATCGCCGCCTACTTCGATACGGTTGCCCGCGAGATCGCGCCGGACTCGGTGCTGCTCGAGACGCCCGACGGCGAGCGCCGGATCAAGAACGATTTCGTGCTGGCCCTCACCGGCTATCATCCGGACTTCGACTTCCTGTGTGCGCTCGGCATACAACTGGCCGAGCACACTTCCAAGCCCGTGGTGAATCCCGAGACGCTGGAGAGCAATGTGGCTGGAATCTATGTGGCGGGGGTGGTTGTCGCCGGAAGAAACACCAGCGAGATCTTCATCGAGAACGGGCGCTACCACGGGCACCAGATCGCCGCCGACCTGCGGCGCAAGCTGGGCGAGCCGACTCTGGCGCCGTTTGTTCCGACTCCGGAGCGAAAGCCGCCATCGGAGGTTCCGTCGGGGCCGCTGCGCAACCAGGAGTGAGCGAGACCAGGAGTGAGCGAGACCAGGAGTGAGCAAGAAAGGAGTGAGCAAGAAAGGAGTGAGCACTCGGTCGCGCCCCAATACCGAGCTGAAGACCTTACCGCAAGACCACGGCGTTGCCCGTCTGCTCGGTCACCAGCCGCGCCATAAGGGGCAGCAGCGGCTCACCGCTCGATTTCAGCACAAAGTCGTCGAAGGCCTCTTGCCAGTCGAGCTTGAAACTGGTGGTGAGCGCCGAGATCCATATCTGCCGCGCCGCCGAGTTGGGCGAGATGACAAAGGTCGCGGGCGGGTCCTCGAAGTTCAGGTGCACGGCACCGCCGCGCTGCTCCACTTCGAAGCCGGCCGCCTCTTCCACCGCATAAAGAGCGCGAGTCAGCCGCTCCATGGCCTGTTCCGCGTTCTGCTGGAAAGTCCGTTCGTCCATGTGAAAATCGTATCTTTCGTTGCCTAAGATTACGACAGTAATTGCTGCTTGCAACATGCGAGTTTACATCTAAAAGCTTCCGCGATTAGACTAGATTGTGAACGGGCCCGCGAGAGCAATTTGCTCTCACTCGCCAATTGTTGGCCTGCAAGTGATTCCCTGCATCTTAGAGGTGAAATGACGGACAACAAGGAAAAACGCCGCGTGATCGTGGCAGACGACGAGCACGTGATTGCCGACACGCTGGCCTACATCTTGAATCAAGCTGGTTTCGAAGCCACTGCAGTCTACACCGGGCTCGAGGCCGTGAATCTGGCCCACAAAATCAAACCCGATCTTCTGGTTACCGACGTAATCATGCCGGACATGAACGGCGTCGAGGCCGCCATCAACATTCGTGGATTCCTGCCGTCCTGCAAGGTGCTGTTGTTCTCCGGGCAGGCTGCCACGGCTGGTCTGCTGGATGAGGCACGCAAGCGCGGCTACGAATTCGAAATCCTCTCCAAGCCCGTCCACCCGCAAGACCTCGTTGCAAAACTTCGGCAATAACTTTACTGAATAAAAACTGCCCCAGGTCCCGCGCCCTGTACTCGGGCCCTGACCTGGGGTCGCCGTCCTCGGAATTTCCAGAAGCTACATCTCGCGGCGGCCATCCATTGCTCGTCGCAATGTGACCTCATCGGCATACTCGATGTCGCTGCCGGCGGGGATGCCGGTCGCAATTCGCGTGACGCGCACCCCGGCCGGTTTCAGCTGTTGCGCCAGGTATACGGCCGTGGCCTCACCCTCCACGGTGGGGTTGGTCGCCAGGATCACCTCGTCGATTTCCCCGGCCTCGGCGCGGCGCAGCAGGTTGCCGATGCGCAGTTGCTCGGGGCCGATGCCGTGGATCGGCGACAGCGTCCCATGCAGCACGTGGTAGGCGCCGTGGTATCCCTGGCCTTTCTCCAGCGCCGGAATGTTCGTCGGCTCCTCCACCACACAGACCAGGCGCTGATTGCGGCTGGGGTTGGAGCAGTAGACGCACGGGTCCACGTCGGTGATGTTATTGCAGACCGAGCACAGGCGCAGCGCCTCCTTGATGTGGCGGATTGCGACGGCCAGGGCTTCGGCGTCCTCATCGGAGCCGCGCAGGATGTGGAATGCATAGCGCTGCGCGCTCTTGCTGCCCACTCCCGGCAACTTCTTCAACTCATCGATCAGTCGGGCCATCGGCTCGGCAAACTTGGACATGAGTTACTTCAACTCCGCCGTCGGGAGCAAGGATGCAGCGAGACTGTTGTCCTGTTTGAGGTAACTCACGCGGCCGGCCAGCGTCCACTGTTTGTCCGCTCCCTGACGAAAACGAAGATAGTCGCCGGTGGTTGCGGCCCTGCCGACGTAGGAGAAGACCAAAACATAGACGAGCGCCTCGGTTTTTTTCTTATCGAAGCCCACCCTGGAGAGATAGATCGTCATGTCCGGTGAGGACCACTCGCCGGAGAGTTCAGCCGGAGCGTAGGGGCCGGTGATCCTGTGTTTCCATGGCGCGGCGATCGGATCGTGCAGCGTGATGCTTGTGGCGTTGTTGGCCTTGAAGTTCTTCCAGGTTGAGCCATGCAGCCCATGGAAACGGTTGCGCAGGGTGCGCTCCACGTCTTCGTCGGTGTCCGGCTTTACCCAGAGAAAGCTGCAGCCTTTGGCAAAAATCGGAGTTTCGTCCTGTAGCGCACATTTGGTGGTCAGCGTCTGCTGATAGATCGCGACGTGTGGGTCCTCCTTGGGAATCGTGTCCATCAGCTTGAGCACCGCCTCGTATACGCGGTACTCCTCATTCACCGGCTGCTCCTGCGCGCTGCCGACACAGAGGGCGGTAAGCACGAAAAGAACGGCCGGCACCCAGCCCGGCCAAAGGAGTCCCCAGCGCGCCTGCTGTTGGCGTGCGGGGGTGAAACTGCGTTTCTTGAATTCGCGCCGCTTCATCTTTACTTGGAAAAAGTAGTGCCTCAAATCAGAAGAGTCCCGGCGGCAGACCCATGCCCCCGAGCAGTCCGCCTAACTGCGATTGCATCGCCGCGTCGACGTTGCGCGCCGCTTCGTTCACGGCTGCCGTCACCATGTCCTGCAGCATCTCGACATCGGAGGTCGCGTCCTTTTCGATCTTCACCGAAAGCACCTGCTTTTCGCCGTTCATGCGCACCACCACGGCGCCGCCGCCGGCCGAGGCCTCCACCTGCGTCTCGCGCATCTTCTGCTGCATCTGCTGCTGCATCTCCTGCGCGCGCGTCATCATCTCCTGCATTCGCTTCATGTCCATGCTGCTCACCTCTCGGAGCGGTCGATTACAATGCGGATCTCCGCGCCGAACTTCTCCATCATGCGCTTTACTGCCGGCTCATCGGCGGCACGGGTCCTGATGCTCTCGCTCGATGCGGCGCGCGCTGCAGAAGATGGCTTCGGGTCCTGGACCGCCGGCGCTCCGCCCACCAGCCGCACCTTGATCGAGCGCCCGGCCACACTGCCCGCCGCCTGGCAGGCGAGCCTCTCCTGCTCGCGTGTGTAGCTGATGCCGATCATCGCCTCCGACATGCCGACCAGGACCGACACCGCATTGCCATTGCCGGACCACTCGCCTTCCTCCAGCGCGTGCACCAGCATCTGGGAGCCGCCGGTCTCCATGGCTTGCAAGACGGACTGGCGAATGGCATCCACATCGAGCGTCGTGCTTGCCTCTGCCGGCTGGAGGTTCGATTCTGCCGGGACTTGCTCCGCCGCTTTGGTGTGTGACGAAGGCGCGGCTGCGGTCTCCACCTCCGGCGCAACCGCCAGCACCGGGGTCCCCAGTACGCCCGCACTTGGCTCGCCGGGGTGAGGGACCGGCTGACCGGCGAAAGCCACCGGTGTGCAGGCGAATACGGGCAGCGGTTTCACCGACTTCGAATCCGCATCACCGGAAGTTTCTCCGCGCGGCGGGGCCCCCGACAAGCCCGTGTTTGGCTTGTTGGGGCAAGGCGGTTCGTCCCGATCCTCGCGCGCTCTGCGGGCCTTGTCGGCCTCGAGCGGCGATGGCTTTGATCCAGGCTGCGCAGATCCAGGCTGCCCAGATCCAGACTGCGCGGATCCAGGCCGCCCAAACGGCGAGCTTCCGCCCATGGGCGGAACGCCCGGCGGACGCGAGGTGAACGAGGGGGGCGTAGGCCGTCCGCCGGCAGTTTGTCCTCCGGAACCGCGCTGCGGCCCCGGCAGAGAGGACGGCCGCGGCGTAGCGCCCGATACCGTTGCCGGCGGACCCGCCTCTGTCAGCTTCACCGAGCTCAGCAACTGCTCCAGCGGAAGCAGGCGCTGGGCGTGCACCATCTTCAGCAGCCCCAGTTCGAGGTGGAAGCGCTGCTCCTGCTTGTAGCTCACATCGGCGTGGGTGCGGAGCATGATTTGCAGAAAGCGCGTCAGCTCCTCTTCGCTGAACTGCCCGGCCACTGCCGAGACGCGCCTTCGCTCATCGGTGCTCACCTGCAGGATCGGGCTCTGTTCTCCGGCAACCTTGGCGATGAGGGAATTGCGCAGGAAGCGCACGGTCTGCCGCGCGAAGTGCGTCGCGCTCTGGCCTTCCACCATGAGCTTGTCGACGATGCGCAGCACCTCTTCGCTGGAGTTCTCATGCACGGCGCGCATCACGCGCTCCAGCACCTCGCTCGAGACGTTGCCGACCAGGTCGCGCACGATGTCCGCGGTCACCGTGGTGCCGCAGCAGGAGATGGCCTGGTCCATGATGCTGAGCGCGTCGCGCATGGAGCCGTCGCCTGCCTCGGCCAGCAGCGCCAGTGCCTCTTCATCCACGGTCAACCCTTCGGCAAGGCTGATCTGGCGCAGGTGAGCGACAATCTCGTCGAAGCGCACGGCGTGAAAGCTGAAATGCTGGCAGCGCGAGCGGATGGTCTGCGGGATATCCTCGGGCTGCGTGGTCGCCATCATGAAGACCACCCACGGCGGCGGCTCTTCCAGGGTCTTGAGCAGCGCATTGAAGGCGGCGTCGGTGACCTGGTGCGCCTCGTCGAGGATGAAGATGCGGTAGCGGTCGCGTGCCGGCTCGGCCGTGGCGGTCGCGATGAGGCCGCGCACCTCCTCGATGCCTCGGTTGGTGGCGGCGTCGATCTCGATCACGTCCATCGCGCCGACCGAGCCCTCGCGGATCTCGCGGCAGGAGTCGCATACGCCGCACGGCTCGGGCACGGGACGCTCGCTGGAGCGGCAATTCAGCGCCATGGCGAGGATGCGGGCGATGGTGGTCTTGCCGATCCCGCGGTGGCCGCTGAAGATGTAGCCGTGCGCGATGCGCTGCTGCTCCAGCGCGTTCTTCAGCGTGCGCACAACATGGTCCTGCCCGATCACATCGGAGAACTTTTGCGGACGGTATTTGCGCGCCAGGACGGTATAGCTCATGGGGAAATTCGATTATAGTTGAATCCCATTCATTCTTCGCCGGAGTCCGAATGCAAACCCTCAACTCGCGCATCGTATACCGGAACCGCTGGATGACCGTGCGGGAGGACCAGGTCCGCCGCCCGGACGGCTCGCAGGGAATCTTTGGCGTGGTGGAGAAGCCCGAGGCGGCCATCGTCATCCCGATTGAACAGTCCAGGGTGCACATGGTGCAGCAGTTCAAGTACCCGGTCGGCGGGCGCTTCTGGGAGTTTCCTCAGGGGACCTGGGAGCAGGCGAGCGGCTATACGATCGAGGAGCTTGCCCGCGGCGAGTTACGCGAGGAGACCGGCCTTGCGGCGGGTCGCCTCGAGTTGCTTGCGCGCATTTACATCGCCTATGGCTTCCTTAGGCAGCCTATGCACGTCTTCCTCGCCACCGGACTTACTCAGTTCGATGCGCAGCCGGAGCATGAGGAGCAGGACATGATCCGCGCAAGCTTCCCCTGGAGCGAGTTTCATCGCATGGTGGAAGAGGGAGAGATTGCCGATGCACAGACTCTGGCCGCGCTTTCTCTGCTGCGGCTCAAGTATCCCGAACTGGTGGGATAGATCCCGGCTGTCACTTACTGTCCAGTTGGCGCTCTCAACATCGGACTAAGTCCGCAATTGGACCGTGCCCTCTTGTCTGAACAGGACGGATAAGTTGGCCGAAGTAAAACTTGTTACACTGGGTGCATGTCAAATCAAGCCATCAGCGCAGCAGTACATCAATTGAAGCAGGAGCACATCCGGCTTTGTAAGGAATTGGAGCGCGTAGACCAGGCGCTTTCCGCTCTCGGAGGCCTGGAGCAGGCGGGCTCAACGGCCAAGACCGGCAGAAAGAGCTTCAAGCCCAAGCCGAAACGCAAGGTTTCGGCGGCAGCGCGCAAAAAGATGTCCGAAGCGGCGCGGGCCCGCTGGGCAGCCAGAAAGAAAGAAAAAGCAGCATAATTTACACCGGCAGTCCACTCGCCGTCTGTTCCTGAACAACCCAACACACTTTCCCTGCGCAGTTCGCGCCAACAATCTAAATACGGGCTCGTTGGGGACGCCGGAAAGTGTGTTTTGTTTTGGTATTGATTTTGGGCTTACTTTTTGGCGGAGCGGTTCTTCTTGTTCGCGGAGCTTCCGTTTGATCCATTCCTGCGTGCCGCGCGCTTGCGCTTTCTAACCTCGGCCGGTGAGTACATGGTTCCCCGGCAGCGTTCGGCGCCGCAAGTGCACTGAGCATCGCCTTCGCCGTCGTAGAGAAAGTAGTCGTAGACCAGCTCCTCGCCGGGCTCGATGTCGCGAATGGCGCGGATCCAGATGTGTTCGTCCTCGTCCTCTTCGGTCTCGCAGTTGGGTTCGCAGGAGTGGTTCACGTACATCGCCATGCCAAAGCCATCCACCACATGCGAGCCGTCGCCGACGCCGAACAGGTAGGTGTAGGGACGGTCTCCGTAGAGCTCGTCAGCGTCATCGTGCTTCAGGCGCGTGCCGCTGTACTCCACAACCAGCGTTCCCTTGGGAATGCGCTCCAGGGTAAAAACGCCGGCGGCGTGAATGGCGGAGGAGCGGACGATCAGGCGCATGAGGAGGATTGTATATCGAGTGAACCTGCTTCCCAGGTCAGCGCCGAAAAAAAACACGGCGCGGGACCTCCACCCCAGCAAACCAACGACGGGCTTGCTGGGGACCCCGGACCTGGGGCACCCGCGCTTATTTCTTCTGCAGCTCGGCCAGCGCCGCCAGGACCTGCGCACTGTGCTCGGCGGGCTTCACGTCCTCGAAGACGCGGGCGATCTTGCCCTCAGGGGAGATGAGGAAGGTGTTGCGTGCGGCATGCGTGAAGCCGACCACGCTCAACGTCCCGTACTGCTTGGAGACCGCATAATCGGTGTCGGCCAGCAGCCTGAAGCTCAGGCCCTCCTTGACGCAAAACTCACGGTGCGAATCCGGACTGTCGACACTCACGCCGAGGACCACCGCATTGCGCTCCTCATATTGGGCCAAGTCCCGTTGGAAGTTATGCGCCTCCAGGGCGCACCCGCTGGTGAAGTCCTTGGGGTAGAAGTACAGCACGACCCACTTGCCGCGAAAGTCGTCGAGGCTCACCGGCGCGCCTTCCTGCGATTTGAGAGTGAATGGGGGCGCTGGCGATCCCGCCCTGGGATGGGCCGCCCGCGTGAAGGTGACCAGCGAAATCATGGCCGCCACCAGCAGCAGCGCTAAATATAGCTTTCTGGACATCTCTTGCCTTTACTACCTCTACCTCTGTACCTCATGGCCGGGCGCTTTCAGCCAAACGCGGCTTTGTACCACGGCCAGTGTGTGTTGGCGAGCTACTCCGACCTTAATCATTGGATGCAGCAGGCATGCGCAAGGTCGCAGGCTGCTCTGGAGTCGGATGCCCGCCGAGAGAGGGCAAAAAAACGAGGAGGAAGTACCGAAGCCCTGCCTCCTCCGTCCATTGGCTTATCTCATTGAATGTATCTCATTGGACATAGCCCAGGCCATAGCGCGTCGTGGTGAAGACCGGCACGCCGTTCTGCCAATCGATCTCGATGTACGTGCGCGTGTTGTTGAGTGAAAGCGAGAACGCCGATGGCACGTTCTGAAGCAGCTGACGCGTTCTGGTGTCGATTACGCCCCCGTTATCGCCCACGAAGACGTAATGTCCATCCCTGCTGTGCAGCAGCCAGCCTTCGCGATTGCAGTGGGTAGTGCAGGGCGAATTGTAGCCGAGGAAGTCGCCGACCAGTGGAATGCTGGCGACCTTCGTGGGAGCTGACGAAGGAAGTCCACGTATGTCGAATACATGCACGTACGAGTTGGAGTTATCGATCACATACAGTTCGGTCTCGTCCGGCGCGAGCGTGATGCCATGGCTTGGGATACTGGATATCCCGTTGAATGTGAACCCAGGGATCGGGACCGTGTATAGCACGTTCCCCGTGGTGGTATCGCTCACCTGAAATCCCAGAAAGTAGTGTGCGGTGGTGAACGCCAGCGTGTGCTTCCCATTGATGGTGAAGGGGCGCACTCCTGTTTGCTGTCCCGAGAGCATGGGACCGATGTTGCGTATGACCGTGTTGGTAGCGGTGCTGGCTACGGGCAGATACGAGGAAGATCCCGGCGCCATGTAGACCTGGCTGTCGTCCAGGCTCACGATGGTGCTGTGAGGTCCCAACATCCCGGTATTGATACTGCCGAGCACATTGCCAGTGGCCGCGTCGAGCACATACCAGATGCCGTTGTTGGTAGCCTCGCCGTCGGGCATGTAGATGGTCGTTCCATTGTGTGTAAGGGAGAAGCTGTCCACACCGAAGTTATACGCCTTGGTCCAGACCACGGTGTCGGTCAGCAGGTCATACTTCAGCAGCGAGCCCGTGCCTTCGCTGCCGCCGGCTCCGCCATAGGAGATGTACAGCATGTGCGAACTGATGGCCGCCGCTAATCCTCGCCCGCCTTGCACCTGCGGCAGGCTTATCTGCTTCACCTGTTGGAAACCGTTGTCCAGATCGAACACATAAAGGGTCTGGGCCCGGAGCAGGTACAGGTAATGGGCGGTGCCGGACGTGGCATTTTGAACCGTAAACGTGGACGTATTCACCTCGGTGCCGCCCGCCGATTTCGTAACCGACTGCGTGATCGTGTGGGTGCCGTTGGCGACCGCGCCGGTGTTCCAGGGGTTTCCCGCTGAGGTGGATGCGCTGGTGGCGTAGTCATAGGGCGAGGCGTACTCGCAATTGTTCGCTGTACCGCTCATGAATACATTGTCGAGCCAGAAGCAGGCTGACGCCACGCCGCTCGGGCTGAAGTTTGTCAATTGCGAGGCGAGGCTGGTGAAGATGTAAGCGCTTCCGCTGAGCGTGGCGCCTTGGAGCGCAATGCCGCCGCTGCGATTCGAATTGGCCGAGACCGAGAGCGCATATACCGAGCCGCTCTGCGATCCATTCTGGACACTGAATGTCGACGTATCCACTTCGGTGCCGCCCGCCGATTTGGTGACCAGTTGCGTGATCGTATGGGTGCCGTTGGAAGCCAGGGTAGTGTTCCAAGGGTTCCCCGCCGAGGTGGATGCGCTGCCCGCGTAATCATAGGGCGCCGCGGCCTCGCAATGAGTTGCCGTACCGCTCATGGACGTATTGTCCAGCCAGTAGCAAACGTTGGAAATGCCGGTCGGCAGGGAGTTCGTCAACCCTGACGCCAGGCTGGTAAAGACGTACATGTTCCCAGTGAGGGAAGCGCCCTGCAGAGCCACAGCACCGCCGTGGGTAGCGCTTGCTGAAACCGAGAGAGCATAGACTACGCTGCCCTGAGCATTATTCTGCACGGTGAAGGATGCCGTATCGACCTCGGTGCCGCCTGCCGAGAGCGTGACCTTCTGCGTGATGGTGTGCGTGCCGTTGGCGACCGCGCCGGTGTTCCAGGGAGACCCCGCCGAGGTGGAGGCGCTGCCCGCGTAGTCGTAGGGCACAGCAGCCTCGCAATGAGTTGCCGTGCCGCTCATGGCCGTGTTGTCCAGCCAGAAACAGACCGAACTGATTCCGCTGGGAGTGGAGTTCTGCAGATTGCCGGCGTTGCTTGTGAAGACATAGACGCTACCCGAGATGCTTGCGCCCTGCAGCGCGACCGCACTGCTGCGGTTGGAGCTATTGGAGACCGACAGGTCGTAGGTGGCGGCGTATGAGGCTCCAGCAGTCAGGCCAAGGCCCAAAAGCAGCGAGGCGGCAGCTCTTGTAAACCGGGAGCTGAACGGAATAGCGCAACACAGTCGAGGGCGGACACTAATTCGCGACATGGGTCTCCAGTTTCCTCTGAATAAAGAGTGCTAGGGTCTACCTTCTAATCGCTGGATGCTGAAGCAGGCCGACTTCTTGGCAGAGATGCTGGAGAGAGTTGCTGGGTTGCAAAGCTGTTGAGCAAAGTTTATTGCTTTGGTTCGCGGGCTTCGTGCGGGACAAAGAAACCCCTCCCCAGCACACCAAGCTCGGGCGCCACCGGCGACCTCGAGGTGCGCCTCAGCTGTCGGCGCTCACTGGGTCACAAATCCCAGGCCGTAGCGCGTCGTGGTAAACACCGGTACGCCGTTCTGCCAGTCGATTTCCAGAAAGATCTTTGTGTTTCTGAGTGCGTCCCGCAGCGGCGTCGGTATGTTTGCGAGCGTGTTCGTGCTCGTGTCGATGACGTCTCCGGAGTCGCCCACAAAGACGTAGCGCCCGTTGCTGCTGTGGTTCAGCCAGCCCTCGCGATAGCAATCGTACAGACACGGGCTGACGGAGCCGCTGATCAGGTTCACCAGCGGCACATCGGCGATCTGCGTGGGCGCGGCCGACGGGACCTTGCTTACGTCGAAGACGTGAACATAGTTGTACCAGTTGTCGATGAGATAGAGACGGGTCTCGTCCGGCGACAGCGATATGCCGTGGCAGGGAATGCTGGAGGCGACGGAGGTTCCAAAGCCGCTAACCGGGACGGTGTACAGTACCTGGCCCGTATCGGCATTGCTGACCTGGAACCCGAGATAGTACCGCGCGGTAGTAAACGCCAGGGAGTGCTTCCCGTTGATGGTGAAGGGACGCACGCCGATGTTATTGCCGGAAAGCGTGGGGCCTATGTTCAGACTCACCGTGTTTGTGGCGGTGCTGGCCTTCACCAGGAAATTGGAGAATCCCGGCGCCATGAACACGTATGCGCCATCCAGGCTGACGATGGTGTTGTGCGGCCCACTCATACCGGTGTTGATGCTGCTCAGTACATTTCCCGTCGCGGCATCGAGCACGTACCAGATGCCGTTGCCCGAAAGCAGGCCGTCCGGCATGTAGATCTTCGTTCCATCCGGTGTAACCGCGAAGCTGTCCACTCCGAAAGTGAATGCCTTGGTCCACTTTATGGTGTCCGTCAGCAGGTCATAGGCGAGCAATGAGCCGGTGGAGGTTGGGGGCAGACTGCAGGGCGGAAAGTTGCACACTATATCGACGCCACCATAGGAGATGTACAGCGTATGCGTGCTGGGCGCCGCCGCGACGCCGCGAACCCCCTGCGCCTGCGGAATATTGATGTGCTTGACCTCCTGGAAATTATTGTCCAGATCGAAGACGTACAGGTTCTGATCGGGCAGCACGTAAAAATAATGGTGAGTGGCAGCGGCGCCGACGTAAATCGTGGCGCTGCTGGTGACGCTGCCGCTTGCTCCCGTGGCCGTTAAGGTGTACTTGGTCGTAGTGGTGGGCGAAACGGTCAGTGTGCCGGACAGCGGTACGGCCCCGATGCCCTGATCGATGCTCGCCGATGTCGCGCCGGTAGTGGTCCAACTCAAGGTGGACGACTGGCCGGGAGCAATGCTTGTGGGGCTCGCCGTAAGGGTAGCCGACAGATTGCGAATGGTGAATGAGGCGGTGTCCACCTCGGTCCCGACCGCCGATTTTGTTACCTGCTGCGTGATCGTGTGGGTGCCGCTGGGAAGCTGTTTGGTGTCCCATGGATTTGCCAGCGAGGTGGAAGAGCTATCGACGCTGCCCGCAAAATCATAGGGCGCGAGCGACTCGCAATGGTTTGCCGTGCCGCTCATCGAGATGTTGTCAAGCCAGAAGCAGACCGCGGAGACGCCGCTTGGATAAAAGTTCGTCAACTGCGAAGCGAGGCTGGTGAAGATGTACACGCTGCCGCCGGCGAGCGTTGTCCCCTGCAGAGCTACGGCGCCGCTGTGGTTTGTGCTGGACGAGACCGAGAGCGCATACACTGAGCCGCTCTGCGTGCCATTCTGGACGGTGAAGCTGGCAGTATCGACCTCGCTGCCGCCTGCCGAAAGCGTGACCTTTTGGGTCATGGTGTGAGTGCCGTTGCCAATTGAGGTGGTGTTCCAGGGGTTCGCCGTCGAATTTGACGTGTCGCCCGTGCTCCCAGCAAAGTCGTAGGGCAAATAGGATTCGCAATGATTTGCCGTGCCGCTCATGGCGGTGTTGTCGAGCCAGAAGCAGACCCCGGCGATGCCGGATGGGGTGAAGTTCGTCAGTTGCGAAGCGAGACCGGTGAAGATGTAAACACTACTCGCGAGCGTCGTTCCCTGCAGAGCCACGGCGCCGCTGTGGTTCGCGCCGGCCGAAACCGAGAGCGCGTAAACTGAGCTGCTCTGCGTGCCATTCTGGACGGTGAAGGTGGAGGTATCTACCTCGCTGCCGCCCGACGAGAGGGTGACCTGTTGGGTGATGGTGTGGGTGCCGTTGGCGACCGCGGTTGTGTTCCAGAGATTTGCCGCCGAAGTTGATGTGTCGCCGGCGGTCCCAGCGAGGTCGTAGGGCGCATACGACTCGCAATGATTTGCCGTGCCGCTCATCGCGGTGTTGTCGAGCCAGAAGCAGACCCCGGCGATGCCGGAAGGATTGAAGTTCGTCAACTGTGACGCGAGGCTGGTGAAAATGTATGCGTTGCCTGACAGGGTCGCGCCTTGCAAGGCAATTGCACCGCTGCGGCTGGAGCTGCTGGATACCGACAACGCATACGTGGCGGCATGTGCTGTCGCCTGAGCGAGGCCAATACTCAAAAGCAACACAGCGAACATTCTCACGGCCGCTGTGTTGCAATGGCCGATCATAGCTGCAGAGATGACCGCGTGAATGCGCGGGTTGCACTCTGCCTAGCACATTCTGCGTAGTAACGGCCGGCTTCGTTGTTCGCAAAACGGAGTACGCCGGCAACTACACTTGACCAATCATTCATGTTCCATGCATATATGATGGAGAGATGCAGAAGCAGCCGGCTGATGAGCGTTACTCGCGACAGCTACTCTTTCCGGGCATCGGGGCCGAAGGCCAGCGCAAACTGGCCGCCGCGCGCATCGCGATCGTCGGCTGCGGGGCAACAGGCTCGGCGCTGAGCGGGTTGCTGGCGCGCGCGGGCATTGGCTATCTGCGCATCATCGATCGCGATTACATCGAACCCAGTAATCTCCAGCGGCAGGTGCTCTTTGACGAGTGCGATGCGGCCGAGTCGCTGCCCAAGGCCATTGCCGCGTCGCGCAAGCTGCAGCAGATCAACTCCACCGTCACGGTCGAGCCGCACGTTGCGGACCTGACTCCGGAGAACTGCGAAGAGCTGCTGGAGGCCACCGATCTCATCCTGGACGGCACCGACAACTTCGAGACGCGATACCTGCTCAACGACTACGCCGTTCGCGAGCGGCGTCCCTGGATTTACACCGCCGCCGTCGCCAGCTACGGCGTGACCATGAACATCCTGCCCGATGAGACCGCCTGCCTGGCCTGCGTCTTTCCGCATCCGCCGTCCGGCGCCGTGGAAACCTGCGACACGGGCGGCATTCTCAACACGGCGGTGAACCTGGTCGCGTCACTCGCGGCCACCGAGGCGATGAAGCTGCTGGTGGGCGCGCGCGCGAGCATGCGCCGCACTCTGCTCTCCTTCGACGTGTGGCACAATGACCGCTCCGAGATCTCAGCCGCAGCGCCGCGCAGCGATTGCAGCGTCTGCCGGAGGCGCCAGTTTGCTTATCTCGCCGGGCGCGCGCACCCGCACATTTCGCTATGCGGGCGCAACTCGGTGCAGATCCACGAACGCAGCCGTCCGATCGACTTCGCCGCGCTCGAGGCCAGGCTCGCGCCGCATGGCGATGTGCGTTACACGGAATATGTGCTGAAATTTGAGCGTCCTCCGATGGAGCTCACCCTCTTTCCCGATGGCCGGGCCATCATCAAGGGCACCACGGACACGGGCGTGGCGCGCAGCTTTTACGCGCGCTTTGTCGGATCCTAGGGCAACGTGCGAATCCTCGTACTCAGCATCAACTACTGGCCGGACGAAACCGGAATCGCCGCCTTCAACATCTGGCGCTGCGAATACCTTGCCTCGCGCGGGCACCAGGTGACCATCTGCACCGGCCCACCCTACTATCCCGAGTGGCGCGTGCCCGACGCTTATCGCGGCAGGCCTTGGGAGCCGCATGTCTGGCGAAGCGAGGAGCACAACGGTGTCACGATTCTGCGCTCGTGGATGTTCGTGCCTCGCGTGCTCAATACGAAGAAGCGCATTCTGCACGAGGCGACGTTTCTTGCCTCCTCATTCGCGCGCTCGCTGCTTGCCCGCATGCAGGGCGGCAAGCCTGAGCTCATTCTCGCAGTCTCGCCGCCGCTGGGACTGGCAGTCACGGCGTCTGCTCTTGCGGGGCTGTGGCGCGTTCCATTTGTCTTCGACGTGGAGGACCTGCAGCCCGACACGGCGGTCGAACTCGGGATGATGAAGCCCGGCCGGGTGGTCAGCGCGCTCTACGCAATCGAGCGCATGGCGTATCGGCGCGCCGCGCTGGTCAGCACCATCACGGAAGGAATGCGGCAGCGAATCATCAAAAAGCTAGGGTGTGAGAAGTGCAGCGATCCGAAGAAGGTGGTGCTCTTTCCGCCGCGGGCCGATGCGTCGCTCTACAGCGTGCGCGATGGCTCAGCGAGGGAAGAGATGCGCGCTGCTTTCCGCGAGCGCCACGGATTGCAGGGCAAGTTCATCGTCTCGCACTCGGGGAACATGGGCGTCAAGCAGGGGCTGGAGGTGATTCTTGGGGCCGCCGAACTCTCGCGCCGGCGTCCGGAGATCCACTACCTCATCGTCGGCGATGGGGCCATGCGCCCGGCGCTCGAGGAGCAGGCCCGTGCCCACTCGCTGGATAACGTGCTCTTCCTGCCACTGCTGGAGCACCGCGAATTTCAGCAGATGCTGGCCGCGACCGACATCGCGCTGATCACGCAGCAGCGCGTGGTCTCGAACATTGTCTTTCCGTCCAAGACCGTAACCCTGCTCTGCGCCGGATGCCCGGTGATCGCCTCGGTGAACTCGGAGAGCGAAGTGGGGCTCGCGCTGTTGCGCTCGCAGGCGGGAGAGGTGGTTGAGCCGGAGAATCCCGAGGCGCTGTTTGAGGCGATCGACCGGCTCTCGCAGAGCCCGGAGATGCTGGCACGCATGAGTGCCTACGGGCGCCAGTACGCCGAAGAGAACTGGGACGAGCGCCGCACCCTTCCGCGGATGGAGGCGCAGCTCATCGAGTGCGTCGAGCGGGGAAGCGGTCGTTAGGTTCGCATGAAAAACATCAAACGCAAAATAGCCGATAGCTCTTCAACTATTTCGTTGAATTGCCCAAGTCGTTCTTGTTTCGTTCTCGTTTTGGCCAAATCCAACGATACAAATACAACGAGAACACCGCCCCAATATATCCGATCACTGCTTCGAGCGCGCTCTGAGAAATCGAATGGCTTGAGATGTACTCGAACGTGAAAATCACAGCAGCAGCAATGAACTGCGCAAGGTGTATTCCCTTGGCATGAATGGCGGAGTTGTCCATTTCGGATGACGCAGAGCCACTCGGAAACCATCCATTGCGTTCTTTGCTTCGAGGATCCTCCATCAAGACTCCTTCTCGCGCATCTCTCGGATCGGGATACTTGACCGCAAGCCATCTGCAAACAACGACTCCTTGTCGGAGTGCTCCATGTCGGGAATGGAATAACCGACAGTTCCATCCCACAAAACATCAAAAGCAAAGTTAAAAGCAAAATCAACGGCAAAATCAACGGCAAAATCAACTACCCCACTTCTGCCAAAAGAGGGCAGAAATGGGGCACCAACAACCTGCGCTCGGTCTAGCCTTCGGTCTCAGCTTTGGCCCGCGCCAGTGTCCACCAAACGCTATAGGCGAGAATTTCAAGAGAGAGGAAGGTAACTGCCGTAACGCCCAACACAATCACAAATCGAGCAAGGGAATGGGCGTTCGCGGGTGAAGGCGTCGCGGTCAAAGCACGGATTGCCGCGCCCGCTGCCGCCACAAAAATCATGCCGGACACAATGGCAATCTTCTGCGAGGCGCGAAGGCCTTCAGCGCCATTTGCGGGTATTGGGATTTCTGCCCGGAGCCACTGAAGGAACCACACGGTAAGCGCCGCCAGGCCGAAGATCGTACTGACGTGCTGCAATATTTGGTACAGCGGAAAGACCCCGAGAACCGGCATTGCAAATCCCTTCAGCAGTACCGGCCAGGTTTGTGTTGCCCACGTGTGCCTGTGGGTGAATGAGTCCCAGAAGATGTGCGTCGCGATGCCTGCGCTGATGGACAACACGATCCACAAGAAACGCCGCGCTCCGCCAAACCGGAAATCGCCGAGATAAGGCGGCAAGCGCTGTTCGACCGCAAGCGGAAGCAGTGCAGAGGCAGGACGTTTGATGAAGGAATGGAATAGCCAGAGTGCGAGCAGGGAGGCCGGAAGCGTGAAGAAAAGCACTCCCGGCCAGTGATGTCCGAAGCGGCTCTTGGGTTCGAGCAGCAGGAAATATTCAAAATCCGGGCCGAACGTTCCGACCACAAAGGCCGACGCGATGAAACCTGCTCTGCGAACCGGGAGCACGGCAGCCGCGTGGGCGAGCGTGAACGGCATCGATTTTAGGAGTGCCGCGCGCTCGCCTGGTCTGCGCTGCTTCCGGGAATCGGAATTGCCGGAGTCCTCGGAGACTCTCCCTCAGGGAGCTTGCTCAACAGCTTCTTCACCACGACCTCGGCCGGGTAGCTGTCGTGTCCTTCGTCGAGGAACTGCAGCACGCAGGCCAGGTCGTCTCCGGTGGTCACCAGGCCCGGTTCCTCGCGGCCGTCCTTCTGGGTCTGCTGCATGCCGATATCGGCCAGCAGGCAGTTGCAGAGGCACTTACGCCCCACCGTGTCCTCGAATACGCCGCCCTTGGCGACATAGAGGTTTTCCGGCTCGGAGGGACAGCGCTGGGCGATCTTGCCCTCCGGCGTGCGATAAGACTCGCGCAGCACGCCCACGTCGCAGATGCGCTTGCGCATCTTGTACACCTCGGGATCGGAGGAGGTGCCCTCCAATTGCGCTGCCTTGAAGGGGAAGCCCGTGGGCGATGAGAGCGGATCGGTGAAGACCGAGGCCTCGCCCCGCCGGACCTTGGCGATGATTGCCTGCTTGTAATCCGGACGCATGCCGGACTCCTGGCAAAATGCAAAAGCCGTGCCGACCTGCACTCCGCTCGCGCCCTGCTCCAGGGCCTCGACCAGCTTCTCCGGCGTGCCGTAGCTGCCGGCCAGCCAGAAGGGAAGCCCGATCTCGCGGATCTTTTCCAGGTCCACGCGGTCGCGCTCGCCGTAAAGGGCCTCGCCGCTCTCGCTCAGCATCATCTTGCCGCGAGGAGGCGCATTGTGGCCTCCAGCGGTGGGCCCTTCGATTACGAATCCATCCACCTTGCCGTTTGCGCGCCGAGCCATGGTGGTTGCCAGCGTGTTCGAGGAAATGATGGCCAGGAAGTACGGGCGCTCCAGCACGGGCAGCGGATCGCCGAAATACTCCCGCGGATCAAAGCGCATCAGGCAGTCGTCTTCCGACTGGGCGCCGGTGACCGAGAGCGGATACGTGGCGACCTGTCCGGAGGCGAAGGCGTCCAGCGCGCCGGGAACCTTGAGCGGAATGCCTGCGCCCATCAGCACGTAGCTAACGCCGCCCAGCATCGCCCCGAAGAGCGAGGGCAGCAGCGGAAGCTGCAGCTTCTCCATGCAGTTGATACCGACCGGATTGGAGTGGCCCTCGCGCGCCAGAATCACCTCGACGAAGTTTCCGGCGACGATCAGCTCCACGGTCTCGCGCGGGCCTGAGCGCGACGGCATCGGCACCAGACGATACGGCGTGCCGGCCGGCTTTCCGCCGGGGATGTAGTGCTTTTCCAGAATGCGCTGGGCAATTTCAGGATAGGGAAACATGGCAAGGCCGCGGCGCATGTGCCCGCCCGGATCGCCGTCCTGCAGGCGCCGGGCGAGGATCGTATCGAGCGCGGTGCTGGAGACTACTCCGAGCTGGCCGATGCGCGAAACCGCGTTTGCCAGCCGCCAGTCGGAGACAGCGGCCCCCATGCCACCTTGGATTAGTACCGGATGATGCATCATCTCTTAATTCTTGCAGGCCCTTAGGCAAAGTTCAGTCATAGTTTTGTATTACCTGAGTTGACGGAATCCGACGGCCAATGTACTTCGGAGAACGTCCTTTGGAGAACACCTCCATCTTACGCTCAGGCCGGCCACTGACTCGCCTGGGAGTGGAATAAAAAAGAGCAGAGGCCGAAGCCCTGCTCTGGGATTGCGAATTCCGTTTATGTTGAAGATTTAGATGAACATTTCCTGGCTGGGAACGGCCCTGTCCTCGGTGGGAACTCCGCCCTGGGCGCTGCGAGTTTCCTTGCGCCTGCCGGTGAATTTGCCCACGCCTGCAATCACTCCCTCCAGCACCCCTCCAATGCGCCGGATGGGCGTGGTTACCGTGTTCTGAACGGTTGCGGCCGTTGAGTCCACGCGCTCCAGTGTGCGGGTCGTCATGACGTCGATCCGCTCCGCCTGTTTGCGCACAGATTCCACGATTTGAGTGACAGCGCCGTCGATTTTGTCGGCCTGGGAACGGACCACCACCGAGCTCTCCGTGATGTTGTCCACCACCTTTTCGAGCTTGGGAATGCTCTGGTCCACCAGGGTGCGCGCCTTTTCCATCATCGGCAGCACCTGGTCATTGACCTTCGCCTGCATGGCCTGCATCCGCTTGCCAAGCTTGAAAACCGTGATGCCGACGCCCGCCAGAATCAGGGTTTGCAACACTACTGCAACCGCGATCACCGCGATGGCCACGATGAGTAAGGTTGTCAAATCCATATTTGCCCGTCCATTCGCCCTCGGCACCGCGGTCCCCGGCAAGCCGTAATTGCTTGCGGAGTGTAAGGCGGCGAGATCTTTCTTCGAAGATTACAGATTGGGAGTGCTTGGTTCGCTGGACTCCCCAGTGGCGTCCCGATATGCCTGCCGGCCCGCATCAAATGCGGAACGGAGATTGTCCCTCTGCTGGTTGAGCACCTCTTTGCCGCGATCGGCCCACTGCTGGGCCTGTTCCTGTACTCTGCGCGCCCGCTCCGATACCTGCTGGCGGCCTTCTTCCGCCGCGCTCATCAGCGAATCGCGGGTCTCGCGCCCGGATTTCGGCGCAAACAGAACACCGACAGCCGTGCCAAGGCCAATGCCTGCAAGAAACCACAACGCGCCGCTTCCGCCGGAGCAGCTGCCTTCGTCAGCCATGTTGTTTCCTCCTGTGTACCTCGTAGGGCCTGAATGGTAACACCCACACTAGAGAATTTACAAACCATCAGTGGGTTGCATCGGAGGCGCGGCGCCACTGCCGCGCACAATGCTCTGGGCCTGTTTTCTCTGGTAGTTTGCTGCACAGCCCGAATCTCTGCTTGCGAAACTCGGAGGCGCGACGATTCTGGATTCAGGCTCGCAAACTTCGAATTCCGGCTCACAGCCAGGGGGAGTTCCTTGGCGCTCGGCCAAGTTCTGGCTTATCATGTTGTGATGTCAGTCACAGGTCAGTGTGACACATACACTTAGGAGAAGCGCCCGCCTCCGTATACTGGATTTCCAGCCGTAGTTTCGCCTGCAAGCGAGGCGTCGCGAGGGCCCACCTTTTCTATGTCATTGCCATTGTTCTGGCTTCGAATTGCGACCGTACTCTACGGAGTCGGTCTGGTACACGCGATCCTGATGCTCCGGCAGCGGGGAGAGCGCTTTGCCAAATTTGCCGCCCCGGCGGTCTGCCTGGGCATGATCTTCCATTTCGTATCCATTGTGGAAACCGCACTCGTCTACGGATACGCGCAGTTGCTCACCATCCGCCATGCGGAGTCGGCGCTGGCGCTGATGATCGCCGTGATCTTCACCGTGATGTTCGTGCGCTACCGCACGGCCTCCCCCGCGGCTTTGATCTTTCCGCTCATCTTCGTTCTGACCTTCGCCTCGGCAATTGCGCAGCATCGGGTCTCATTCCCGTCGTCGAGCTTCCGCGGCGGCTGGATCGTCTTCCACGTCACCACACTGCTGCTTGGCTATGCGATGCTCTTCTTCAGCTTCGTCTCGAGCCTGCTTTATCTAGTGCTGGCCCGCGAGCTCAAGCACAAGCAGACCTCGGGCTGGGCGGCGCGCCTTCCCTCGCTGCACGAGGTCGATGAGCTTGGATACAAGTCCCTGGTGCTGGGCTTCCCATTCATGACGGTGGGACTGCTGGCCGGCGCCGTAGTGGCAACGGAGGCTTACGGGGCCTCGTTTGTTTCCGATCCCAAGGTACTGCTCTCCCTGCTGATGTGGAGCATCTATCTGGTCTTGCTCTACACTCGCTGGAGTGCCGGCCTGCGCGGGGCCCGTGCGGCGTATCTTGCCAGCTTTGGGTTCGTCGTCGCGGTCTGCGCCTGGGGTGCAAATTACATGAGCAAGCTGCATAGGTTCGTTGCCCCATGAACTTCTTCGTATTGGGCGTCAACCACAAGACTGCCCCGGTGCAGGTTCGCGAGCGCTTCGCCGTGCCCGAGGCGCGCATGCCCGAGGCCCTGGGCAAGCTCACCTCTATGAACGGCGTCGAGGAGGCGATGATCGTCTCCACCTGCAACCGGGTGGAGATCTTCGCCCGGGCCAAGGACGCAGGTTGCGACCTGCAGCAGTTTGTGCGCGAATACTTCGGCTTCCACAGCGGCGAGTACGAGCCCTACATCTTCGAGCACAAGCAACTGGAGGCGGTCAAGCACGTCTTTCGGGTCGCCGCCAGCCTAGATTCGATGGTGGTCGGCGAGTCGCAGATCCTGGGGCAGGTGAAGGAAGCCTACGCCACTGCGCGCGCGCTGGGCGCAATCAATTCGCAGCTCGATCAACTGCTCACTCGCGCTTTTGCCGTCGCCAAGAAGGTCCGTACCGAGACCACCATCGCCTCGTCTTCGGTCTCCATCGCGTCCGTCGCCGTAGAGCTGGCGGAGAAGATCTTCGGAAGCCTGAACGGCAAATCGGTGTACCTGGTCGGCGCCGGAAAAATGTGCGAGCTTGCGGCGCGGCACCTTATTGCGCACGGCGCAAGCAAGATCTACGTCGGCAACCGCACCTACGATCGCGCCGTCAACCTGGCTAACAAGTTCAACGGCGAGGCCATCCCCTTCGATCGCCTCTATGAAACCGTGCCGATGGCCGACATCATCATCAGCTCCACCGGCGCGCCCCACGCAATTTTCGAGAAGCAGCACGGCGAGAAGTTCCTCCACGCCCGCAAGAACCGGCCGATGTTCTTCATCGACATCGCCGTGCCGCGTGACATCGATCCGGGCCTCAACGACCTGGACGGCATCTTCGTTTACAACATTGACGATCTGCAGCAGGTGGTGTCCTCGCACTTGGGCGACCGGAAGAAGGAAGCCGCGCGCGCCGAGTTGATGGTGGAGGAGGAGGTGCGCCGCTTCGAGCAGCGCGCCCAGACCGCCGAGGTCGTGCCCACCATCGTTAGCCTGCAGCAGCACCTGGAGACCTTGCGCCAGGCCGAGATGGACCGCGTGCGCGGCCGCCTGGGAACGCTGACGCCCGAGCAGGAGATCGCGATCGAGACGCTCACTCGCGGTATCATCAACAAGATCATGCACACGCCGATCACCACGCTGAAGTCGGCGGCGCGCGATCCGGAATCGACCACGGTCGTCGACGTGGTACGCAAGCTCTTCAACCTGCGCGCCGAGCCGGGCTCTGCCGCAACTGGCCCGGCGGAACGCGGATTCGTCGAACGTCGTTCCAGCGAACGTCGTGCCGCGCCGGACGCTGCGCCCGAGGGCTCCAAGCCGCCAGACGCGCCGCAGTCTGCGGCGTCTCGCCCCAGCGCGCCAACTGCAGGCGCACCGGGGACCACGGATTCGCCGGTTTCACCGTTAGTCGCAAATCAAAGCCGCAAATAGCGGAAAGGATATTTCGCATGGCCCTGCTTCGTATCGGATCCCGCGGTTCAGCCCTCGCTCTCTGGCAGGCCCATCACATCTCGGACCTGCTCCGCAAGCAGGGACACGAGGTCGAGCTGGAGATCATCAAGACCACGGGCGACAAGATCACCGACGTGGCGCTCGCCAAGGTCGGCACCAAGGGAATGTTCACCAAGGAGATCGAGGAGGCCCTGCAGGAGGGCCGGGTCGACCTGGCCGTGCACAGCCTCAAGGACCTGCCCACCACACTCGCCGGTCCGTTTGAGATCGCGGCCATCACGGAGCGCGTCGATCCGCGCGATGCCTTCCTTTCCATCCGCTACAACAGCGTCCAGGAGCTGCCCCAGGGAGCGCGAATCGGCACCAGCAGCCTGCGGCGGCAGGCCCAGCTCAAGCAGTTCCGCCCCGACCTGCAGATCTTTCCTCTTCGCGGGAACGTGGACACGCGCGTGCGCAAGCTGGAGGAGGGCGAATACGACGGCATCATCCTCGCCGCCGCCGGCCTGAAGCGCCTGGGCAAGACGCAGCACATCAAGGAGATCATTGAGCCGGAGATCATGTGCTCGGCCGCCGGACAGGGCGCGCTGGGCATTGAGATCCGCCAGGGCGATACAGCGATGCGCCAGCTTCTGGCCTTCCTGAACCACGAGCCCTCGCGCCTGACAACGGTCTGCGAGCGCGCCCTGCTGAACCAGCTCGGCGGCGGCTGCCAGGTGCCCATCGGCGCCTACGCCGTGGTGGAGAACGGAGAGATCAAGCTGACCGGCATCTGCGCCCGGCCCGACGGGAGCGAGATGGTGCGCGAGGTCGGCACCGGCACCGATCCGGTGGAGCTCGGCCAACGCCTCGGAAATCTGATTCTGAGCCGCGGCGGAGACAAGATCCTGCGAGACGTCTACAGCGAAAACGCCGCGGCAAGCGCTCCAGCCGGCGCGTGACCCAGGTGAATGACGGAAGCATTGAACGAGGCTATGGCGGAAGAAATCACCGGAAGCGAAGCCGCAGGCAGCGGCCAAGGTCAACCGCTTGCGGGCTGGCGAATTCTGGTCTCTCGCGCGCGCGACCAGGCTGGTGCGCTCAGTACCGGCTTGCGTGCACTCGGCGCCGACGTGCTGGAAATTCCCTTCATTGAAATTCGTCCGCCGCGTTCCTATAAGTGCATGGACGAGTCGCTCAAGCTGGTGGCCGAATACGAGTGGCTCATCCTGACCAGCGCCAACGGCGCGCGCGCCATGTTCGAGCGCATGACGCAGCTCAACATTCCGCGCAGCGCGCTGGGACACCTCAACATCGTCGCCATCGGTCCGGCTACCCGCACCGCGATTGAGCGCGAAGGCCTCAAGGTCGGCGTGATGCCGAAAGAATATGTTGCCGAGTCCGTGGTGGAGGCGCTCGGAGACCAGGTCCGGGGCAAGCGCGTCCTGCTCTGCCGCGCCAAGATCGCGCGCGACGTGATTCCCCGCGAGCTGCGCAGGCTGGGCGCCTTCCTTGACGTGGTGGAGGCCTACGAGACTGTGACCCCGCAAAGCTCGCGCGTGGAGCTTCGCGCCGTGCTGCGCGACCCGCAGCGCCGCCCGCACCTGATCACCTTCACCAGCGCATCCACCGTGCAAAATTACCTCGCGCTGCTGGGCATCCGCTCCGGCCGCTCGCCGCTGATCGACGGTGTGCTCAACGCTTCCATCGGTCCCATCACCTCCGACGAGTTGCGCAAGCATCAGCTCAATGTGGATGTGCAGGCCGCGCCCCACACGGTCCCTGGACTCATCGACGCCATCGTGCAGCGGTCCGGCTCCTGCCCGCGTCCCGACCGGGCCGTCCCGGCTCTCTAGACAGCCTCAACGCGACCTCAAAACCAATTCGGAGCCTTCCCGAATCGGACTTCAATTTTCTTCGTCCCGAATTGGTTTCGACTTTCATTCTCGGCCTTGATCCAGACCTTTCGGTCCATGCCAACTGGGGCACAATAGCCCCAAGAATTGCGCATCTTTGAGTATTTTGTCTTTGAGTAATTTCCAATGTGATTGGGCCGCATCCGATATTTCCGGGGAGCACCAGCGCGAGCAGAACGGGGTCCCCGGCGCGCCTGTTGGCGTGCTGGGGTGAAGAACCTTGGGAGAAAAAATCCCTTGATGCGGCAAGTCCCAAAATCGCCGGCGGCCGTAGCTCTGATCTGTTTCGGAATCTTCGCGTCGGGGCTGTGCTTCGTCACGCTTCGTTCCCTGGAGAACCAGCGCATCCAGGCCAACTTCCGCCGCCTTGCCCAGGACCGCATGGACAGTCTGCAGGCCGATCTGGATCTCAACATCAGCAAGGTTGCCGATCTGGGCGCATTCTGCGAGTCAGCCGCTCCCATCACCCGCTCCTCGTTCACAACCTTTGCCGGCTCGGTTCTTTCCACTTTCGAGAGTGGAGTACAGGCGCTGGAATGGGCGCCACATGTCCCCCGTGCAGAGCGCGCAGCCCTGGAGCTCTCTGCTCGCCGCAGCGGACTTGCCGGATTTGAGATCCGTGATCGCGCGGCCCAGGGCAGGCTGGTGCGCGCCCGCGATCGGTACAGTTATTTCCCGGTCCTCTATGTAGTGCCGGAAGCCGGCAATGAGTTGGCGCTGGGATACGACGGCCTCGAAGAAAACTCCGTTCGCCGCGAGGTCCTGGAGCGTGCTGCATTCAGTGGGCAAATGGCGGCGTCCTCTCGCATCGTCCTGGTGCAGGAGACAAGCAATCAGTACGGCGTCATTCTGGCGCGCCCCGTCTACCGTCGCAGGCCCCGCGGAAAGCAGTTGCTCGGCTTTGTCGAAGGCGTGTTGCGGCTAGGGCAGGTTGTAAAACGGCATGGCGAGGGCTCCGGTATCGCGCTCGCGGTTGTGGACCTGAGCGCTCCTGCGGGCGAACAGCAACTCTATCCTTCACCCCAGCAAGCCAACGACAGGCTTTCCGGGGACCCCGCAGCCGCTCCATCGGAGCGCGATAAAGCACAGCAGAAGGCTTCAGATTTCGCCCAGAAGCGGACGATTCATGTGGCGGGCCGGATGTGGCAGATCGTCGCCTCGCCTTTGCCTGGGGCCTTTCCGGTGCACACGAGTTACAGCTATGCCGGGGGCGCGCTCTGCCTGCTGTTCACCGTGCTTGCAGCCGGCCTGCTGGCCGAAATGTCCGACCGGAAGCGGCGGGTGGAATGCCTGATGGAGGAGCGCACGCGCGAGCTGGACTCGGCTAATACATCGAATGAGGTCGTCACCGCCAACTTCTATAGCGCCATCGAGCAGGTGCGCGACTCGATCGTGATCACCGATCCCGAGGGAAAAATTGTCTATGTGAATCCGGCCTTCCAGCAGATCACCGGATATGGGCGCGAAGAAGCGATCGGCAAGAGCCCCAACATCATGAAGAGCGGGCGGCACAGCAGCGAGTTCTACGCCCAGCTTTGGGAGACGCTGAGGGCCGGCGAAGCCTGGCGCGGCCGCTTCATCAATCGCGCCAAAGACGGCCACCTGTTCACGGAGGAGGCCACCATCGCTCCGGTGCTCAACCGCTCCGGCCAGCTCATTAACTATGTGGCCGTCAAGCGCGACGTTACGCTGGAAATTGAAATGCAAGAGCGGCTGCAGCAGTCGCAGAAGATGGATGCCATCGGACGGCTGGCCGGAGGCGTCGCCCACGACTTCAATAACATGCTCATGGTGATCGTCAGCTACGCCGAGATGGCGCAGCAATCGCTTGAAGAAGACGATCCCGCCCGTGCCGCGCTTGCGCAGGTGCTGCGCGCCGCAAACCGCTCCTTCGCGCTCACACGCCAGCTGCTGGCCTTCAGCCGCAAGCAGGTGCTGGCGCCGCAAGTGCTCGACTGCAACGCCATCCTCACCGAGACCAGCAGCATGGTGCGGCGACTCATCTCGGAGAATATCGAGCTGCGCTGCGAGCTCGCCTCCGACCTGTGGCCGGTCAAGGCCGATCCCGACCAGATTGTGCAGGTCATCCTCAACCTTTGCGTAAACTCGCGCGACGCCATGCCCCACGGCGGAACACTCGTCCTGACCACGCGCAATTACCCGGCGGACGAGGGCTACGTGGTCATTACCGTCTCCGATACCGGCACAGGCATCTCCCCCGAGGTGCGGAAAAAACTCTTTGAGCCCTTTTTCACCACGAAGGAGCGCGGAAAGGGAACCGGGCTTGGCCTGGCCACGGTCTACGGCATCGTGCAGCAATCGGGCGGTCACATACGCGTGCAGAGCTCACCTGGCCAAGGCGCGATCTTCTCTGTCTACCTGCCGCGCTGCGATGAGCCGGCCGCCTCTCCCGAGCCGCCCGCCCGCAGATCGCCGGCTGCAGCGCGCGGCTGGATCCTGGTGGCCGAAGACGAGGAGACGCTGCGCGTAGCCATCGTCGACCATCTTCGCAACCAGGGCTATCACGCCGTGGCCGCAGCCGACGGGGTTGAGGCACTGGAGGTGCTCAATCGCACTCCGCAAATTGGAACCGTCGTCTGCGATCTCATCATGCCCCGCATGGGCGGACGCGAGCTGGCGCGACAGGCGGCGAAATGCTTTCCCCACCTTGCCTTCGTTTACATCACCGGCCATGCCGACCAGGACCTCAGCAGCCTTGCTGAGGAGGAGACCCAGCATGGACGCCCCGCGATTTGCCTGCAGAAGCCATTTGCCATGAGCGCCCTGATCTCCGCCATCGCGGAACTCAATGGCGCACCGCTGCATAGCCGGCCGCCAATCCCGCAGACGCGCTTTCGCAAGGACGGCGCCGCGCCGGATACCATTCAGTAACCCACCGCAAAAAGATTTCAGGGTGCCCCATCGGGTGCCCCGTCCTAACCTTCTTCGGTTAGGGCGGGGTGGTTGAGTTTGATTGTTCTTTTGTCCTTGTCTCTGGTTTGAGCCGAAGCTTTGCCTCCTCACCCCGGCCGCTTCACCCGGGCGGCGAACTTTGTCCGAACTTTGGCGACCTTCGGAGCGACGGCAAAGAGGCAGTAGGGCTGGTGGGAGTGGTTGGCGAAGTAATTCTGGTGATAGTCCTCAGCTTTCCAAAAGTCCGACGCCGGCTCGACCGCAGTCACAATCGGCCGATCAAAGATCTGCTTTGACGTCAGCTCGGCAATCACACGCTCGGCATCTCTGCGCTGTTCGTCGTTCAGCACGAAGATCACCGAGCGGTATTGCGTGCCCATGTCGTTTCCCTGGCGGTTCAGCGTCGTCGGATCGTGCGCGGTGAAGAAAACTTCCAGCAGTTCGCCATAGGAGATCACCGAAGGGTCGAACTCGACCCGGACCACCTCCACGTGGCCGGTCGCACCGGTGCAGACCTGCTCGTAGCTGGGCTGCTCGCGCCGGCCACCCATATAGCCGCTCTCAACTTTGAGTACTCCTTCCAACTGCTGCAGCGCCGCCTCGATACACCAAAAGCATCCGCCGCCCAGAATTGCCGTCTGTGTCTCTGCCATAGCGCTTTCGATGCTGGGGCCTTCCGAAATGATTTTGTTTCCTCTCCAGGCAGGCCGGAGATGTCAGCTATTAGTACAGTTGCCGACACTTCCTGCCCAAGGTTGGCAGTTGGTAAAGGCAATTTCCTACTTTCAGATAGCTCCGTAACTCTCTCTATAGAAGTAAGTTAAAGAACTCATTACCGGGGTTATGGTCTTCATAGAAAGAATTGATTTCCTACTTTGACCAGAATACCTCATACTCGTTTTACGGGCCCTGGATGCAGGTCTCGGTGCACGGAATTCATAGTAGTTTCGGCATTCTGCCCAGTAGTCGCCCGTGCTTCTCCTCATGCACTTCTAACCCGGCCCTTGGCCGGGTTGACTTTTGTCCGGGCTGACTTCTGTCCGGGCAGATCCGCGCTCAACAGCTCAGCTTGTCCTCCCAGCGACGCCGTGCCCGGGTGCATTACAATGAGAGCTGATCATGCTGCTCACCGGAATCTTTCCTCCCATCACCACCCCGTTTTATCCCGACGGTCGCATCAATCTGAAGAAACTGGAACACAACGTCGATCGCTATAGCCGCGGGCCGGTTTCCGGAATGGTCGTCCTCGGCTCAACCGGCGAGACTGTGATGCTCAATGAGGAGGAGCAGCGCGAGTTGCTTCGCGCGGCCATTGCCGTGGCGGCTCCCGAAAAAGTGATGATCGCCGGATGCGGTCAGGAGTCGGTGCAGGAGACGATTCGCCGTTGCGAGCTTGCGGCCGAACTCGGCTATGACGTGGCCCTGGTGCGCACGCCTCACTACTACCGCGCGCAGATGACGCCGCCGGTGATGCTCAATTACTACCGCACAGTGGCCGACCGCTCGCCGCTCCCCGTGCTGCTCTACAGCTTCCCGCAGTGCACCGGATACGACCTGCCGGTCGAGGTGATCGCCGAGCTCGCCGGCCATGCCAACATCATTGGCACAAAGGAATCCTCCGGCAGCCTGGCAAAAGTGGAGCGCATCGTGCAGTGTACGCGCAACGTGCAGCGCGAGGCGCGCGTCACGCACGAATTCCAGCCGGTTACCGCGCGCATGCTTAAGAAGGCGTCGGCGGCGCCGTCGGGCGAATTGGTCAGCGCCGGATCGATTCTCCCCAGCACGCCAATAGCGGGCGCGCCGGGGACCCCGCTCACGGCAAGTTCCGCACAGTCCGCATCGAAACCGTCCTCCTCGGGCGCCACCGCCAGCCCCGTAAATCAGGCATTGCCAACGGCTCCGGCTGCGCCTTCGTCGTCTGCCGTGGAGGTTGTGGGCCCGCTGCGCATCCGCCGCAAGCAGGTCGGCTTCCAGACGCTGGTCGGCTCGGCGCACATGCTGCACTCTTTGCTCAACGTGGGTGCCGTGGGCGGCATTCTGGCTTTTGCCGACTGCGCCCCGACAGCGTGCTATGAGATCTACGCGGCCTTCAAGGACGGCGACCACAAGCTCGCGGCGGAAAAGCAGCAGCGCATCGAGGCCGCCTGCATCCGCATCGCGTCGGAGATGGGCATCGCCGCCGTGAAGTACGCCTGCGACCTCAACGGCTACTACGGCGGCAAGCCGCGCCTGCCCCTGCTGCCGCTCACCGCCACCCAGCGCAGCGAGGTGGAGCGGCTGATGGCGGAGATCAAGAGCTAAGCTCTCACGCCACCCGGTGTTTGCGCTGCTTCTGCAGCACCTTGGGTGAGCGATTCGTGCCCCGCATGCCTCCCTCGTGCACGGAGTCGGCGGCCACAGTCTCGTCGGCTTCGGCCGGATTCTGCCTGCGGTTCATCGGACGGCCGCTCACGCCGCCGATCGAGCTCTCCGGAAACTCGGTCTGAGCTTGCGCCTGTCCCTGCATCTCGCCATGGTGTTCATGTTCGGTAAGGGCGTGCTCCACCAGCGCATATTCCTCTCTCGTCTCGCCCTCTATGCCCGGCGCCTGCGCGGTCTCGGCGATCCACGGATCGCTTCGGTGGTCGCTGCCGGTTCGCGGATCGACGATGAAGAGCAGCTCACTGAGCCCGTCCGCGTGCTCTTCCTCCTCCGCCTTGATGTGCTCAAACATCGTCCGCGTCGTCGGGTCTTTCATGCCGAAGTACTCGATGAAGCGCTGATAGACCTCGATCACCACGCGCTCGGCGATCAGGTCCTCGCGGATCATCTGCCCCAGCGATTCGCCCTCGACGTACTGAGAAACCGAGCGCGACACCAGCGTTCCGGGATTGAAGTCCGGCTTGCCGCCGAGCTGCTGGATGCGTTCGGCGATCTCATCCATGTGCTCGCGTTCCTGGTCCGAATGCTCCTTGAAGGTCTCTGCCACGCTGCGTCCATGCACGCCCGAGGCCATGAAGTAGTGATGCAGGTAGCGCAGCACGCATACGATCTCGCTGGCCAGCGCCTCGTTTAAGATTGCCACCGATTGTTCTCGGTCGAGTTTGTAGTCGTCGGTTACCGCGCCGTCTTCCAGTTTGCGCATGGCGCGTTTGCGGATCTCTTCCACATCTCGAATGAAGCTGCTCATAACTCCACCTCCTATCGCGGGACACTGCTTCCTGTGGCCGCGTCCTCCTCTGCTTGTGTGCATCGCTCGGATTCTGAGTTGGTGCCTGGTTCGGTGTTTGTAGCTGATCGAATGGCGTATGACTGCGCCCGCCTTTGGTGCGTTTCCAGCTGCTTTGCGCTGTACTCTGCCGGACGCACCTCCCCAACTTTTCTGTTGCATGAATTGACCTCAGGGATGCCCAGGGCGAGCCGGTGTTATGCTTGCTTCGATGGCCTTCGAACTGGATCTGGAGATCAGCCCGCGGGAGTTCCTAGAGCGGCGTGAGCGCAGCGAGGAATTCGTTCTGCTCGACGTGCGCGAGCACTGGGAGCGCCAGACCGCCCGCATTGAGCCGAGCAGCCATATCCCCATGGCCGATATCGCTTCCTCGCTGTGGGAGCTGGATCCGGAGAAGCACATCGTCGTCTACTGCCACCATGGCGTGCGTTCGCTAACGGTGGCGGACTGGCTGCGCAAGCAGGGATATGAGCGGGTGCAGTCCATGGCAGGGGGCATCGAGCGCTGGTCGGTGCAGATCGATTCCAAAGTTCCACGATACTAGCTCACTCCCCAGTACTAGCTCAATCCAAAGCTGCCCAAAACAGCAAGAGCCTGAGCGACTGGCAACCGCATCCAATTAGCCATAGGAACAATCTGTATGCCTACTGCCCTCCATACTGCACGCTGGTGGGAGACGCTCCCCGATGGGCGTATCCACTGCTATCTTTGTCCACGCCATTGCCACATCGGCGAAGGCCAGCACGGCTTTTGCTACATCCGCCAGAATGTCGAAGCCGAGCTGGTTCAGCTCGGCTACGGACGCCCGGCGGCGCTCGCCATCGATCCCGTGGAGAAAAAGCCGCTCTTCCATTTCCACCCCGGCACGCCGATCCTTTCCATGGGTGCCGCGGGCTGCAACTTGGGCTGCCAGTTCTGCCAGAACTTCGACATCAGCAAGGCGCGCAGCATGCAGAACAGCGCCGCGCACATGTCGCCGCAGCAGGTCATCGACCTGGCGCGCTACCACGGCACGCCATCGATTGCCTTCACTTACAACGAGCCCACCATCTGGTCGGAGTTCGTCATCGATGTCGCAAAGGCCGCGCACGAGGCCGGCATCTATACCGTCATGGTCTCCAACGGCTACATCACGCGTGAGGCCTTCTTCGACGTCTACCAGCACATCGATGCCGCCAACATCGACCTGAAGGGATTCACCGAAGGCTTCTACTCGAAGATCACGCTCTCGCACATGCAGCCCGTACTGGACGTGCTGCGCTGGCTGCGCCGGGAGACCAATGTCTGGTTCGAGATCACCAATCTCATGATCCCCGGCCTCAACGACGCGAACACGGAGACCACTGAGCTCAGTGACTGGATACTAGGCGAGTTGGGCGATGATGTGCCGCTTCACTTCACGGCCTTCCATCCGGATTTCAAGATGCTCGACCGGCCGCACACGCCGCCGCAGACGATCCGCCGCGCGCGGCAGATCGCGCTGGAGCGCGGCCTCACGTACGTCTACGAGGGCAACATCGTCACGCCCGAGGGCGGCAACACCATCTGCCCCGGATGCAAGCGCACGGTCGTCCACCGCTCGTGGCATCGCGTGGAAAGCTGCGACATCGAGCACGGCCGCTGCCTGCACTGCGGGACGGAGATCCCTGGGCGGTTCGACTAGTCGGCAAACTTTTCAGAAGAGAGAATTTGGTGCCCCACTTCTGCCTGCCTCTGGCAGAAGTGGGGCTTTTTACTCGCACTGGTGATAAGGCGGGTCATCTCAATTCTCTGGAGAGTTCATCAAGTTCCAAGGGGCTCGCGCACAGGCCTCGTTTAAGGCCTCGTTTAACAGGATTGCGATGGATGTACTTCAGCTTAAACGACAAAGCTTTCATAACTGCGGATGTTGTGGTCGTAGTAGCGCTTCTGCCAGAAAGGCGAAGGTCCCAGCAGTTGTGTCTTCCTGTTCATTGAAACCTTCAACGCCTGAATTGCTCGCGAGAGAAGACAGTTCTCCGGCTCAGAAACCAGCAGATGGACGTGCTCGGGCATAATCACGTATCCGTATACTCGCATGCAGTAGCGACGGCGAACCTGCTCCAAGCTGTGAAGGAAAGCAGCCGCAATGTGCGAGTCTCGCAGGTATGGCTGTCGGTTGCGACAGCTGAAGGTCACGAAGTGGGTCTGACGGGTTTCGTGATACCTCGTCAATCCATATGGCACGGGCGCATGGTAGCAGGAGCTTGGGTGTTCTGCCAAAAGCGGGCAGAAGTAGGGCACCAAAACGTTACGCTGTGAGCGGCTCAACCGGACCTCAGTCGAACACTACGGTCTTCTTTCCATAGAGCAGCACGCGGTTATCCAGGTGCCAGCCCACGGCGCGTGAGAGCACGACCTTCTCCAGGTCGCGGCCCTTCTGCACCAGCTCCTGCACCGAGTCGCGGTGCGAGATGCGCACCACGGCCTGCTCGATGATCGGGCCGTCGTCGAGCACCTCGGTGACGTAGTGGCTGGTGGCGCCGATCAGCTTCACGCCTCGCTCGAAGGCCTGATGATACGGACGCGCGCCCACAAATGCCGGAAGAAACGAGTGGTGAATGTTGATGACCTGGTTGGGGAACTCCGCTAAAAACGCGGGCGAGAGGATCTGCATATAGCGCGCCAGCACCACCACGTCGCACTGCGCCTCGCGCAGCATTGCGATCTGCTTGCGCTCGACCTCCAACTTGCTCTCGCGCGCGGCGCCTTCACGCGAAATCGGCATGTGCACGAACTCGGCGCCATAGAAGCGCGCCAGCGGCTCGACCACGGTGTGGTTGGAGAGCACGAGCGGGATGTCGCAATCCAGCTCGCCAGCCTTGTGGCGGTAGAGCAGGTCGGCCAGGCAGTGGTCGTACTGCGAGACCAGAATTCCCATGCGCGGAGGCCGCAGCCCTTTGGCCAGGCGCCACTGCATCTGGAAGCGCTCGGCAATCGAGGCAAACTCAATGGCCAGTTCGTCGAGACTCAGGTCCATTCCCGACGGGTCGAACTCCACGCGCATCAGAAAGAGGCTGGTCTCCTCATCGCGATGCTCGTCCGCGTGGAGGATATTGCCCTGATGGGCGAAGATGAAGTTGGCAATCGTCGCCACCAGGCCTTTGCGGTCCGGGCAACTGATCAACAGCACGGCGGAGCGGCTACGCTGTGGAGTCTCGGGCAAAGCTCAATCATCCAGTCGGAAACGAGAGATGAAACGGAGTGTACCACCCCTAGTATTCGCCATACAGAAATTCCCCGGCGCGTCCACAGAGGGCAACCTTCCCTGGGCAAGCGAGCTCCAATTGTCTCCAAAACTGAGGGGAGCGGAATTATGTTTGGATACACGGACACACATCATCATGTGCACAGCGCAAGTGATCCACACATTCCCGGAATTACCGAGGACACGATTCTGCGGCCAGCCGGAATCGTCCTGTTCCTCTTCGGCGCGAGCTGGGCGCTCTTCGCCAAGACGGCCCTCTATGCCGGAACCTTCGATCTGCCCAGGGCCGCAGGCGCGATGATGCTGGCCGGGTTGCTGATGGTCGCCATCGGCAAGAAAGAGCAACAGATCTAGAGCAACAGATCTAGCTGTGCCCGGCCTAAGCAGCGCGACAGAGTAGAGCGCCTGCTCTCTACTCCTTCTGCTTCGCTGCCTTCAACTTCTCGCGTTTGCGGGCGGCCCAACCCTCCTTGATCAGCATCTCCGGCCGCGTGATGGCGAGCGCGTCGTCGGGCACATCTTTGGTGATGCACGAAGAAGCGGCGACATAGGCGCCATTGCCAATGCGTACCGGCGCGACCAGAATGGAGTCGCTGCCGATAAAAGCCCCCGCGCCGATGTAGGTGGGGTTCTTGTTCACGCCGTCGTAGTTGCAGGTGATCGTACCGGCGCCAATGTTGGTGCCCGCGCCGATCTCAGCGTCGCCAAGATACGTGAGGTGGTTGGCCTTTGCGCCGCGCCCCAGCCTGGCCTTCTTGGTCTCGACGAAATTTCCCACGTGGGCTTCGGGGCCGATGTCGCTGCCCGGCCGGATCCTCGCGTACGGCCCAACGACCGCCGACTCGCCGATGATTGAGTCCTCGCAGAGCGTGCCGTGCTTGATCTCGACCCGATCGCCGACCGTCGCATTGTTGAGCACGGCGTAGCTGCGAACGATGCAGTCGCTGCCGATCGCGGTGTTGCCGAGCAACTGCGCGAACGGCTCGATGACGGTGTCGATGCCAACGCTGACATCGGAGTCGATCAGGACGGTCTCAGGCTTATAGATGGTGACGCCGCTGTCCATCAGCTCGCGCGTCTTGCGCTCGCGCAAAAACGCGTCAAGCTGCGCCAGCTCGCGCCGGGTATTGACCCCGAGCACCTCGCTCGAGTGCGCCGTGGGCAGCGCGAGCACGGGCAGGCCGTCGCGCTCGAGGATTCCGGCGATATCTGTGAGGTAGTACTCGTGGTGCGGATTGTCGGTGAAGATGCGGTCGATGCGCGAAAACAGCTCGCGTACCTGGAAGGCGTAGATGCCGGAGTTGACCTCGCCCAGGGTGAGCTGCTCGGGCGTGAGCTGCTTCTGCTCGATAATGGCCGCAACGTGGTCGGTCGGAATGCCATGCGAGACGCGGCGGACAATGCGTCCGTAGCCGAATGGATTTGGAGGTTCGGCGGTGAGGACGGTCATGGCGGCCGCGCGCGCTATGTGAAATTCGCGCACCGCGGCGATGGTCTCCGGACGAATGAGCGGCACATCTCCACTGAGCACCAGCACGTGCTCGTAGGCAGCGAGCGCCTGGCGGCACTGCATCAGGGCGTGTCCGGTGCCGCGCTGCTCGGTCTGCTCGATGAACTGGGTACCAAGCGGCGAGATCTCGTCGCGTACGCGCCCGGCCTCGTGTCCGATGACGCAGAAGATGTTTTCGGGCGAGACGACCACGGAGGCGGCGGCGACCACATGGCCCAGCAGCGGCCGCCCGGCAATCCTGTGCAGCACCTTGGGCAGCCGGGACTTGAGACGCGTCCCCTTGCCCGCGGCGAGAATGACGATGGCAAAGCGTGGGTTCGGCATGGGTTGGATTGTAATGCAGGGGGACTTGGATTGCTCGGTGTGGTGCCGATGCGGGTACCTTCCGGATGCCCCCCTCATTCGGGAAGAATTGGTTGAGCAAAATAAAAATTGCATCACGAAGATTACGAGTGTAATCTAGATCTACATCATGCGCTACGAACCTGATCACAAGGCGAGGACTCACCACCGGATCCTGAAGAACGCTGCCCGTCGATTTCGGGCGGAGGGGCTGAACGGTCCCGGTGTTGCCACCGTAATGAAAGCGTCAGGGCTGACGGTTGGCGGCTTTTACAAGCATTTCCGCAGCAAAGACGACCTTCTCGCTGCAGCCATCGAGGAGGGATTCTCCGAGTTTGGCGAAAAAGTTTTTACCGCTCTGAAGGACATACCTGCTGCCGAGCGCTGGAAAGAAATCGTTCGCTGGTACCTATCTCCTGAACATTGTGAGCACGCCGGTACGGGCTGCCCGATTGCTGCTTTGGCCCCCGAGATTGCACGCGCGGCTCCGGCGGTAAGGAAGCGAATCGCGGGCACTCTGACAGCGTGGCGGGAACGGATGCTGCAGTTCATGCCTGGCCGTACGGCTGCCGAGCGAGAGACGAACTTCACGATTATTTTTACGGCGATGGCGGGTGCAGTTTCGATTGCGCGAATCTTGCCCGACCCCATGGAAAAGCAGAATATCCTGAGCTCGGTTCGGGAGCACTTGTTGCAGAGCTTCTGAATATTTTTTTGCATCCATAGGATCATGCTCATAATCTGATGGAATAAAGGTTGATGTCTCGGGTCGATTATCCCGTGCTCACCTGTGAATGAAACAAAGTAGAGGAACAAGGAGGAAGTATGAAACTAACGTTTGGAGTGCCCGCAGGGCTGTTGTTCGTATCCACGATTGCCATGGGTCAGTACGGGGGATCCCCATTTCCCCAGGCTGCAAACCCCGAGCTGAGGAACGGCGGGTTCGTCACAGTTGCCTCGGCCCACAATGAGTTCTACAACCGGGTGCTCGAGTCCCAGGTAGATCAATACAGAGCGGACAACAGGGCCATCGGGCAAGCACCCACTGCGCTGGCAGGCAACAACATGCGCACCGACGGACAGCAGTTGGCGAAAGATACCTTCAGCCAGTCGTCCGGCAACGACTTCTACAACGGAGTGCTGGCGGCACAGGTGGATGAGTACATTGCCGGCAAGAACGGCATTGCGCCGCAGTCCAATGCGCTGGCAGGCAACAACATGATCACCGACAGGCAGCAGTTAGCCAAAGATTCCTTCAGCCAGTCGTCCGGCAACGACTTCTACAACGGAGTGCTGGCGGCACAGGTGGATGAGTACATCGCCGGCAAGAACGGCATTGCGCCGCAGTCCACTCTGCTGGCAGGCAAGAACATGATCACCGGCGAACAGCCCCAGCTAGCCCCGGTGCCGGAAGACTTCTACAATCGCGTGCTGGCGGCGAAGGTGGATGAGTACATCGTCGACAATAACGCCGTTGCGCCCTCGGCCATTAGATTTGCCGAGTTGCAGCCCATGAGCGAAGTGCCCGGCAGCATAGCGGCGAGCATGGCTTCGGACGCCGGAGCGCAGGGCGAGAGAGACTGGTACGACAGAGTGGTGGCGACGCAGGCGGAGCTGAACCGGCGTATTAAGAAGTCGGAGGTTCCGAGTACGTTCTGAGCTGACTTTTTTGCACCCGTAGGATTATATTCGTAATCCTGTAACCATGCTTGATGTCGCGTCGACCCGCCGGGATGCTGTTCCGGGCGCATGCGAATGAGACAAGACCAAGGAACAAAGGAGGAAGTTCTATGAAGCTTACACTTGGAGTTCTTGCAGGGCTGTTGTTCGTATCCACGGTTGCCGTGGGTCAGTACGGGGGAGGGTCGCCATTTCCCCAGGCTGCAAACCCGGCGCTGAGGAACGGCGAGGCTGCGCTGCCGCTGATCTCGCCGTCTTCCATGGCCGCCAATTCGCCTTCGGTTTTGGCATGGCACCCTAGGGTCGAGACCGGATCGCCTTTCCCAACGGCAGCCAATCCGTCACTGGGATCTGGTACGAGTGGGGAGACTTCACCCTCTGGGAACGTCGACACTGGTTCGCCATTTCCGCAGGCAGCTAACCCTTCTCGCGGCAGCGAGTGATCGTAAATCAGGAGAGTGCCGCGTGGCGCGGCCGCAACTGCCCCGGACGAGAAAGGTCTAACTGGGTTTGTGCCGTGCCACGCGCTATCTTTTCGACGCCCCTGGATGGCGTCACCATTGTTTTGGAAATTCGGAGGAATCGATGAAGGACTTGCAAGGAACTTGGGCATTGGTGACTGGAGCATCGAGCGGATTCGGTATCGAATTCGCAAAGCCCGCATATGCGAGCTATGCTGCCAGCAAGGCTTACGTCCTTCTCCTGGGGGAAGCGCTGCATCAGGAGTTGGCCCCTCGAGGCGTTACGGTGACGACCTTATGCCCGGGAACTCTCGGCAACAGGATTTAGCGATGTCGCAGGTCAAAAATCTTCGGCAGTCCTCAAACTAATGACCATGGAGCCTGGGCCTGTCGCTAGAATCGGTCTGCAGGCGATGTTCGAAAGCAAAACCAGCGTAGTGCCCGGCTTCTTGAATAAGGCTGCGGTTTTCTCGGATCGATTGATGACGCGCAATATGCAGCGCATCGTCCTGGGAAGGGTGATGGCAGGTGAAAGAAACGGCTAACCTCCCCGCAGAATTCACGCGCTTGCTTCAGGCGGCGAACTGCCTCAGGTGATAGTCGACGTGAATCTGAAGGAGCTTGCCTCACTCGCAAACGCTCATCTTTCCGATTTTGGTTGTTATGCTTTTCGGGCCTGTGCCGCGCTTTCTTGCTGCAAGCGATCCGGCAGGTTCAGCAGGTCGGCGGCGATGCGGTCGGCGGCGTGGCGGGCGAACTGGCTGGCGTCGAGGTAGTCGCCCAGTATGGGAGTGACGCCGAGCGCGCGGATGGCGTCCAGGTCGTTGACCAGCGGCTCGGAGTTGTCCTCGGCGTAGCGGGCGCGCAGCGCTTGCGGCACCGGCGCGGAGTTGAGCAGGGCGTAGTCGAAGAGCTTTCCGCCGGCATGGTCGAAGATGGCCGCGATGTGCTGCGAGGCGGTGAGGCCGGTGCTCTCGTTGGGCTGGGTCATCAGATTGCCAATGTAGACCCGCAGCGCGCGTGAGGAGCGGATAGCGTCGGGCACTCCGTTCACCAGAACATTGGGGATGCAACTGGTGAACAGCGAGCCGGGTCCGATGGTGATGATGTCGGCGTCGGCGATGGCGTCGATGGACTGCGGCAACGGGCACACGTCGGGCGGCACCAGGCTGAGGCGGCTGATGCCTCCGGCTGTGGCGGAGATCTTCGTCTCCCCGCGCACGCGCTTGCCGTCACGCATCAGGGCCTCCAACTGAACATCGCTGCAGGCCGAAGATGGGAAGATGTCTCCGCGCGTCTTCAGAATGGCGGAGCTGAGCTGGACCGCTTGGGCAAAGTCTCCGCGCACCCCGGCCAGGGCCGTGAGGAACAGGTTGCCGAAGCTGTGGCCATCGAGGCCGCCGCCGCTGAAGCGGTAGCAAAAGAGTTGGGAGAGCAGCTCTTCATCATCGGAGAGCGCCGTCATGCAGTTGCGGATATCGCCGGGCGCGGGCACTCCCTGCTCTTCGCGCAGCTTTCCGCTGGAGCCGCCGTCGTCGGTGACCGTCACAATCGCGGTCAACCGTGTTACCAGTGGAGCAACCGGGGGCGGCCCCGGCGATGAGAGCGCGACCACATGTTTCTTCAGGCCGCGCAGCAGGGTGGAAAGGCCGGTCCCGCCGCCGATGGCCACAACGTGGACTCCGCGGGCGGGGTTCGGATTGGACTGCGTGGTCCTCATGGGTTGGGTTCGATGCAAAAAGCTGGTCGAGCGGGCGCGGCCTTGCTGTTAAACTCCTACGGCGCCTTCAGGGTAGAGCAGCTCAGTAAAGCGCGGATCGTCGGCCATATTGCGGAAATCCGAGTCGTTGCGCGCTTGGAAGCGGTTGCCGGGGTTAAGACGGATCGCCTCGGCCAGATGCTGCAGGCTCTCCGAGGTGCGGCCGGTGAGGCACTCGAGCACGGCGCGGCCGTACCAGACGTAGTCCAGCGTAGGGCGCTGGTTCGAGAGGTTCTCCAGATGCTCGCGCGCGGTGACGAAGTCTCCCAGGTTCATGAGCGAAACGGCAAAATCGTAGTGCTCCTCGGGGGTGGCGAAGGTATTCTGGTTCTGGTCCAATTGCTGATTGCAGATATTCACGTGGACCTTGGCGCGGTCGCCTAGTTCGCTGCAGCCGGATTCGATCACCTTCTGAAGCAGCGTCTTAGCCTTGTCAAACTTCTGGGACTGCAGCAGGCGCAGGGCCTGCTCGTAACTCTGCAGCGACTCTTTGAAACGCTGCTTATACTCCTCGGCGGCGCTGCCGAGCGCTTCGGATTTTGACTTGCCAGAGGGGCCTTTCAGTTTGACTTCGACTTTTTTCGTCATGTGCCCTTCCAGAGACTGCATAGGACCGCTTCGCCGCTCTTGTCGCCGAGCTGTAGCAGATCAGGGGCCGTTTCCAGCCCTGAAGCGGATAACTTCCGAGAATACAGCTTTATACCTTGCGCCGGAGATACCGTCAACCGGGTGAACGCCTCACCCCAGCACGCCAACAGCGGGCAGCCCGCCCGGAGGCGGGAGCGCTCCGGCGGCGCCGTGAAACTGCTTACGAGGAAGCTGTGCCGACGGTCTAAAATACAGACATATGCCCCAACGACCCAAACCGCGGGCTTGTTAGGGACCCCGTTGAAAGGTGACCCGCAGTGATGGACGAGATGGACGATGGAATGCAACTGCTCAACCGGCAGATGACGAAACTACCTGCCCGGCAGCCTTCCTGGAGGCGATGGCTAAGCGAGGCGGTGATCTCGCTGGGCGTCTCCATTTTCATCATCGTCTTCCTCTACCAGCCGGTAAAGGTGGAGGGGACCAGCATGATGCCAGGCCTGGCCGACCAGGAGCGCATCTTCATCAACAAATATGCATACCGCCTGGGGCCCATCGAGCGGGGCGATGTGGTGGTCTTCCGCTATCCGGGCGACGGCAGCAAGAATTACATCAAGCGCATCGTAGGCGTGCCGGGCGACCGCATCGAGATCGTGCGCGGGGCGGTGATGGTGAACGGCGAGCAACTGGCGGAGCCCTACGTTCCGCCTGAGTTTCGAGACCAGCGCTCGACGAGCGAAATCACTGTCCCGGACAACAGCTATTTCGTTCTGGGCGACCACCGCAATCTCTCCAGCGACAGCCGTGACTTCGGCATGGTGGAGCAGGAGGCGATCTTCGGCAAGGCGGTCTTCGTCTACTGGCCAACCGCGGTGATGGGCAAGCTGCATTAACGATCAGGTTTCAAAGTTTCAAGGTAAAACCTTGCGCAGCGGGCTGCCGTCGAGTCGTGTTCGTGTTTAAGTGTGGATTGCCGCTCCGAGCTGATCTGCGTTAACTTTGAAACCTTGAAACTCTGAAACGTTGGAACCTTAAGAACTATGAGACTGGCAATCTTTGGGGCGACGGGCGGCACCGGGTTGGCGCTGACACAACTGGCGCTGGAGCACGGCCATAGTGTGCGCGTGCTGGTGCGCAATCCCAGCCGCATGCCGCTGGTGAACGCAAACATGAGGCTGGTGCTGGGCAACGTGCTGGACCAGGAGTCCGTTATGAAGACGGTGCTGGGCAGCGACGCGGTGCTGAGCTGCCTGGGATCGCGGAACCTGCTGAAGAACGTGCGCGTGGTCTCTGAGGGAACGCGCCGCATCATTTCCGTCATGAAGCAGCAGGGCGTCCGGCGGCTGGTGGTCGAGTCTGCCTTTGGGGCCGGCGAAAGCCTGGCGCAGACGAGGCTGATTGAGCGGCTGGTCTTCGCCACGCTTCTCTGGGCGCCTTATCAGGACAAGGAGTTGATGGAGCCCGAGGTGAAGTCCAGCGACCTGGAGTGGACGATCCTTCGACCGGTGCGACTGACCAACGGGCCTCCAACCAATCGCTACGTGGTGAGCACGTCGCGTCCGCCGCGGACGAGCGTGAGCCGCGCCGATGTGGGGGCGGCCATGCTGCAGGCGGTCGAAGAGCGGCTTTGGATTGCGGAGGCGCCGTCGGTCTGCTCTGGGTAACGACCATCTCCGCGAATGCGGTAGATGCAGGGCTCCCAACTGCATAATATTCGCGCTAATGTATTAATATTCATCGCGAAAAATCATTTCCTCTGCTCGTCCGCACCGCGGCTGAATTAGCTGATATTATCGAACAAATCCACTCATTGAGGAAGCGATGCAGGCTATCCTTGCGCTCGAAGACGGCAGGGTCTTCCGCGGCAAAGGCTACGGAGCGCGGCTGGAACGTACCGGCGAAGTCGTTTTCAATACCTCCATCACCGGCTACCAGGAGATCTTCACCGACCCCTCCTATGCCGGCCAGATCGTCTGTCTCACGAATCCCGAGATCGGCAACTACGGCACCAATCCCGACGATGAGGAGAGCGGCAAGCCCTACATTGAGGGCCTCATCGTGCGCGAGTTCTCTCCCTATGCCTCGAACTACCGCTCGGAGCAGGTCACGGACGAGTACCTGGAGCGCCACCGCGTTCCTGTGCTTTCGGACATCGACACGCGCGCGCTGGTGCGGCATCTCCGTGACAAGGGCGTGATGCGCGGAACGGTCTCTACCCGGGAGATGGACGTCGACAAGCTGATCGCAATGTCCAAATTGCAGCCGACCATCGACGGCATGGACCTGGCGAAAGAGGTTTGCACAAAAGAGAGCTACGTCTGGACCAAGGGCGACGTGGAGCAGCGGATCTTCGCCGTCCCGCACACGACGGCGGGGAAGCTGTCGTCCTTTACCGCGGAGCCGGGCGAGGGCGAGGCTTTGGAAGGCGAGCTCGAGCTCCCACCGGAGCGCGAGCGCAAGCAGGTGATCGCCTACGATTACGGCATCAAGACAAACATTTTGTCCTCTCCAACGGACCAGGTGATCCGGATGCGGTCGTGTATGCGCAGAAGGCGATCCGCAGGATGGCGGGCCGCGTGCCGATCTTCGGCATCTGCCTCGGCCATCAGCTCATTGGTCTGGCGCTGGAAGGCAAGACTTACAAGCTCAAGTTCGGCCATCACGGCGGCAATCATCCGGTCAAGCAGCTTGCCACGGGCAAAGTGGAGATTACGGCGCACAACCACAATTATGCGGTCGATCCCGATACGCTGAAGCAGAGCGAGGTGGAGCTGACGCACGTGGACCTGAACGACAACACGCTGGAGGGCCTGCGCCACCGCAACTATCCGCTCTTCAGCGTGCAGTATCATCCCGAGGCCTCGCCCGGGCCGCACGACTCGCATTATCTGTTCGACGATTTCATGAAGATGATGAACGAGTGGAGGAGATAGTGCGCGCAAATTGGAGGAGACCGATTGCGGTGGTCCTGTTGATCACAGCGAGTTGCGCGGCGCAGAGGCCGCTGCCGGGCGAGGGGGATTTTCAGGGAATGCACTCCGCAACCGCGGTCAGCCGCAGCGAATTCGGCGGGGAGTGCGGGATTCAGGACACATCGGATTCAGCCGCGGTGAAATTTTCGGGCAGTCCCGACGGCGAGTGGTCGCCCGGAGGATCGAGCAGGGGAATCGCTGAAGCGGCGCGCCTCTGGCATGAGACGAACTACATGGTGGACATGCACGGAGCACCGGGACCGGGAATGTCGTCGATGCACAGTGGGATGATGTGCTTCGATGCACAGGGCCGTGTCACCCGCATTTTCGACCGTTACATGGACGTCCTGCGATGTGGCTGCCAGCGGCTCACGACGTTCGCCTTCGCCGAGGACGGCAAGCTGACCGGCTGGGATCAGACTTTCGTTGACTTGAAAACTGAGGCCGCGATCAAACCGCCACAGGACGCACAGGATTATCCGAAGGTATGGGAGTTTCATCGCCTGGATGAGCTGCCCTTCTATTCGTTAATGAAGGAATCAACTCGCCATACAGGGCGGACAGAATGAGCATGCATGGCTGGATGCAAGATCGCAGAAAATGCGCTAAGCCAGCTCCGGGGTCCCCGGCACGCCCGTTGTTGGCGGGCTGGGGCAGAATGGCAGCTGCAGCGGTTTTAATATCCTCGCTGGTCTTGGTCCCCAAAAGCTCGGCGCAGCAGAGCTCGCAGGAGGGGCCATCCGGCGTCGTTCCTTCCAGCCGGACGAGCTTCGGCAGCCTGTGCGGCATTCGCGACACGAACGTGCAGAGCGCGCTGCATCTGGCGCGCTCCAAGGGCGGTAAGTGGGCTGCGATCGCCTCGGACAAACGGCCTGCTGCCGGCAATGACATGGCGGCGCGGGTCTGGCACGAGAAAAATTGGATGGTGGACCTGCATGACACGCCCGCGCCGACGGTCCCAGTGATTCACACCGGGCAGATGTGCTTCGACCCTCAGGGCCGGCTGACGCGCATGGTTGACCGCTATATGGACCTGGCCGAGTGCCGCTGCATGCGCTTCACCTCGCTCACCTTCGCCCCCGATGGCACAGTGAAGGAGCAGGAACAGAAGTTCGTCGACCAGATGTCAGGCGCGGAGATGGCCAAGCCCGATGCGGCCAAGGGGTTTCCCAGCATCTGGGAGTACCGCCGCCTGGAGCAGCTTCCGTTTAATTCGTTGCTCCGCCCCAGCACTCCGACAGCAGGTGCGCCGGGGACACCTAAGAAGAAGTGAGTGCCAATTTCTGCACATGAGAAAGCAATTTTAGATGCCGCGTCGCACAGACATTTCGAAGATCCTGATTCTCGGCTCGGGACCGATCGTCATCGGTCAGTCGGCGGAGTTTGACTACTCCGGCACGCAGGCCTGCAAGGCGCTCAAGGCCGAAGGCTACGAGGTGGTGCTGGTCAACTCGAACCCGGCGACCATCATGACCGATCCGGAGACGGCCGACCGCACCTACGTCGAGCCGCTCACGCTGCGCTACGTGGAGGAGATCATCCGTGAAGAGGTGCAGCGCGGCGTGGGCAAGGGAATGGCTGTGCTGCCTACCGTCGGCGGACAGACCGCGCTGAACCTCGCGGTCGAACTGGCCGATCGCGGCGTGCTTGAGAAATACGGGGTCATTCTCATCGGCGCGCAACTGGAGGCGATCAAGAAGGCCGAAGACCGCCTGCTCTTCAAGGACGCGATGACGCGCATCGGCCTCGATGTGCCGCGCTCGGTGCTGGTCAATAATCTCAAGGACGGCCTGGAGTTCTCCACGAAGCTGGGCTTCCCTGTGGTGCTGCGGCCGTCGTTCACGTTGGGCGGCTCGGGCGGCGGCATTGCATTCAATCGGGAAGAGCTGTTGGACTTGCTGGCGCGTGGCCTGGACCTCTCTCCCGTGCACGAGGTGCTGATCGAAGAGAGCGTGCTGGGCTGGAAGGAATACGAGCTCGAGGTCATGCGCGACCTGGCGGACAACGTCATCGTGGTCTGCTCGATCGAGAACTTCGATCCCATGGGCGTGCACACCGGCGACTCGATCACCGTGGCCCCGGCGCAGACGCTCACCGACCGCGAATATCAGCGTATGCGCGACGGCGCGATTAAAGTGATGCGCGAGATCGGCGTCGAGACCGGCGGCTCGAATGTGCAGTTCGCGGTGCACCCCACAAATGGCCGAATGATCGTCATCGAGATGAACCCGCGAGTCTCGCGCTCCTCGGCGCTGGCGTCCAAGGCCACAGGTTTTCCGATCGCGAAAATCGCCGCGCGGCTGGCCGTGGGCTACACGCTGGACGAGATCACCAACGACATCACGCAGAAGACCCCGGCCTGCTTCGAGCCCACGCTCGACTATGTGGTGACGAAGATTCCCAAGTGGCAGTTTGAGAAATTTCCCGGAGCCGACGAGAGCCTGGGCCCGCAGATGAAGTCCGTCGGCGAGGTGATGGCCATTGGCCGCACTTTCAAGGAGTCCCTGATGAAGGCCGTGCGCTCGCTGGAGACCGGCAAGCGCACGGAGGTCGAGGCCATCGAGCCGCAGATCCTCACCAAGCGTCTGGTCTCTCCGCATCCGGAGCGGCTGCAGTATGTGCGTCACGCGCTCTCCATCGGCTGGAGCGTGCCGCGGGTGGCGCACCTGACCGCGATTGACCCATGGTTTCTTTACCATATGAAAGAGATCGGCGAAGAGCTGAAAGCGCTGGAGAACACCTCGCTGGAGTCGATCGGCTACGACCAGATGCGCCAGGCAAAGCGCAAGGGAGTCAGCGACGCGCGATTGAGCGAGCTGTGGAAGATGCCCGGACGCGACGCCGCGATCAAGGTTTACGAAAAACGCCGCGAGATGGGCCTCACGCCGGTCTACAAGCGCGTGGACACCTGCGCGGCCGAATTCGAGAGCTTCACGCCCTACCTGTATTCGACCTTCGAGGACGAGGATGAGGCGCAGCCGACGGCGAAGAAGAAGGCGATCATTCTCGGCTCGGGGCCGAACCGCATCGGGCAGGGAATCGAGTTCGATTACTGCTGCTGCCACGCTTCATTCGCGCTGCGCGACGACGGCTACGAGACGATCATGGTGAACTGCAATCCGGAGACGGTTTCCACCGACTACGACACCAGCGACCGCCTCTACTTCGAGCCGCTTACCTTCGAAGATGTGATGGCGATCTATGAGCACGAGGCCAAAGGCTGCGAGGAGATCGGCGTAATTGTGCAGTTCGGCGGACAGACGCCGCTGAACCTCGCCCTGCCGCTCAAGCGCGCTGGAGTGCGCGTCATCGGCACATCGCCCGAGTCGATTGACCTCGCCGAGGACCGCAAACGCTTCGAGGCCCTGCTGCGCGAACTGGACATTCCGCAATCGCCGGGAGGCATGGCCACCTCTGTCGAGGAGGCGCTTGAGGCCGCCGAGAAGGTCGGCTATCCCGTGCTGGTGCGCCCGTCCTACGTGCTGGGCGGCCGCGCCATGGTGATCGCCTACGACGCCAAAGCGGTGAAGGAGTACATGGCGCAGGCGGTGGAGTACTCGCAGGACCGCCCGATTCTCATCGACCACTTCCTCGAGGCCGCAACCGAAGTGGACGTCGACGCGTTGAGCGACGGCGAGGACGTGGTGATCGCCGGCATCATGGAGCACATCGAGGAGGCGGGGATCCACTCCGGCGACTCGTCCTGTGTATTGCCAAGTGTCGATCTATCGCCGGCAGTGCTCGAGCAGATCCGCGAGTACACCTTCAAGCTGGCCCGGAAGCTGAACGTCGTTGGGCTGATGAACATTCAATACGCGGTGCAGCGCGGCAAGGTCTACGTGATCGAGGTGAATCCGCGCGCCTCGCGCACCGTGCCTTATGTCTCCAAGGCCACCGGCGTGTCCTGCGCAAAGATTGCGGCGCGCCTGATGACGGGGCGCAAGCTGCGCGAGTTTCTGCCCGAGAATGTGGAGAGCGGCAAGGGCCTCGACACCGGCGAGCATTTTTATGTCAAGTCGCCGGTGTTTCCCTGGAATAAGTTTCCCGGCGTGGACACCGTTCTGGGGCCGGAGATGCGATCCACCGGTGAGGTGATGGGCGTGGCGGACAACTTCGGCGAGGCCTTCGCCAAGGCGCAACTCGCTGCCGGACAGGCATTGCCCGCCAAGGGCACGGTTTTCATCAGCGTCAATCAGCGCGACAAACCGCAGGTGGCCGAGGTGGCCCGCAAGTTCGTCGATATGGGCTTCAAGATCGTGGCCACGCACGGCACCGCCGAGACTTTGGAAGCGGCCGGTATGCGCGTCGAGCGCGTCTACAAAGTCAAAGAGGGAAGGCCGAATGTCGTCGATCTGATCAAGGGCGACCGCATCCAGCTCATCGTCAACACGCCGCAGTCGGGCGAGGAGCCCTGGTTTGACGAGAAGGCGATTCGCCGCGCGGCAATCTCGTCGCGCATTCCGACCATCACCACATTATCGGCGGCGCGGGCCGTTGTGGAAGCGATCCCCGTGCTCCAGGAGCGCGTGGTCAGCGTCTTCAATCTCCAGCAGTTGCACGCGGCACACGACGCGGTGAAGCGCGACGCCGGGGTCCCCAGCACGCCTTCAGTTGGCGTGGCGGGGGTGGACGCGGTGGCCCGGGAATAGCCTCGAAACAGCTGGGCGGAATCACAACGAACGAAAGGAGTTTTCATGCGCGTACTTTGCATTTTGGGGGTTCTGCTTATGATGGCCATTGGTGGGCAGGCACAGGGGCCGGAGCGTCCGACGCCGGTCGAAGGCCCCGGAGTTACCACAAACAGCGGACTGAAGTACTGGGACATGAAGGCAGGCACGGGCAAAGAGGCAAAGAAGGGACGCACTGTGTCGGTCCACTACACGGGATGGCTGCTGGACAACGGCAAAAAGTTCGATAGCTCGCTGGACCGCGGAAAGCCCTTCGAATTCACCATTGGCGCCGGACAGGTGATCAAAGGCTGGGACGAAGGCGTGGCCGGCATGAAGGTGGGCGGCAAGCGTCAGCTCAGGATACCGCCGGAGCTGGGCTACGGCGCTCGTGGCGCCGGTGGTGTGATTCCGCCCAATGCGTACCTGATCTTTGATGTGGAGCTGCTGGATGTGAAGTAGTCTTACGCGAGAGCGGAATGGTGAAGCGCACCCCAATTGCGGGTGCGCTTTTTGTTTACACCGCGGATCGCCAGCTTCCGGGCCGCGCCTGTTCCGGCGCCAGCCTGGAAACATCGAGAGCTACATTTTCGGCAGCGTCGGGGTGAACAGGAATCCGTTGGAGCTCCACGGCAAAAAGTAGGCCGACGACGTGGTGACCACGATCAGCGAATGGCTCGGATCGAAGGCCAGTCCCACCAGGTTAATCCCGCCGACGACGAGAGATGGCTGGCGGTCCGGCGTGATGCGCAGGATGCCGCGGCGTCCGCGCCAGGAGGCTGCGACGTACAAATTGCCTTCGCGGTCGAAGGCCAGCCCCTGCGGCCGGCCGAGATGGCTGAAGAACGGCATCACCGCGCCGGCCTGGTCGATCTCGTAGACGCAGTCGTTGGAAGAGGCCGTGGGGCCGGTGACGTAGAGATTGCCGTTCGGCCCAAATGCCAGATGATAGGCCGCGACGCTCGGCTCGAGGGTCGCAAAGACGAAGATCTGGCGGTCGGGCGCGATCTTGAAGATGGTGCCGCTGCGGTCGCCGACATAGAGGTTGCCTTGCGCGTCGAAGGCAATGCCTGTGGCCACTCCCATGCCCTCGGCGTAGGTGGTCAGCTCGCTCGTGGTGGAAAGGCGATAAACGGCGCCGTCGTGACGGGAGGAGACATAGAGGTTGCCATCCTTGTCCAGCGCGAGGCCTGTCGGGTTCATGATCTCGACCGAGATGGGATGGAGGTCGGAGCCGTCGTCGATGCGGAACAGCGAAGTGGGCACGCTCTGGCCGCGGCTGCCGGAGAAGGTGACGTACACGTTGCTTTCTTCATCCACAGCGGGATTGGCGACCGGGTGAAGGTTCTCCGAGAGCAGAGTGGCAAGCGTGAAGCTCGCCTTCGCATTTCCCTGCGGCGTGCTCACGCTGATGGACTTGCCCGAGGCGGTCTCCGGCACCAGCACCGTGAGCTGCGTAGGCGAGCCGAAGACCACGGTTGCGACGGCATCGCCGAAGGAGACCTGTGCCGGGCGGGAGAGTCCGTTCATGAAGCCGCGCCCGTGCAGGCGGACCTCGCCTCCGGGCAACGCGCAGGACGGCTCGACGGAGAGGATGACCGGAGCTTCGGGCGATGGGCTCATAGGCCTGCTATTTTACGATGCCGAAGTGCAGCAAGAGCTGCAGAACAAGAAAGCCATAAATTCCCGCGCCAAGATCGTCAACCATGATACCGACGCCCTCCGGACGCAAACGCTCCAGCCGCCGGATGGGCGGAGGCTTGAGGATATCGAAGGCGCGGAAGAGCACGAAGCCGGCGATCTGCGCCGGCCAGGTCAGTGGAGCGGCAACCAGCGTGAGCATCTGTCCGGCGACTTCATCAATGACCACGTGCGACGGATCACCGCGGTTGCAGGCGCGTGCAGTGAGCGTGGCGGCGGGGATCCCGATGGCGGTGGCCAGCGCGCAATAAGCGAGGGCCCCGGGGATGAGGAGCTGCGGAGGCAGAGAGCGCCCGATGAGCATCCAGCTGAGCAGCGCCGCCGCCGAGCCCCAGGTGCCTGGGCCGGGCCTCAGCGTGCCCGCGCCGAAGAACGTCGCGACCGTCCAGGCCCAATATGGACGCGTGGGGCGGACCGAACCTTTCTTGGTGTGCAGATGGATGTGCTGGGCTAATCGCGGAGGCGGCGTCTTAGTTGGGCTTGCGGCGTCCATGGTCCTCGCTTTCGGGGTCTGGTCTCTTCCTCACACCTCCGATGCGCCGCTCTCGCGGCTCGTTGTACTCGGCTTCGCCGCCCGACTCCGGATCGTTTACCGCCGTGGAGATCACGTAGCCTCCGCTGACCCATTTGCCGAGGTCAATGATCCGGCAGCGGTCAGAGCAGAACGGAAAATCGGGCTCGCCGGCCAGCACGACCTTGCGGCAGGTGGGACAACGGAGCGATGGAGATCTTTTCCTGGCCATGTTTCGACCGAGGTAGTTTACAACAGAGGCGACAGGCAATCAGCGCACTATTCCGTTTTTAGCAGAAGTGGGATGAAGCGGGAGCTACAGCAACCGCGCGACCAAATCGTAGTCGTGGGTCTCTTCGACGATGGCGCGATAGAAGCTGCCGGGCTCGGGATCGGTGTGCTCGCCGAAGTCGTTGATGAAGACCTTGCCGTCGATCTCAGGCGCGTGCGCCGCGGTGCGCGCCTCCCAGAGCAGCTCGGTTTCCTCGCTCGGGCCTTCCAGCATCACCTCGATCTCGCGCCCGATCCACTGCTTCCGGCGACGGCGGCTGATGCGCTTCTGCAACTGCATCAGCTTGCGGCGCCGCCGCTCGATCTCGCGCGGCGGAACCTTGCCGTCGAGCAGAAAGGCCGCCGAGCCCTCCTCGTCCGAGTAGGCAAAGACGCCCATCCAGTCGAACTGCGCCTCGGCGACGAAGTCGCAGAGCTGCTGGAAGTCCTCTTCCGTCTCGCCCGGGAAGCCGACGATAAACGAGGTGCGCAGCGCGATGCCGGGCACCGCCTGCCGCAGCTTGGCAATGAGCTTGAGGAAGATGGCCGCCGAACCGCCGCGCTTCATGCGCTTGAGCATCGCAGTCGACGCGTGCTGCAGAGGAACATCGATGTAGCGGCACAGCTTGGGATGGCTCGCCAGCACCTCCAGCAGCCGCGGCGTGATCTTGTTGGGGTAGGCGTAGAGAAAGCGGACCCAGCGCAGCGGCTCAATCTGTGCGAGCGCTTCGAGCAGCGCGGCGAGGCCGTCCTGCAGACCGAGGTCCTCGCCGAAGCAGGTGGTGTCCTGCCCGATCAGGTTGATCTCGCGCACGCCCTGTAATGCCAGCCGCTCGGCCTCGGCCACAACCGAGCTGATGCTGCGCGAGCGGAACTTGCCGCGCAACTGCGGGATGATGCAGAACGAACAGGGATGGTCGCAGCCCTCGGCGATCTTGATGTAGGCGGAGTGGCGCGCGGTGGCCAGCAGCCGCGGCGTGTGCTCGTTGTAGAGATAATTGGGCAGCTCGGAGCGCGCGCCGTCCCATCCGTCGCGCGCAAAGCGTCCGGCGCGCTCGCGGGCGTCACCCTCCGGGCGAGAAGACTTGGGTGCCCCACGTTCCGCGTCCTGTTGTTGGACGCTAACGTGGGACGGCACTCCGCTCTTGAGCTGCTGCGAGGCGCTGAAATGAGAGGGTGCCCCATTTCTGCCTTCTTTTGGCAGAAGTGGGGTAGTTGCTTTTTCCGCGTTCGGCAAATGAGGTGAAGCTGCCGCCGCATTCAGAATCGCGAACGGCGAGCTCGCACTCTCAGCAGGAGCGATCCCCGCAGCCGCCAGAATTCCTTCCAGCTCGCCGGTGCCGAGCACGGCGTCAATCTCGGGAATATTCTTCTGGATCTCATCGCGATAGCGCTCCACGAGGCAGCCGGTGACGATGAGCTTGCGTGCGCGTCCGTGGGTCTTGTGCCCGGCCATCTCGAGGATGGTGTCCACCGACTCCTGTTTGGCGGTGTCGATGAATGAGCAGGTGTTGACCACGATGATGTCGGCGTCCTCGGCACGCGAAGTGATCTGGGCACCGTTCACCGAAAGCAATCCCATCATCACCTCGGAGTCCACCAGGTTCTTGGGACAGCCCAGGCTGACAAAGCCGATGCGCGGCATGGCCGAAGAAGATGGCGAAGAAGATTCTGAAGGGGAAGCGCCGCTGGCGGGCGCGGTACTGAGATCGGTGGACATCGCTCTAATAATTCTAGTTACAAACAGGAGCCACGGCAAACGCCAGCACGTGGTGCCCCACTTCTGCCGCCGTTGGCAGAAGTGGGTGACAGCCGATCCGCCAGTTTGCCAACCGGCCTTGCTTCCAACTACGATTCTTCACGTCTTTTGCCGTCAGGGTCGTGACGTCCCATGTCTCTGGAAACCGAATCCGCAACGCGACCATACACGCCGATCAAAGCAGCGCGGGGGCTGGAGCTCACCTGTAAGGGCTGGGCTCAGGAGGCGGCGTTGCGCATGCTGATGAACAACCTCGACGAGGAGGTGGCCGAGCGTCCGCGAGACCTTGTGGTCTACGGCGGCACGGGCAAGGCCGCGCGCAACTGGGCGTGCTATGACGCCATCGTGCGCTCATTGCGCGCGCTCGAGAACGACGAAACGCTGCTGGTACAATCCGGCAAGCCGGTCGGCATCTTCCGCACGCATGACTACGCGCCTCGCGTGCTGCTCTGCAACTCCAACCTGGTCGGCCACTGGAACAACTGGGAGAAGTTCAACGAGCTCGAACGCGCCGGCCTGATGGCCTACGGACAGATGACCGCGGGCTCGTGGATCTACATCGGCTCGCAGGGCATTGTGCAGGGGACGTATGAGACCTTTGCCGCCGCAGGCGAAAAGCACTTCCATAATGGAGACCCAGGCGGAGAGCTCGCCGGCAAACTCATCGTCTCCGGCGGCATGGGCGGCATGGGCGGCGCACAGCCGCTGGCCGCGACAATGGCGGGCGCCGCGTTCCTCGGCGTCGAGGTCGATCCCGAGCGCATCAAGCGCCGCCTCAAGACCGGCTACTGCGACTTCATGGTCAACTCGCTGGATGAGGCGCTGCGCATCCTGAAGAACGCTCTGCGCAAGAAGGAGAACGTCTCCGTCGGCTTGGTGGGCAACTGCGCCGATATTATTCCGGAGCTCGCCGAGCGCGGCGTGGTGCCCGACATCCTCACCGACCAGACCTCGGCGCACGATCCGCTCAATGGCTACGTGCCGAATAGAATGACGCTGGCGGAAGCGCTGGAGCTGCGCGCGCGCGATCCCATTGCCTATGAGCAGCGCTCGCTTGAGGCCATGGCGCACCACGTCGAAGGCATGCTGCGCCTGCAGAAGATGGGCTCGGTCACGTTCGATTACGGCAACAATATCCGCACCTTTGCCTTCCGCCAGGGAGTGAAGAACGCCTACGACTTTCCCGGTTTTGTGCAGGCTTATATTCGTCCGCTCTTCTGCGAGGGGCGCGGTCCCTTCCGCTGGGTCGCCCTGTCGGGCGCAGCGCGCGACATTGCCGTGAGCGACGAGCTGGTGCTGGAGATGTTTCCCGAGAATCTCCGCCTGCGCCGCTGGATCGAACTGGCGAAGCAGCGCATCCGCTTCCAGGGACTGCCCGCGCGCATCTGCTGGCTGGGTTACGGCGAGCGCGCCGAGTTCGGCCTGGCGATCAATCGCCTCGTGAAGCTCGGCAAGCTCAAGGCGCCGGTGGTGATGGGACGCGACCACCTCGACTGCGGCTCGGTGGCATCGCCCTTTCGCGAGACCGAAGGCATGCGGGACGGCAGCGACGCCGTCGCCGATTGGCCCTTGCTCAATGCGCTGCTCAATACCGCCTCGGGCGCATCGTGGGTCTCCATCCACAACGGCGGCGGCGTGGGCATCGGCTACTCGCAGCATGCGGGGCAGGTCACGGTTGCCGATGGCACCGATGAGATGGCGCGGCGCATCGAGCGCGTGATGACCAATGACCCCGGCATAGGGGTGGCCCGCCACGCGGACGCGGGCTACGACGAGGCTAAGAAGTTTGCCATCCGCGCGGGCGTCAAGATTCCGATGGAAGGCAAGTAGGCAAGAGATGGCGAAGAGCGCAGAAGAAGTACCGCACGGGCCGCCGCTGCTTCTGCTGCGCCGCATCTCGCAGCTTGTGACTATGGGTTCGGAGCCCAGGGTTTCGGAGCCCAGGGCTTCGGAGCAGGGAAGCGCGAAAGCAAAGAGTACTGGTCCGCGGCGCGGCAGCCGTATGCGCGAGATCGGCCTGCTCAAAAACGCAGCGGTGCTGATCGCCGGAGAGCGCATCGCAGCCGTGGGTAAGGGCCGCGAGGTGGAGCGCGATCCGCTGCTGCGCGAGCGTCGCGCCTGGGTACATTCCGACGTCATGGAGCTGGATTGCCGCGGCCTCCTGGTGCTGCCCGGCTTTGTCGACTCGCACACCCATCCGGCGTTTCTCTCGCCACGCCTCGGCGATTTTGCGCAGCGCATCGCGGGCGCAAGTTACGAGCAGATCGCCGCCGCGGCCGGGGGGATCCGTTCGAGTGTGGC
>WNGF01000798.1_pt1 | contig 57906 bp, 58 predicted proteins | sample 5400641 | NCBI WGS metagenome assembly WNGF01 (sample SAMN13153371, study PRJNA577476) | soil metagenome | isolation source: 80 cm soil or saprolite under grassland replicate 2 | place: USA:California | collected 2016-06-15
GTCCAGGGCCGGCCGCCGCGTGGAAAGCCGACCGGGTATGAGAAGCCGGTGGGATCGAGGAACGGGTTTGTGTTGTCGACGCCGTCGTCGACGACACCGATCTTGATCCCATCGCCGCGCGCACCGGAAAGCGTGTGCAGCTCGTCGGCGCCGATCACCGACGGGCTGGTGTCGGTGGCGCGCCGGTAGCGCAGGCTGGGGTAGACGTTGTGGACAAAGGCGAGCTTCGCGAGTCGCGGAAGCTTGGTGGCGGGCAGCGTCACCGTGAGCCCGTCCAGCACGACCTGGAACCGGCGCCCGATGCGCGCTTCCGGAATTGCACGGCTTAGCTGCGTTGCTGCCACGCGCTGGGCCGCGAGGACTCGCGCAAGGTAGCGACGAGAGGCGGTGCTCCGCACGTTCAGCTTCTGCGTGCCTCCTTGGGCCGCGAGGCGGCGACCGAAGGAGGCTGCGAGCGGAGCCAGGGGAAGCCCGACGATCACGCGCACGCGCCCTCGAGCCTGGTTGCGCGGGACGGCGAGCTTCCCTGCGCGAACCCGTGGAACTGTCAGCTCGCCGAACGTGCGGTTGATTGGCACAAGCGACGCACTGGCGGGAACGGCCGATGCGAGCGCCGCCGCGACCGCAAAGAGACCCACAGAACGGCGCAAGGGTCCGCAATGTAGCGGAAGGGATTTATGCTCGTGCAATGCCAGGGACGTACGAGGGGAAGCGTGGGCTGGTTCTCGGTGTGGCGAACAAGCGGTCGATCGCGTGGGCGATCGCGAAGCGACTCGCCGACGGAGGCGCGGAGCTTGCGTTCACCTATCAAGGGGACCGAATCGAGAAGAACGTTCGCGACCTGGCCGACTCGGTGTCGAGCCCGCTCGTGACCGAGTGTGACGTCCGCTCCGACGAGGACGTTGCGCGCGTCTTCGAGGAAGTGGGGAAGACGTTCGACGGCGGTCTGGACCTGCTCGTCCACTCGGTCGCGTATGCGGCCGCCGAGGATCTCGAGGGGCGTTTTACGGACACCCCACGAGAGCGCTTCTGGCTTGCGCTCGACGTGAGTGCGTACTCGCTCGTCGCCTGCGCGCGCGCGGCGGAGCCGCTGATGGAGTCACGCGGCGGCGGCTCGATCCTGACCATGACGTATCTCGGCGGCGAGCGAGCTGTGCCGCACTACAACGTCATGGGCGTGGCAAAGGCGACGCTTGATGCGTCGGTGCGCTATCTCGCGTGGGAGCTCGGGGCGAAGAACATCCGCGTCAACGCGATCTCTGCCGGCCCGGTGCGCACGCTTGCAGCGCGGTCGATCGCGGGCTTCCCGACGATGGAGGCGATCGTCGAGGAGCGTTCACCGTTGCATCGACACATCGAGGCCGACGACGTGGGTGCGGCCGCTGCCTACCTCCTGTCGGACGACGCCCGGAACGTCACGGGAACGACCCTGTACGTGGACTCCGGGTACCACGCGATGGGGATGTAGGAGTTAGTGGCTCAGAGCCACTAACTCCTAGTGGCTCAGAGCCACTAACTCATCGCGTGCGTCGATCTATGAAACGCCGAGGAGGCGCAGGCCGACTTTCCGCTTCTCATGCTCCACCTCGATCAGCCGAGGTACGTCGACCGTCACGAGATGCCAGCCGCGCTTGCCGAGCCGAAGGGCCGGGCCGGGCTGGCGCCGCTCGTCGACCGTGAACCGGCGCGACAAGGGCGACGGCGCGAACCGAAGTCGCAGTGTGCCACTGCCATAGATCCAGAAGGGCGCGTGCGTCTCACTCATGTAGCGCCCCGAAGGACTTAGTGGCTCAGAGCCACTAAGTCCACCGAGGTCGGCGTACCAGCCCTGGCAGAAGACCGGATGCTTGCGCGCGGGCTCGATCAGCGCGGGGAGCACTCCGATCGGCCTCCGCTCGAAGAGCCACACCGGGCCGGCGGTTCGTTGCACCGTCCACCCATGGGTTGCGAGACCGCGCCACGCGAACCAGGCGGTGCTCGGGACGGCCGGATTGTGCACGTAGAGCCCGCTGTGCAATGCGATTGACCGCACGCCGAGCCCGTCGACAAGAGCTGCCGTCTTGCCGCTCCAGTCGCCGCAATTGAGCCGCTCGAGACGCCGCGCCGTGACCTTCGCGACCTTCGGCGCCGTCGTCGAGTAACCACCCGGCCGCTCGCGCTGTGCGGCCGTGTCGTACCAGAGGTACACGCTGCCGTAGTGGACGCCGGGATCGAAGATGGGCAGCTCGAGCAGGCGTTCGCCTGCAGTCGGCTTCACTCCGGCGGGATCGCCGGGCGCCGACTTTCCGTACACGCGCGCGTGCAGATCCACGAAGAGCAGCGCAACCGCGAGCGCGACGACGGTGAGACGAGGGCTGCGCGCGACGGCGAACGCGACGAGCGCGGCGATGCAAAGGCAGGCGATCGGCAGCAGCCGCTCCGGCACGCGCGGGAAGCGGAACGGCGGGAGCGCGTGCCAGAGTGCCGAATAGAGCGGTGTGCGCGTTCCGAGCGCGAGCACGACCGGAACCGCCACGCCGAGACCGAGAATGGCTGCAAGCGCGAACCGGCGCGCCCGCAGCAGGAAGACGAGCCCTACCACCGCGACGAGCGGCGTCGCCCAACCGAGGAAGACGAACTGCTCGCTGCGAGCGTGGTCGACGTGTCGCGAGACGAAGTCGCCGACACGCGCCGAGTAGATCGAGATCTCGTCCAGCGACCGGCCGCCGGACTGCGTCGATCCCTTGATCACCGTCTGGCGCACGAGTACGCCGGCCCCGACCGCTGCAATCGCCGCGACCGCCGCGCCGATGAGCAGACGGCGTTCGCGCGTCCGGCACAGCGCATAGGCCAGGAAGAACGGGATCGCCCCCAGCGCGAGGTGAACTTGCCCCGAGAGCGGGATCGACGCGAGCGCCGCTCCCGACAGCGCGAGCCACCACGCACGTCCCCGTCGCGCACGCTCGAACGCCCAGAGGGCGAGCGGCAGCAGGATCGAGATCGGCCCGAGCAGGTGCCCCACGCTCTGCTGAACGCGATACGGCGCGATCGCGAAGGCGAGGCCTCCGGCGAGAGCCGCCCCGCGCGGCAGAGCAAGCTCACGGAGCCAGGCGCACGCGAGCAGCCCGGCCAGCGCATAGAGCAGCAGCTGCAGCAGGTTCCAACCCACAACGAGCCCGAATGCGGCGCCGAACGGCCAGAAGAGGAGTCCGAACGGCCAGCCCGCGTAGTTCGGCTGTGGCTTCGCCTCGGGACGGAACGAGTACGGGTCGCGCCACGGCGCCTTCCCGTCCTCGAGCTGGTGGCCGACGAGCCAGTAGTGGTACAGCGTCTGCAGGTGGTCGCCCGGAGAGGCTTCGCCGTGCGCGGGCGCGCCGCCGGAAAGGAAGTGCGAGCGGGCATGCAGGATCGCCGGCCAGGTCGCGAAGGTGCCGGCCGCAAGGTAGAGCGCTGCGGCGAGCGCTACAAAGCTTGCGCGGCGCGAAGCAGCTCGTCGAAGTCCGGCAGCTCCGCCGTGTCGTAGCGCCATGCGCCGCGGACCGTACCGTCCGGGTCGACCAGGAAGGCCGTTCTGTCGGCGACGTCCTGGTGGCCGCGGAACTCTCGCGCTACGCCGAAAGCGTGGACCGCCTCGGCATTCCAGTCGGACAGGAGCGGGAAGTTCAGGTCGAGAGTCTGTGACCAGGCGATATGCGTCCACGCGGAATCGCGAGAGACTCCGAAGGGTCGAGCCCCTGCCTGTTCGAACTCCGCGCTCCTGTCACGCAGGAGCTCCAGCTCGCTCGTTCAGGTCGACGACCAGTCGAAGAGGTAGAAGAGGAAGAGCGCCCGACCGTCGCCTAGCACCTCGTCGAGCGTCCGCCGCTCGTGCGGCGCGGTCCAGACAGTCGCCTCGGCAACCCGGTCGCCAATCCCTAGCATCGCGCGCGCAGCCTACTTCGCCAGCTCGGCCGAGACGGCCACTTCGGTTGCCTTCGCAATCTCGCTCACGACCTCGACGATGTCACGGTTCGCGTTGAAGACCCGGAGCTGCCGGTCGGCGCCGTTGCCGTTTCGCAGGATCTCCTCGATGCCTTCGAGCTCGCGGTCCGATCCGAGCTCGCGCGCGTGCGGCTCGATCTCCTTCAGCGTCCTTCGGATCAGCTGCGCGACCGAAACCCGGTTTCGCCGACGGGTCGCGAGATCCATCAGCGGCGCCTCCAGCCCGTAGCGTCCCGCGAGCCACTTGTTCTCGGTGGTCAAGATGCGGTGGTACGTCGGGATCTGCTCACCGCGGTCGAAACGCTCCGCATAGAGCTTCACGAGCGCCTGGCAGTACGCGACGAGGGCAACGACATGCTCCATTCGCGTCACGGCGTCGCAGATGCGGATCTCGATCGTCCCGAGGCGCGGGTGCAGGCGGATGTCCCACCAGATGTGCGTGTAGTCCGCGATGCAGCCCGTCTTCTCGAGCTGACCGACAACTTCCGCGTAGTCCGCGTAGTCCTTGAAGCGAGGCGGCGGGCCCGAGCGCGGGAAGGCGGCGAAGACCATCTGCCGGCTCGAGCGGAGCCCCGTTGGCTCGCCGCGCCAGAACGGGGAGCTTGCCGAGAGCGCGAGGAGCTGGCCGAGGTGCGCGAGCAGGCCGTTGACCACCTGGATCGCCTTCTCGGGATCGTCGACCGAGACGTGGATGTGCAATCCGAAAATGAGCTCGCGCCGGGCGACGTACTGCATCTGATCCACAAGTGCGTGGTAGCGGTCGCGTGCGGTGATGCGCTGCCGCTCGAACAGGCTGAACGGATGCGTGCCGGCAGAGCCGACGCGCATGCCCTGCCCCCGCGCGACCTCGATCACGTAGCTCCGAATGCGGCGGAGCTGGTCGGCGACCTCCGCGGGAGTGTGGCAAACCGGCGTCGCGATCTCGAGTACCGACTGCATCAGCTCGGAGTTGATGACGGGCTCGAGCTCGTGCCCGACGACGGCGGCGAGGACCGTATCGACGTGCTGGACGAGATCGAACGTCTCCCCGTCGAGCAGCATGTACTCCTCCTCGACGCCGAGCGTGTACGGATCGCTCTGGCCGAAGGCATGGTCGAGCACGCTGCCGCCGGGGGCGAACCGCCCGCCTTTGCCCGTGATCGAGGGCGGATAGATCTGCTTCTCGTCCGTAGCCAAGTCTTACTGCTCCGGAAGCAGCGCGTCAGCTTCGATCTCGACCAGCCAGCGCCTGTCGAGCAGTGCCGAGACGACGATCATCGTGCTCGCAGGCCGCACCTCGCCGAAGACCTCGCCGTGTGCGCGGCCGACGTCCTCCCAGTCGTCCGCGGACAGAAGGAACGTGCGCGTCCGAACGACGTGTTCCGGTGTTGCGCCTGCTCGTTCGAGCGCGTCGAGGATGATCTCGAGGCAGCGGCGCGCCTGGCCGTATGCGTCCCCGGGCGGATCGGCGCCGTCCGGCATCACCGCGCAGGTGCCGGCGACGAAGACATGGCGTCCGTCGCGCACGGCGCGCGAGAACCCGATTGTCGGCTCGTAGGGCGAGCCCGAGGAGACGAGGCGGCGAGCCACGGCCGGTCTAGTATCGCCGCGCATGCAGGCGCTGCGGCAGATCGACGAGTGGCCGGCGCCGACAGCGGCTGCCGGTGTCGTGCGCGGCGGCGACGTTGGCGCCGTGCACGGCCCCCGCGATCGTGTCCTGCGGTGGGCCTCCGTGACGAAGCTCGTCACGGCGCTGGCGACGCTCGTCGCGGCGGAGGAAGGCGTCGTTGACCTCGACGAGCCTGCCGGCCCGGAGGGCTCGACCGTCCGCCACCTACTCGCCCATGCTTCGGGCCTGCCGTTCGAGCCTGGCGCGCCGACGGGCCGGCCTGGACAGCGGCGCGTCTACTCGAACGTCGGCTTCGAGGTGCTCGCGGAGCACGTGGCTGCGCATGCCGAGATGCCGTTCGCCGAGTACCTCGCGAGCGGCGTCCTGCAGCCCCTCGCTATGCAGGCCGAGCTGCGCGGCTCGCCGGCCTCGGAACTCCACGGCAGCCTCGACGACCTGATCCTCCTGGCCCGCGAGTTGCAAGTGCCGACGCTCGTCGCAGCAGAGACACTCGCCGAGGCGACGAGTGTGCAGTTCCCGGGCCTGGCCGGAGTGCTGCCCGACCTCGGCCGCTTCGACCCCAACGACTGGGGCCTGGGCTTCGAGCTCCGAGACGGCAAGTCCCCGCACTGGACGGGCTCGCGGAACTCGCCGCGCACCTTCGGCCACTTCGGCGGCAGCGGCACGTTCCTGTGGGTCGATCCGGACGCGGGCCTCGCGCTCGGCTGCCTCACCGACCTCGAGTTCGGCCCGTGGGCGAAGGAGGCCTGGCCGCGGCTGTCAGACGCCGTGCTCGACGAGGAAGCCTAGGACGATCCGGTCGAACTCGTCCGGTCGCTCGAGGTTCGGAAGATGAGCGGCGCCCGGGATCGTCGCCCGGGTCGCTTCCGAAATCTCCGCGACGAGCCGATCGGCGATTCCGTGGATGTCGGCGACGTCCTCTTCGCCGGTGACGACGAGCGTCGGTGCCCGCACCTCGCCGAGGCGCGCGGAGGCGGGCGGATCGAGTTGATCCGCGCGCAGATCGTAGTGGCCCTTCTGCAGCCGGAAACCATCACGTTGCATCTCGGCGACTTGCTCGCGCACCTCCGCAGGGATCTCGTCGAGGCTGCGGTTCGGGCCCGCGAGCCACATGCGCAGATTGAGCTCGATCGCCGCGTCGAGATCTCCACGTTGGAGTGCGGCCCCCTCCGACGCGCCGAACGACCGCACCTGCTCGGACCAGTCGTGTCCGTCCAGACCGGATCCGACGAGAACGAGTGCCGAGACGCGATCGGGCGACTCCAGTGCGAGCTCGAGCGAGGCGGCGCCTCCGCGGGCTCCTCGCCGTGCACGTCGTACCAGACGCTCACGGATCGTCTGCAAACAGGGGTCGTACAAACTCGTCGAAAGTCTCGCGGTCGCAGCTCGCCACTGTCGCCGGTGTGAGCGCGCGCACGGATGCGGTGCGCGGCATGCCCATTGCGAGCGCGACCTCGCCGAAGTAGTCACCGGGGCGCAGCACGCTCTGCGCACCGCGGGTCTGCTGGCTCACCGAGAGCATTCCGCTCAGAAGGACGTAGAAGCGGTCGCCCTCCTCGCCTTCTGCGACGACACCCGCGCCTGCAGGAATGTCCTCGCGCGTCATCCGCTGCGCGAGGCGGGCGAGCGTCTCACCGGAAAGCGTGGCGAGTAGCCCGATGCGCGAGAGCTCGTGCTGCGTCGCCCCGGCGGCGCGCGGGCTCATATGGTTCTCCCCGTGGGTGCTCTCGACGGCTGGCGCTTCTGTCCCATCTGCGGCGAGGCTATCGAGAAGGTCGAGGACCGCGCCGAGTGCCGTTCCTGTGGCTTCGTCGGTTACGGCAACCCCGTGCCGGGGGCGGAGGGCGTCTGCTTCGACGGGCGTGGGCGAGTCCTGCTCGGGCGGCGCGCGTTCGATCCCGGCGCCGGCCTCTGGGATCTGCCGGGCGGGTTCCTGCACGAGGACGAGCACCCGCTCGATGCGCTCCGTCGGGAGATTCGGGAGGAGACGGGCCTCGAGATCGAGCCACTCGAGTTCCTCGGGTTCTGGCTCGAGCCCTACGACGGACGCATCGTGCTCTGCCTCGCCTGGGCCGCCCGCGCCACTGGAGAGGCGCGCGCCGGTGACGATCTCTCGGAGCTCCGATGGTTCGAGCCGGATGAGCTCCCTGGCGCGGCCGAGCTCGCGTTCACGCACTATCCGGAGGCGCTGTCAGCCGCGCTCAGAGGCAGGAACGAGCATACGTAGCGCGCGCGGTTCGATCCGGAACTCGATCGGCATCTCGAGGACGTCCGGCTCGCCGTCCACCGCGGCTTCGAGGCGCTTCGCGGCCGCGTCGATAACGAGGCGCTCGCCGGTGCGTTCGGCTGGATCGCCATCCGGGACATACAGGTGGAGCCTGCCTTCGTCCAGACGCTCGCGCTCGCCGATCGAAGGCAGCTCGAGCACGTAGGCGTTATTGGCGACGAGGACGAGCCGGCTTTCGACCGACTTCCCGTCGATGGTGATCCCGAGCGGCTCCCGATGTGTCAGCACGATCGCCCACGCGCGCACGCGCGCAAAAGCCTCGCGCCCCCGACGGTTCCGTTCGCGCCGGTGGACGAGCGACGCGTAGACGCCCAGCGACACGTTGTTCAGGAACAGCCGCTCGTCGGCGCGGCCGACGTCGATCCTCCGCTCGACGCCGTCGAACGCGCGCAGTGCGCCAACCGGATCGTCCCGGTCGAGCCCGAGGTCGCGCGCGAAATGGTTGCGCGTCCCGAACGGAACGCACACGAATGCCGCGCCACGCTCGAGCGCGACCTCGGCGACAGGCGCGACCGAGCCATCCCCGCCGGCAATGCCGATTACCTCGGCCGCTACCGACCGCGCGATCTCCGCCGGATCCTCGCCGGGGGCCAGGACGCGCGCCTCGATCCCGAGTGCCTGGGCCTCGGCTGCCAGATCCTCAGCGGTCGGATCGCCGCGGCCGGAGTTTGGATTGATGACAAGGAAGCCGGTCAAACGCGGGCCGACTCTATGGGACCTGGCAGCCCTCGAATGAGCCGTTCGGCCCATGGTGCCGTCCGGCTCACGTGCCGATATTTACGGCTATGAGCGACCGCGGCCTACACCACATCGAGGACGACCTCAGCGACACGTGGCTCGAGGATTGGGCCGGCGCCGGTGTCGCCGAGATCGAGGCGTTGCTTGCCAAGCACGCCGCCTTCCTCAGCTTCCTCGAGACGCAAGAGTCCTAGAGCGCAACTCGCGCGGGAATCGGTAGATTCCCGCCGCGATGAAGCTGAGTTACGTCTGGCGCGGCCTTCCCGGCCACCCACTCCATCCACCGCTGACCGACGCCACGATTGGCATCTACACCTTCGCGACGATCGCCGGCTTCATCGAGGTCGTTGGCATCACCGAGAACAACGGTGCCATCGGCTGGTGGCTCGGCCTCGTGATCGGTCTGATCGTCTCCGCGCCGACGGCGCTGACCGGTCTCGCCGAGTGGCTGACGATCACGTGGCGAAGCGAGCTCTGGTGGACGGTCACCTACCACCTGCTTTCGATGGTGACCGCCGCGGTGTTCTTCGCGCTCGCGGCCATCTTTGGCCACGATGCCTACTCGCATCAAAACGTGAGCAGTGGCTCCTACATCCTGACCCTGATCGGGTTCGGCTTCCTGACGCTCGGCGGGTGGATCGGCGGCTCGATCGTCTACGTCCACGGCATGCGCGTACTCAACCGGTAATCCCGCGCGAAAGCTGCGCTTTCGCGCGGGTTAGTGTGTTCGCCGCTTCGCGGGGAACGTGCGCGGGCGGAGCCCGCGCACTTCTATCGGGGGCGCCGCTTGGCAATGGGCGTGGTGCGCGTGCAGCGGCGCTCCGCGTCGCCGCACGCGTTAGTCCGGCCTACGATTAAGCGGCTTCGCTCGCTTAACCTCCGGCCTTTGGGCTTCGGGACTTCGGAAGGCTCAGTGAGCGCTGCCAACGAAGAGGTCGTGTGGGCTTGCCCCACGACCTTTAGAACGGCGATCGCCGCGTCTTACGAGACGAGCCCTAGGGCCTTCTCGAGCGACGGCTTCGGCTGGGCGCCGATTGCCGCGGCCGCGGGCTCCCCGCCCTTGAAGAGGATCATGGTGGGGATCGACTGGACGCCATAGCGCGCCGCGAGTCCCTGCTCCTCGTCGATGTTCACCTTGACGAGCTTCAGGTCGCCGTTGCGCTCGTCCACGATCCGGTCGAGCACGGGCGCGACTGCGTGGCAAGGGCCACACCACTCCGCCCAGAAGTCGACCAGCACCGGGGTCTCGCTCTGGAGCACCTCCTGCTCGAAGCTCTGTTCAGTCACTGCAGTTGCCATTCATTCCTTTCTACCGAATTCGTCGGTCGTACCCAGGTTAGAACGCTTCAGAACCCTGCCGTAGTCCCCGCCTAGAATCGACGGCATGCCGTTCCAGCCGCTGGCGCAGTATCCCGATCACCTCGCGCTCGAGGAGGAGATCCTGGCCTGGTGGGACACAGAGGCGATCTTCGGCCGTCTGCGGGCGCGGAATGCCGGCGGTCCGATCTTCAGCTTCATGGACGGCCCGATCACGGCGAACAATCCGATGGGGGCGCACCACTGCTGGGGGCGGACCCTGAAGGATGTCTTCCAGCGCTACAAGGCGATGCGGGGATTCGACCAGCGCTACCAGAACGGCTTCGACTGCCAGGGTCTCTGGGTCGAGGTCGGGGTCGAGCGGTCGCTCGGCCTGAACTCGAAGCGGGAGATCGAGGAGTACGGGCTCGCCGAGTTCGCCCAGCGCTGCAAGGAGCGCGTGGCGGAGTACGCGGAGGTCATCACCGAGCAGGATCGCCGGCTCGGCCGCTGGATGGATTGGGACAACGACTACTACACGTTCTCCGACACCAACATCGAGTACATCTGGCGCTTCCTCAAGGAGTGCCACGCTCGCGGATGGCTCTATAAGGGTCACCGCTCGGTGGAGTGGTGTCCTCGCTGCGGGACGTCGCTCTCGCAGCACGAGCTCATCAACTCCTACGCAGAGCTGACCCACCCGTCGCTGTACGTCCGCTTCCCGATTAAAGGGCGCGAGGACGAGTCACTCGTCGTATGGACGACGACGCCGTGGACGCTCCCGGCCAACGTCGCAGCTGCCGTCAAGCCGGACGCCGAGTACGGGCTGACGAAGGAGGGCGACTGGTGGGCGGTCGAGCGCAACCCCGACGCGACCTTCGTGCGCCGCGCGCGCGGCGAAGAGCTCGTCGGGCTCGAGTACGAAGGGCCGTTCGACTCGCTGCCCGCCCAGCAGGACGTCGTGCATCGAGTGATCCCGTGGGACGACGTGACGTTGTCGGAAGGGACGGGGATCGTGCACATCGCGCCGGGCTGCGGCGCGGAGGACTTCGAGCTGTCGCGCGTGCACGAGCTGCCGGTCCTGATGCCGATCAACGAGGCCGGGAGGTTCTACGAGGAGTTCGGGGAGTTCGAAGGGCGCTCGACCGAAGACGTCGAGAAGCCCATCGTCGTCGAGCTCGAGCGGCGTGGACGGCTCGTCGAGGCGGGCTCGATCATTCACCGGTACCCCATCTGCTGGCGCTGCGCGACGCCGCTTGTCTTCCGCATCGCCGACGACTGGCTGATCAGTGCCGACGAGATCCGGCAGCAGATGCTCGACGCGAACGCCACCGTCGACTGGACACCCGATTTCTACTCCAAGCGCATGGACGACTGGCTGCGCAACATGGGCGACTGGAACATCTCGCGCCGGCGTTATTTCGGTCTCCCATTGCCGTTCTATCCGTGCGACGCGTGCGGTCGCCTGACAGTGATCGGCTCGGTCGATGAACTGCGTGAGCGAGCGACGCGAGGGTTCGACCAACTGCAGGAGCTGCACCGCCCGTGGGTCGACGAGGTGCCGATCTCATGCGAGTGCGGCGCCGAGATCCGGCGCGTCCAGGAGGTCGGTGACGCGTGGCTCGATGCCGGGATCGTCCCGTTCTCGACACTCGGCTGGCAGAACCCAGAGTGGAAGGAGCATGGTTACGCGACCGGAGCCGCCGCGGGGCTCACCGGAGCCGACCTGCCCGATCATGCGTACTGGGAGAAGTGGTACCCGGCGCACTGGGTCTCCGAGATGCGCGAGCAGATTCGCCTCTGGTTCTACTCGCAGTCATTCATGTCGGTGACGCTAACCGGGCAATCCCCGTACATGTCCGTGCTGACGTACGAGAAGCTGCTGGACGAGCACGGCCGCGAGATGCACCGGTCGTGGGGCAACTCGATCGACGCGGCTGAGGCGCTGCAGAACATCGGCGCCGATGTGATCCGCTTCATGTTCTGCGAGCAGGTGCCGAGCCAGAACCTGAAGTTCGGCTATGGCCCGGCAGGCGAGATCAAGCGCCGGCTACTCACGTTCTGGAACTCCGTCAAGTTCTTCGTCGACTACGCGAACATCCAAGGCTTCACGCCGGGAGGCGAGGCCCCGGGAGAGCTGCAGCCGCTCGACCGGTGGCTGTTCGAGCGAACGGAGCAGCTCGTCGCGGAGATGACCGACGCCTACGAGCGGTTCTGGACGCCGTCGCTCGTCCGGTCGTTCGACTCGTTCGTCGACGATCTTTCGAACTGGTACATCCGCCGCTCGCGTAGACGCTTCTGGAACAGCGACGAGGTGGCGCTCTGGGCGCTCAGGCATGCGCTCGTCCGGTCGCTCCAGACGATCGCGCCGGTGATGCCGTTCCTGGCCGATTACTTGTGGCGCAGTTTGCGGGCGGACGATGCCGCAGTGTCGATCTTCCTGGAGCCGTGGCCGGAGGCGCGCGAGCGTGACGAGGAGCTGCTCGCCGAGGTGGCGGAAGTGCGTCGCGTCGTCGAGCTCGGACGGCAGGCGCGAGGAGATGCAGGCCTGAAGCTGCGCCAGCCGCTGCGCCGGCTCGTCGTCCAGGGTGCGGGCTCGGCACAACGCCACGTGGAGGAGATCGCCGAGGAACTGCGCGTGAAGGAGGTCGAATTCGGCGTTGTTGAGGCCATAGAGGTGCGAGTCAAGCCGAACCTTCCCCTGCTCGGCCCGAAACTGGGCAAAGAGCTCGGCTCGATCCGCGCCGCGCTCGAGGCCGGTGACTTTGACCAGCTCGAGGGGGGAGGCGTCCGCGTCAACGGCTGCGAGCTCACGCCCGAGGAGGTGCTCGTCGAGCGGAGTGCACGCGAGGGGTGGGCGCTCGCCGCGGACGACTCCCTCACGGTTGCGGTGACGACGGAGCTCGACGACGAGCTCCGTCTGGAAGGGCGCGTGCTCGATCTCATTCACCAGCTGAACACGATGCGGAAGGAGGCCGGACTCGCTCTCACCGACCGGATTCGTGTGACGCTGCCGGAGTCGCACGCGGACCTGCTCCGGCATGAGTCGTGGATCAAGGAAGAGGTGCTCGCGACGGAGATCCGCACGGACGGCGTCGCCGAGCCCGAGATCGCCAAGGTCTAGGCCGAGGCCTGCGCGAGCCGTGCGGCCGCGAGCTCGTCGGCCGCGGCGAGCGTCGTCGTCCCCGTGGCGTCCGCCTGCTCGTAGATGCCGGTGAGGCTTCCCCCGATGCCGGAGAGGGCACCTTCGATCTGCTCTGCGTTCCAACCGAGCACTTCCCGGCCAAATCCGTACAGGACACCGCCGGCGTTGATCACGTAGTCGGGCGCGTACAGGACGCCCGCCTCGCGAAGCCGCTCGGCGTCTGCAGCCTCCGCGAGTTGGTTGTTGGCCGAGCCGGCGACGATCCGTGCACCGAGGCTGGGAATTGTCTCCTCGCGAAGCGTCGCGCCCACCGCGCACGGCGCGTACACGTCGCACTCGGTGGCGATCGCGTCCTCCGGCGGAACTGCCTTCGCACCGAGCCCGTCTGCGAGCGTTCGCGCCCGCTCCGCATCGACGTCGGTGATCAACAGCGTCGCCCCGTCCGCGGCGAGCAGTCCCGCGAGCGGGGCACCCACGCTGCCGACGCCCTGCACGAGCACCGATCGACCGTCGAGCTCCGCCGAGCCGAAGATACGTTCGACGCTCGCGCGGATACCGTGATAGACGCCGCGCGCCGTGAACGGGCCCGGGTTCCCCGAGCCCCCCAGCTCTTCGCTGCGGCTGAAGACATAGGAGCAGCGCTCGGCGATGGTGTCCATGTCGGAGCTGGACGTGTTCATGTCCGGCCCCGTCCAGAAGGTGCCCTGCAGCGACGCGATCGTGTCTGCGTAACGCAAGAAGAGGGGCCGACGTGCAGCTTCGTCCGGCAGCTCGCGAACGGCGAGCACGGCCTTCGCGCCGCCGAAGGGAATGCCCGCCGCAGCCATCTTCATCGTCATGCCCCCGGCGAGCCTCATCCCGTCGGCGAGCCCTTCCGCAGGCGATCCATAGACCTTCAGCCGCGTCCCCCCACCCGCAGGACCCAGCGCGGTCGAATGGATGCAGATGAAGATCCAGGCGCCTGCCGACTCGTCGAACGAGACGACGACCTCTTCGCCGTCCCACGCTTCGATCAGGCCTTCGAGCGACGCCATCGGACTGGTCCTATCAGCGCTGCTTGAATGTCGGCCGGATGAGTCGCGAATCGAAACTGGGAATCGCGCTCCTCGGATCCGCAGGAGTGCTCGGGGTTGCCGGCGACGCACTCTTCCAGGATCAGCCGCTCGGCCTCAGGGGCGGCGCTTCATGGTCGCGCCGCTGCTGCTCTTCTCGGGGCTGTTCATCTGGCACGACTCGCCGCTCCTGGTCGCCGCGAACCTCCTCGCCGTGGCGGCGGCCCTGAGCATGGGTGCGCTGCGGCGAACGCGTCCGGGGCTGCGGAGAGCGACCCTCAGCGATTACGGCGGCGGGGCCGTCGCGGCGGGTTGTTCGATGGTCGCCGGGGCTCTGCCGCTACTGATGAGCGACATCCGCTGGGACGAGGTCCTCGGGCGGGTGCGCTCGGAGAAGACCGCCGCCGTCGCGCGCGGGCTCGCGGTCGGAGCGCCGCTACTCCTGTTGTTCGGCGGGCTCTTCGTCGCCGCCGACGCTGTCTTCAGGCACCTCCTGTCCTCGGCCGTCCCGTCTGTGAACTCGTCCGCTGTCATCAGGCTCCTCGTCGTCCTCGTCTGGGCCTGGCTCGCAGGCGGTCTGCTGCGCGATCTGATGGCAGCCCGAGAGGAGCGCCGGCTCGTCCGTGCGGACGCGTTCGCGGCCCGCAATGCTTCTCTCCGAACTGGCGCGGTCGAGCTAAACGTCGCGCTCGCGGTTCTCAACATCCTCTTCCTCGCGTTCGTGCTCGTCCAGTTCCGCTACCTCTTCGGGGGCCAAGGTCTCGTCGAGTCGCGCGCGCACCTGACGTATGCGGAGTACGCGCGCCACGGCTTCTTCGAGCTCGTCGCGGTCGCCGCGCTGACTTTGCCGCTGCTCCTCTTCGGCGACTGGCTGCTCCGCGACGCGGCAAACGGAAGGCGTGCGTTTCGCTGGCTCGCGGCGGGGTTGCTCGCGCTCCTGTGCGTCGTGATCGCGTCGGCGCTGCAGCGCATGCGTCTGTACGTACAGCAGTACGGGCTCACGGAGCTCCGTCTGTATGCGGGTGGGGTGATCCTCTGGCTCGCGGTGGTCTCCGCCTGGTTCGCCGTGACCGTTCTGCGTGGACGCCGCCATGCGTTTGCGGTCGGCGCGCTCGTCGCCGGATTCGCGGCCACGCTTGCGCTCAATGTTCTGAACCCCGGCGCGCTGATCGCACGGACGAATGTGACACGGCCTGTGGTGGACGTCGGGTACCTGGCCGGTCTCAGCGACGATGCGGTGCCGACGCTCGTCAACCGGTTGCCGAGCCTTGCTCCCGAGCAGCAGCGACTGCTCGCCCAGGCGCTACTCGAGCGGGATGCCGCTACGCGTGACTGGCGCTCCTGGAACGTCTCGCGCTCCGAGGTCGCGAGCGTGCTCCGCGCTCACGGCGCCGAGTTGGCTGTTCTCGCCGGCCACTAGTCCGAGCTTCCGGACTGCGTCTCTCGGACCCAGCGCTCGAGCAACGGGTCGACGATCACCAGTTGCCCGTCTTCGAGCCGCTGCACCTCGCCGTACTCGATCAGCTTGTCCCGTCCCTGCTCGGCGCCGCTCTTCGACAGGCCGAAGTGCCCGAGCGTCCGCTGGGCGAAGAGCGACTCCTCGCTGGCCGCCATGGCGGCCAGCGCCCTCGCCTCGTTCGTGCGCAGGCGCTCCCAGGTGCGCTCGAAGGCCTCGCGCAGCTCGCGGTCGACCGCGTCGAGCGCGGCTGCGAACGTATCGAGGTCGGCCGTCCCGGCCTGCGGTGTCGCCTCCCAGAGATGGTGCGCCAGCAGCATCGCGCGCTGCGGGTGACCCCGGACGAGCACGAGGAGCGAGTCGAGCGCTTCCCCCGCGCTCCTGCCGGTCTGCTGGAACCGCGATTCGACGTAGTCGCCGAGCGCTCCGTCCTCCAGCGGACCGAGCTGGAGCGGACGCGCCTGACCGAAGAGTGGCCGCTCGCGGTCGCTGAACAGGGCGAGCATCAGGCCCGGATGCGAGCCGGCGAAGACATAGGCGGCCTCGACGGCCTGGTGCTGGATGTGGCTGCGGATCAGCCCTTCGACCTCCGAGCCGATCCGCAGGACGTCCTGGAACTCGTCGAATACGACGAGTGTCCGCTTCCCATGCTTCTTGTAGATGTCGATCGGGAGATCGAGCATCCGCTCGAGCACTTTTCTCGCGTCGTGCTCGATTGCCGGGGCGATCTCTCCGCGGACCCCGCCGGCACCCGCCCCGAGCCTGGGGCGAAGTGTCTGGATCACGTTGGCGGCGGTACGCCGGATCTGCCCTTGCAGCTGGCGGCGGTAGGCGGCCTCGATTCGCTCGCTGGCGCCCTCGAGCGAGACGACCCGATCGAGATCGACGTACACGGTCCCGAGCGCTCGCTTCTCCGCCTCCGCCAGCAGCTTGCGGAGGAGCGTTGTCTTCCCGTACCGGCGCGGGCCCGATAGCCGCACGGTCTGGCCGGCGTCCGCCAGGCCGAGCATGAGCGCGAGCTCGCGCTCGCGGTCGATGAGCTCGTCGGGCGGCAAGGGCCGGTCGTAGACGAACGGGTTGGGCGGCCACGTGGACATTCCGGTCAGTCTAGCTAAGCTAGACTCATCAGTCAATCAAACATGGACTTCACGGTCTATTTCAGATGGAACAGTGAGGAGCGAAGCCGCTCCAGCCCCAGGTCGAGCGTCTGGTCCGCCACGGCCAGTGAAAGCCGCGCCCAACCGGCGCCGCGCTTGCCGAAGCCTTCGCCGGGCGCGAGCGCGACGCGTCGCTCGACGAGCAGTTGCTCGGCCGTGAGGCTCTCCGGAAGCCTGAGCCAGACGAAGAACGTCCCCTCGGACTTCGCCTCCAAGCCGTCCAGCGCGGCCAAGGCCCGATCGCGCCGGCGCTCGTAGGCGGCTCGGCGGGCCTCGACGGAATCCTGCGGCCCGCTCAGCGCAGCGATGCCCGCTTCCTGCACCGGCCGGAAGATCCCCGCGAAGGCGTGATCCTGCAGCGTCTCGATCCGGCGCACGAGCTCGGCGTTGCCGACGGCGAAGCCGAGCCGCCAGCCGGCCATTCCGTACGTCTTCGACATGCTGAAGAGCTCTAGCCCGACGTCGCGCGCACCGTCCGTGGCCAGGAAGCTCGTGGGCTTGCGTCCGTCGAAGACAAGGTCGCCGTAGGCGAAGTCGTGCATGATCCAGGCGCCGTTGCGCTCCGCCCAGCGCACGGCCTCTTCGAACAAGCCGTCGGGGGCGGTCGCCGCAGTCGGGTTCGAAGGGAAGTTCAGATACAGCGCATCGGCAGCTGTATCGAAGCCGTCGAACGAGGCGTGAATCGCGCCGGCGAGCGCGACTGCGGAGAAGTAATCCGGATACCCGGGATCGGGCAGAATGATCGTTCCGCCGCGCTCGACCGCGCACAGCGCGAACTCCATCAAGCCGGTCTTGACGCCCGGCAGCACCGCGACCTCCCGGGTGGGGTCGACGTCCACGCCGTAGACCTCGCGATAGCGGGCCGCGATCGCTTCCTTCAGCTCGGGCAAGCCGGCGAAGGGCGAATACCCGTGGACGTCCGGCCGGGCGGCGGACTCTACGAGTGCCCGCACGACGTGCTCGGGTGGGCCAACCTCGGGATTGCCACGACCGAGATCGACGAACTGTTCGCCTTCCTCTGCTGCGGCCGCGGACACCCGCGCGAGGAGAGCCGTGAAGTACTGCTCCGGCAGCCGTTGGATCCGTTCCGGCGGCTCGCGCATCGGCCGATGCTACGTCGAACCTCCAGGCGCTACGAAGCGGTGCGGCACCTGGAGCGTGTGTCAGACGGCCGCACGGGCTAAACCCGCGCGGCCTCTCGGCGGCGCCGCCAAGTCGGCGCCTGTACGTCGAACCTCCAGGCGCTACGAAGCGGTGCGGCACCTGGAGCGTGTGTCAGACGGCGGCGCCGCCAAGTCGGCGCCTGTGGCAGTCTTCGAGATGTGGCGCGATGCGCGCGCTGTGGAGGGGGCCTCGAGGAGCGTTTCCGCTTCTGTCCCTGGTGCGCGTCGCCGCAGCGCACGAAGATCGTCGAGTTCTTTTCTGCGCACCCGCGTGACGCAGGGAAGGCCCTTCGAGTATCGCGCTATCTCACCCGCGACCCGCATGTTCGCTTCAGCGTGTGGGACGAGAGTGGCGTTGCCGAGGCTGCGGTGTCGCTCGACGAATACGAGGCAGGACGCCTCGCGCGCTTTTTACGCCCACCGAAACGGCCGCGCGGGCAAAGCCCACGCGGCCTCCAAGGCGGCATCGACAAGCGACGCCGCGGACCTACTACGCGGCCGGTGTCTCTGCTCGACGCAGCTCGACGGGCAGCCGGAAGACGACGTCCTCGTAAACACTCGCAAACGGTGTGATCTCACTCACGCCGTAGGCGCGGAACCAATCGCAAACGCGCTCCACCAGCCGTTCGGGTGCGGAGGCCCCGGACGTCACGCCGACCGACTCGACGCCCTCCAGCCACCGCTCGTCGATCTCGGTCTCATCCTCGATCAGATGCGCAGCGACCCCCGCGCCGCGGGCAACCTCGACGAGGCGGTTCGAGTTCGACGAATTGCGCGAGCCGATCACGAGCAGCAGCTCGACCTCGCCGAGCAGTTCCTTTACGGCCCACTGCCGGTTGGAGGTCGCGTAACAGATGTCCTCCCGCTGCGGCGCTCGAATCTCGGGGAAGCGGCAGCGAAGGACATCCAGGATCTCTGCGGTCTCGTCAACCGACAGCGTCGTCTGTGTGATGTACGCCACCGGGCCGCCGCCGGGAAGCTCGACTGTCTCAGCCTCCGCGACGGACTGCACCAACGTGATCGCATCGGGTGCCTCGCCCATCGTCCCGACGACCTCCTCGTGCCCGGCATGGCCGATCAGGAACATGTGGTAGCCCTCGGCGGCATAGCGGCGTGCCTGTGCATGCACCTTCGTGACCAGCGGGCAGGTCGCGTCGATAGTCGTCAGCCTGCGCGAGGCGGCGCGCGCATAGACCGATGGAGCTACGCCGTGAGCTGAGAGGACGAGAATCGATCCCGGCGGAGCGGCGTTCTCGTCTTCGACAAAGATCGCGCCTCGTTCTTCGAGCTCGCGAACGACATGCGCGTTGTGCACGATCTGCTTCCGCACGTAGACGGGCGGGCCGTATAGGGAAAGCGCTCGCTCGACCGTCTCCACGGCCCGTTCCACTCCCGCGCAATACCCCCGCGGCGATGCAAGCAGGACCCGCTGGACCAAACCGGCAGCCACGGTACCAACGTGCCCCTCAGGGCCGCCGAGACACCTCTCAGAAACAGGAAGAGGCCCGTCGCTCGGGGGGGTCGGTGGCGACGAGCCTCCTCCTAGTGCTCACCGCGATTGCAAGGCCAGGAACGCACCGCGGTTCGCATCGCCCAGTGCGGCTGAGGCTAACGAGTCGGACCCAGCTTTCCAATAGGCCGAACGGCCCATCTTTGTGAACCCGCAGGAGAGCGGCTCCTCCGGCTGAAAAGCTCGCTTACAGCCAAGTTCGGCGTGCTCGACTGGCATCCAGCCGCTCCATACAATCTAGGCGCCCGGTGTCACAATCCAGCCAAGCTCTGTGGTTCAGCGCGGTGCCGCTGCTTGTCGTCGGTGCGGCCTACCTCGGAGCCAGCGCGCTGCTGGGGCCCTCGGTGTGGGCAGCACGGCGACGTGCCTCGTTGCTCGATGTCGCAATCCTCCTTGCCTTTCCGGCGTTCGGGCTTGCAACGGTGGTGTTCGGGATCGTGCTCGCGATCGAGCGGAGACCGCTCGCCGGCGGCGTCTGGTTGACGCTTGCCGTCGCGGTGGCGACGGGACTGCCCGCATTTCTCGCGCTCGGGCGCGGGCGCGACCGTTCGACTCTCACGACGGGCTCCCACGGGCGCGAGCTCGAGTCCGTGGCCGCGATCTCGAGCGCGCTCGGCCGAACCGGCGATCCGGCGATGGTGGCTCGCGCTCTACTCGAGGAGGTCGAAGAGCTCGTCGCCGTGGAAATCGCCTGTCTCGTGGTCGTCGGGCAGGAGGGCAAGAGCGCTGCGGGCCTGATCGGGAGGCTCCACGGAAAGGAGCTGGATTGGTTCCCTGACCTCCGGGTCGATCTCGAGACTGAGCCTTCGGGAGTCGCAACAGCCGTCTTCGAGGCGGCCCCCTTCGCTGTGTACGACGCGCCCGCGTCCAGGATGGTCAGCCGGCGCATCGTCGAGACGATCGGGGCGAAGAGTCTCGCGTACGTCCCGTTGATCGCCGACGAGCATGTGATTGCCGTGCTGGTCGTCGGCTCTGCGACGGAGCACCGCGCCTTCACGACTGAAGAGCTCACGCTCCTGCAGACGCTCGCCGGCGAAGCAGCGCTCGCGCTCGACCGGACGCGCTCGATCGTGGCGCTTGCCGAGGCCCTCGAGCGGGAGCGTTTCGTCGCGCGCATCTCGGCCCGGGTTCGTTCCGAGCTGGACATCGACAAGGTGCTGCGCGTTGCCGTGCGGGAGACGGGCTCGGCGCTCGGAGTCGACCGGTGTCTCATCCGGCTCGGTTCCGAGGGCGAGATTCCGATCAGGGCCCAGTGGCACACGCCCGAGCTGGCGCAAGTCAGGACGGGCGAGCGCCTGGCAGTCTCGAACCTCGCTGTGCGGAGGCGGGAGACGGTGGCGATCGAGGACGTCGAAAGTGCTTTGGAGCTGGATGATTCATCGCTCGGTGGGCGCGAGGCGCTCCTCGCCCTCGGCTCGCGGGCCGTCCTCGCAGTCCCGATCGTCGTCTTCGACGAGCTGATCGGGGTTCTGTCGCTTCACCGCGTCGAGTCCGGGCGCTGGACCTCCGAGGAGACCACGCTCACGGAGGCGGTCGCCCGCGAGATCGGGCTTGCAGTGCACGTCGCGGGCTTGCTCCGGGAGAACGAGCGGCGGATTGCGCAGCAGGGCGCCTTGCTCCGGGCGGCACAGGCGCTGACGAGCGATCTCGAGCTCACGACCGTGCTCGAGCGGCTCGTCGAGCAGGTCTCGGAACTGCTCGAGGCGGACGCCGCCGATTGCTACCTCTACGAGGACGCCCGCAACGTCTTGCGCTGCGCGGCGGTGCACGGCCTTCCGGACGACCTGGTCGGGTTCGAATTCCCCGCCGACCGAGGGACGGCCGGGGAGGCTCTGCGCAGTGGGAGGCCGGTGATCACTGACGACTACGGGGATCCACGGCAGGCTGTATCGGGCGGGTTCACGGGTGGTCTCGTTGCGCCGATGCGCTGGTCGGAGACCGTGCAAGGCGTGCTCGGAGTCGGCACGCGCGCGGAGCGGGGTTTCACGCAGGAGGACGCCGACCTACTCGAGGCGTACGCGGGCATTGCCTCGCTGGCGCTGGTAAACGCGCAAGCTTTCTCCGCGCGCTCACGCCAGGCGCGCGTCCAGCGAGGCTTCTTCCGCATCGCCGCCATCCTCGGCCAGTCGCTTTCGCTCACGGCGACACTCGAGGCGGTGGCTCAGGCGGCGAACGAAGCTCTCGGCGGCGCTTTCGCGGCCGTGATGATGCCGCGGGGGACTCTGCTCGAGCTCGCCGCTTCGGCCGGTCTTCCGAACGACCTTGCGAAGGAGCTTGAAACGGGGCTGCCCGACTCGGCCGACTGCCTGCGCGCCGTCGCAGAGGGACGCGTGCTCGCTTCGCCGGCGGTGTCTCGCGACGACCGCTTCGAGCAGCCCTGGCACGCGCTGGCCGCGCGTTCAGGCTACGAGGCCCTGCTGGCCGTGCCCGTGGCGAGTCCGCGCGCCGAGCGTTCGGGTCTCGTGATCGTGTTTTTCGCGGACGAGCACGGCTTCGTCGACGACGACCTCGAGCTCGCACGCCACCTCGCCGACGCGGCCCGCGGTGCGCTGGAGCGGAGCGAGCTGTTCGAAGCCGAGCGCACGGCGAGGGCGCTCTCGCAGCAGCTCGCCCGGACCGGCGGTGTGCTCGCGACCGAGCTCGACCCGGCGGCAGTGCTGGAGGAGGTCGTCCAGCAGGCTCCACAGTTGCTGGGGGCGGAAGCCTGCGCCGTGCGCACACTCGAGGAGGATGAGCTCGTCGTGAGCGCGGCGGCGGGCAAAGGTGCCGAAGAGGCTGTGGGGACACGGGCCTCGGCAACTGCCTGGCTTTCGGGCGACGTCTTCCAGTCACGCACCCCGCTCGCCGTCGAGGACGCGTCTGGGGACGAGCGGCTGCTCGGGGGGGACCCGATCCTCGCCGCGGGCTATGCGGCCTATCTCGGCGTCCCGCTCTCCGGCCCCGAAGGCGCGCTCGCGGGGGTTCTCTCCGTCTACGCGCAGCGTCCGCGAACGTGGCGACCCGAGGAGATCGAGGCGCTGCTCGCGCTCGCGGGAAACACCTCTGCCGCGCTTGCCAACGCAGAGCTCTATTCGCGGGTCTCGGTCGAGAAGGAGCGCAGCGTCGCGATCCTCGCGAATATCGCCGACGGCATCGTCGCGGTCGATCGTGATGGGAATGTCGTCCTCTGGAACGCGGCGGCAGGGGAGATCACCGGCGTCCCGCAGGAGGAGGCCATCGGCCGCACCACCGTGCAGGTGCTGCAGCGCGAGCTCGAATCGCCTGAGGGCGAGGCCCATTCCGGGCAGCGCCTCGCGGCGATCCAGCGCGACGGCGAGGAGGTCTGGCTCTCGCTCAGCGAGGCGGTGATGCGCGATCCTCTGGGAGCGGTTTCCGGCCGGATCTTCGCCTTCCGCGACATCTCGGCCGACCGGATGATCGAACAGGTGAAGTCCGACTTCGTCGCGGCCGTCTCGCACGAGCTGCGCACGCCGCTGACTTCCATCTACGGGTTCGCCGAGACGCTGCTGCGCCAGGACGTTCCGTTCGGTGAGGAAGAGCGCCGGATCTTTCTCGGCTACATCGCCTCGGAGTCCGAACGGTTGACCGAGATCGTCGACGAGCTCCTGAACGTGGCAAGACTCGACGCGGGCGACCTCCAGGTCGAGCTCCGACGGATCGACCTCGGCTCCGTCGTCTCCGAGGTGGTCGGGACGGCGGAGGAGAGCGGCGCGATGAACGGACATAACGTCGAGATCGATCTCCCCGAGGAGCCGCTCGCGGCGGAGGCCGACCCCGACAAGGTACGCCAGGTGTTCAACATCCTGGTCGACAACGCCCTCAGATATTCCCCGCAGGGCGGGACCGTGACTGTCGGCGCGCGCAGGAACGCCGACCGCGTCGAGGTACGCGTGGTCGACGAGGGAATGGGGATTCCCGCGGCGGAACGCGAGCGGATCTTCCGGAAGTTCTACCGGGCTGAGTCCGCCGCCCGGGACGGTGCGGCCGGCACGGGGCTCGGCCTCTTCATCGCCAAAGAGCTCGTGACGGCGATGGGTGGGCGGATCTGGGTGGACTCGACCGAAGGTGAGGGATCGAGCTTCGCCTTCGAGCTACCGGCGGCGCGCGAGTAGGCGGCAGCTTCGGTGGGTATAGCGGCGCCGACAACCGGGATCGTTAAGCAGTGACCAAGGTGCTCGTAATCGACGATGAGGCTCCGATTCGCCTGCTCTGCCGGGTGAACCTCGAGGCGGAAGGAATGAACGTCATCGAGGCGGCGGACGGTCCGTCGGGACTCGACAAGGCGCGCCACGAGAGCCCGGACGTCATCCTCCTCGACGTGATGATGCCGGGCCTCGACGGCTGGCGGGTTGCGGAGCAGCTCCTCGAGGACGAGCGCACCGTCGGCATCCCGATCATCTTTTTGACGGCGCGCGCCGAGTTTCGCGACCGAGCCCGCGGCCTCGACATCGGCGGCATCGACTACGTCACCAAGCCGTTCAACCCCCTCGAGCTGGCGCCGCTCGTCGAAGGCCTACTGGGCCGCATCGACCGCGGTGAAAAGGACGAGCTGCGCGCCGAGAAGCTCACCGAGCTGCGCTCATTGATGGAGTCGGAGTGAGAGTAAGCGGGGCCTCTCCCTTAGGTTAGGCCCCGCCCGCTCCTTCCCGACGCCCGTTACGTCCCCGCAAAATCGGCTGTCACGACGGCCGCGCCGCCGTAGCCGACGAAGGTGCCGTACTCGATGGCGATCCCGACCCGCCGAAATCCCGGTCGGAGCAGGACGGCCCTGTGCGTCCGGCTTGCGAGCCAGTGGTTGACGACCCACTGGGCCGTTACTCCCGTGCCCCAGGCGAGGTCCTCGCCGAAGAAGGGGCCACGGGCGCCGGCGGTCACCGCACGGCTCGCGATCGAACCGTGGGCGAAGTACTGGCGCCGCATCATGTCCGCTGAGTGCCCGCGGGCGACGCGAACAAGCCGAAAGTCCACGCGCAGGTGGGCGAGACCTCGGGCCGCCCGGACGGAATTCATCGTCCGGAGGAGCGAAGCCTCCGAGCCGGAAAGCGTGCGAGCCTGGGCCCCCGCTGCCGGCCAGAGCAGGGAAAACCCTGCAATGAAGGCTATGAGAAGCTTCTTTTTGGTCAACATCCGCGGCAGTGTGCGGACCTCATCGGACGGAGGCATCCCCCAAAAGGGGTAGGTCTCGGTCGCAATTAGCGGGACGTCTGGGCCAGGCCGATCCCAAGGAGGGTCAGAACGGCCCCTGCCAGCTGCACAGGTTCGAGGGACTCATTCAGCCAGGCCCAGGCCACGAGGATGGCGACCACGGGCTCCAGCATCCCCGTGATTCCGGCCCTGGTGGCCACGATGTGGCGCAGGGCGCCGACGACGAGGAGGAATGGCACGATCGTCCCCAGGACGATCATCCAGAGCATCAGGAGCCAGACAGGCAAATGGCTCGAGGCCAGGTTCCCGAGCAACGAGACGTCGTCGTTCACCCGAGCGGCGGGGAAGCTCCACCACGGCGCGAGCACCGACCAGAAGATCGTCGCGAACAGAAAGCCCCAGGCCGACAGCGAGATCGGGTCGCGTCCCCGCACGCCGCGTTCGGCCAGCAGGATGTACGCGGCGTATGTGACCGCTGCGATCGACGCCGCCGCGACACCCGGACCGCTCAGACGGCCGCCGTGCCAGACCTGGACGATCAGGGTCAGACCTCCGAGCGCGAAGGCCAGCGCGGCCCAGATTCTCCGCCGGACCGGCTCGTGGAAGACGAACCGCGCCCAGAGCGCGACGAGGATCGGGCCGACGAACTGGATGAGGAGAGCGATCCCGATCTCGAGCCGGTGGATCGCAAAGAAGTACGACCACTGCACAAGAGCAAGGCCGCCGATGCCGAGAGCGATGAGCAGCGGCAGTTCAGTGGGGCGGGCTCGCAGTGAGGCTGGGCGCGTCGCCGCCGCGAGCAGGAGGAGCCCGATCAGCGCACCGGCGCACCTGACCTCAGTTAGCTGCCCGGCGTTGATACCCGAGTCGAGGATGACCTTCGAGACCGTTCCGTTGACCGCGAACAACGTGGCGGCGATGGCCACCATGGCGTAACCGAGCGCCGCCCGCCGCTCGCGCGGCTCGCCCGGGATGGAAACGATCGGCTCGACGATCGCGCGAACCTAGCTGAGGCTCTCCTGTTGAAGTCTGGCCGTACCCGGACCGTTGCCTAAACTGTAGACGTGCAGACAGGCGGACGATGCGGGTGCGCGACCTGCTATGCGGTACCCTCCTTCGAGACACGGCGGGGTGTAGCTCAGCCTGGTTAGAGTGCTGCCTTTGGGAGGCAGAAGTCGCCGGTTCGAATCCGGCCGCCCCGATTTGACCCGCCCTATACGGCGGCTTGAGGCTCGCCCCAACCGAGGGGTCGGGAGGCGGGCCTGATGGCGACCGAGTGGTAGATCGAAGGGGCCTGGTTCAAGAACTGGAGTTGCGCTCCGGGTTGTCCGTGCGACTTCAATCAGCGGCCGACACAGGGGTATTGCCGCGCGATGGTCGCGTTTCGCGCCGACAAGGGTCGCTTCGGCGACGTCGATCTGTCAGGCGTCAAATGGCGTGCGTTGGCCAAATGACCCAGGCCCTGCACGAAGGGAACGGCGAGATTCAGCCGTTTGTCGATGACTCGACGAGCGAAAAGCAGCGGAACGCGCTGTTCGAGATCCTGAGTGGGAAGCACGGCGACTCGCTCATGGAGGTGTTTGCGTACGTCGCGCCGACGGTCTACGAGCCGATCGTGGCACCGGTCGAGTTCGAGTTCGACCTCGAGAACCGAGACGGGCGGGTCAAAGTCGGAGACATGTGACCCAGCCGGACTCGCCGAAGGCCGATCAGGCGCGGATGCGGATGATGCACCTGGAACAGCGCATGCCGATGGATCGTCCGAAGTCGGACTCGGAGATGGAGCCGTCGGACGAGATGAACCCTTAGCTTCTTAGCTTCTAGCCGGACGCTTTCTCGACGACAGTCGCGCCCATGCGCAGTGCGCCCAGCCGCCCCTCACGCCACCCTCCGAGGACGTAGTGGATCGGCGACGGGCAATGGCTTAGGCAGACGGACTTGAGCGGAGTGAGCTCGTAGAGCCCCGGCCGCGGCGATCGCAGCACCTGCCACCCACGGTCCGCCGCGATCCCAGTCGAGGAAGCCGATGTCGAGCCCAGCGACGAGCGGTAGAGGCCGTAGACGGCGAGGCCGTACACAGTCCAGGTCGCGAGGTAGCCGCTGACGAAGATCCACGTTGGCACGGAGGCGCGTCCGCGCTGTGCTCTCTCGCCGGAGATGCGGTCGAACAGCAACACCATCGGCGCGGCCGACGGAAGCATCATCGCGGCCATCATCGTGACCCAGATCCCAATGAACCAACCGAGCGCCCCAAGGTCCGTGCCTGGGCCCGCGTCCATTCCGCGCATTCGCTCGACCGCCACGATCCACGTCGCCAGCGCGGCCCCCAGCAGGATCGCAGTCGACCTGACCCACGGGTCATGCGCGCGCCGTCCTGTCTCCGGTCAGAACGCCGAGGTTCGAGACGACGAACGGAACGACGAAGTTGAGGCAGACCTTTAGCAACGTCCCGCCCGTCGCGTCTCCGTGCGCGATCACGTCGCCCTGGTTGATGATCGAAAGGATGCAGCCGACGACGAGTGCGATCGTCAGCGTTCGCCGGAGGTTCGACGGCTGCCGGCACGTTGCGAGAGCCGCGCGGAGTTCCATCGCGAAGACGATACGACCCGCGGCGCGGAGTGCCAACTAGTGGTCGTTCTCCTCGCCGCGGGCGCTGCGCTCTCCTTCGGCGCGCTCGCAGTCACGATTCGCCTCGCACTTGGTCCGAACGTCGACGCCGAGGCTGCTTCGCTCGTCACGACCGTGATCGCGTGCCTTGTCTGCGCGGTGCTCGCCGTCGCGAAGGGCGACTACTCGGAGCTCGCATGGCGAGACACCTGGGCGTTCTTCGCGACGGGTCTGTTCGCGCCGGGGATCAGCCAGATCCTGTTCACGCGAGCCGTCGGGGTGATCGGTCCGTCGCGGACGGCGATCCTCGTGGGGATCTCGCCCGTGCTCTCGGCAGCTATCGCCGTCGCCTGGCTAGGAGAGCCGGTGCACGTCGCGCTCGTGCTCGGGACACTGCTCGTCGTCGGCGGCGGCACGCTGCTGGTGAGCGAGCGACGTGGCCCGTTGACGCTGCTGTCGCTCGGGATCGGTCTCGGCGTGAGCGCAGCGGTGCTCTTCGCGGTGCGCGACAACCTCGTCCGCTGGGCGGCGCGCGGGAACGAGGCCCCCGGCTTCGTCGCGGCGACCGCCTCGCTCGTCTCGGCGACGCTCGTGATTCTCCTGGTCGTCGTGCTTCGCCCCGATGCGGCGAACCGCCTGCGACGGGCCTTGCGCCCATTCGTCCTTTCAGGACTCGTGTACGGCGTCAGCTACGGGTGTCTCTACTCCGCGTTCGACCGCGGCCGTGTCACCGTTGTCGCACCGCTCGTCGCAACGGAGTCGTTGTGGGCAGTGCTCATCTCGATCCTCGTGCTGCGGCGTTCCGAGCGGATCGGGCCGCGGTTGCTACTTGCCGCCGCGCTCGTGGTCGGCGGCGGCGCACTCATCTCGGGTTTTCGCTGAATACCCCCGCAATGTTCTCGGTGCGCAGGAACCGGCTGAAGAAAAACGCGAAGACGGCGAAGAAGACGATCGCCTGCTCCACGGCCATCGTGACGCCGGCGATCTGTTGGTCGGTCAGATCGGACAGCCCCCAGAGCTGAGGGGCCGCCTCGTAGAAGTCGTAGACGGGATTCGGGAGGAGTGCGAGCAGGAGGCCGAGCGGCGAAGCCAGCACGAAAGCCGCGAAGAGGTAGAGCGCCTTCACGCCGTCGGAGAGCCGTCCGTGGATGACGGGCCACCACATGAGGAGGCCTGCGGCAAAGTAGGTGGCGTGCTCGAGGTGAAGCAGGGAGCCCTGGCGCTCGAGAGCGGTGTCGTAGATCGCGGGCACATGCCAGACGAAGTAGGTCGCGAGCCAGAGTGGCAGCGCGACGAGCGGATGCGTGATCAGACGGGCGAATCTGAACCGCTCGAGCTCCCGCGCGAGCGCCGGCGCGGCCCCGAACACGACGAGGCCGGGCGCCCATTCGGCTGTGATGACGTTCTGGAGCAGGTGGATGGAGAGGAGGTAGTGCAGTGCGATCGTGTGCAGCGGCGTGACGTAGACGGCGAGCAGGAGGATCACGCCGACGTCGAAGGCGGCGCGCCGACGCGCGTCGGACGGCCAACGCCTCTGTGTCCATAGGTACGCCGCAACCATCGCGGCGAGGGCGAACAGCGTGCCCCAGTGAACGTGCCACGAGTACGGATCCACGCCGCTACGCTATTCGCAGCCGCGCGCCCGTGGTGTAGTGGTAGCACCGGAGACTTCCAATCTCCTGGCACCGGTTCGAGCCCGGTCGGGCGCTCCTTCGTCCCACGCTCGCAGCGATCGGGAGTTTCGCGCGCGTCCCCAAGCTGGAATAGATCGCTCGTGTCCGAAAGCGAGGAAGAGCGTCACAACCGCGAGCTGATCGAGCTCCTCAACGAACTCCGCGTCGCGCTGCCGGGAGTGCAGGTGCTGTTCGCGTTCCTGCTCGCCGTGCCGTTCGCCAACGGTTTCCCGAAGCTCAGCAGTCTCGACCGCGACATCTTCTTCGTCGCCTTCATCGCCACCGCGCTCTCGACCGTGCTCCTGATCGCGCCGAGCTCGTACCACCGCCTCCGCTGGCGGCAGCATGACAAGGAGCGGATGCTCGTCATCTCGAACGCGCTGACGATCGTCGGGCTCCTCTTGCTGGCGGTGGCGATCACGGCGACCGTGTTCGTGATCACCGACTTCCTCTTCCACCGCACGTGGGCGGCGGTGTTCACCGCGATCGTCGCCGCGACGTTCTTGGCGTTGTGGTACGGGCTACCGCTTGCTGCGGCTATCCGGGATCTTCAGAGACCGAGACGCTCTCGATGACGACATCGTCGTGCGGCTTGTCGCGCGCGTCGCGCGGGAGCTCCGAGATCTTGTCGACGACGTCCATGCCGCTCGTCACGCGGCCGAACACCGTGTGCTTGCCGTCGAGCCAAGGTGCTGCCACGGTCGTGACGATGAAGAACTGGCTGCCGTTCGTGTTCGGCCCCGCGTTCGCCATGGCCAGCGCGCCGCGCTCGACCTTGTGCTCGTTGAACTCGTCCTCGAACGAGTAGCCGGGCCCGCCAGAGCCTGTTCCCGTCGGGTCGCCGCCCTGGATCATGAAATCCGGGATGACGCGGTGGAAGATGACGCCGTCATAGAAGCCGTCCTTCGCGAGCTTGACGAAGTTCTCCACCGTCTTGGGCGCGTCGTCCGGATAGAGCTCCAGTTCGATCGCGCCGTGGTTCGTCTGTAGCACTGCGTTCATCGGGCGGAATGTACCGTCCGGTAAGACCGCGATGCTGCACACGTGCCCGAGGAGCGCGTGCGCCTCGTCCATTTCCGTCCGCGGACGGTCCTGGTCGTCATCGGCATCCTTGTCGCCGTCTTCGCGATCCTCCAGGTGCTCTGGATCGCGCGGCACATCCTCGCGTGGATCTTCATCGCGCTCTTCCTTGCCCTCGCCCTGAACCCGGCCGTGGATCGGGTTGAGCGGCGCCTCAAACGACGAGGCCTCGCGACAGGGATCGTCTACATGGCGGCGCTCGCGGTGATCGTCGCGATCGGCGCGCTCTTCATCCCGACACTCGTCAATCAGGTCGATGACTTCGCCCACAAGGTGCCTGAGTACCTAGATGACCTCACGAAAGGACGTGGGCGACTCGGCTTCCTCCAGGAGAAGTACCACCTCGTCGACAAGGCCCGCGATGCCGTCAGAGAAGGTGGTGCTGCGAAACTCTTCGGACTGTCGGGCACCGCAGTCGCCGTGGCGAAGGGCGTCGTCACGGTGGTCGTGGCGACCCTGACGATCGCCTTCCTCACCTTCTTCATGCTGCTCGAAGGACCGAGGTGGGTCGACCGGTTCTATTCACTGCTCAACCCTGCCTCGCGGAGCCGATGGCAGACGGTTGGCGGCGACATCTACCGCACGGTGGGCGGCTACGTCACCGGGAATCTGCTCATCAGCCTGATCGCCGGAACGCTCACGACCATCGTGCTGGCGATCACGCGCGTGCCCTACGCAATCGCTCTGGGTCTAATCGTCGCGATCCTTGATCTGATCCCGCTCGCGGGAGCCACGATCGCCGCGATCCTCGTCGGGACGGTGGCCTTCCTGCACAGCATCACGGCCGGGATCGTCGTCGTAATCTTCTTCGTGGTCTATCAGCAGATCGAGAACCATCTGCTTCAGCCGGTCGTCTACGGGCGAACCGTGCAGCTCTCTCCGTTGGCGGTGCTGATCTCGGTGTTGATCGGCGCCGAGCTGGCCGGAGTCCTGGGTGCGCTGGCGGCTATTCCGGTCGCCGGAACGCTCCAGGTCGTCTTCCTCGACTGGCTGCGCCACCGGCGCGGGGAGGCCCCTGCCGGCGCGGCCTGAGGTCGCGTGCCGCGCATCACCCTTTCGGGGTACGACCACATTCAGGTCCTAGGCCCCGCGGCCGATCTGACCCATATGGCATTCCGCGCCGCTCGATCAATCGCTCTCGCAGTCTCGGTCATCGGGCTGTGGGCCGTTCCGTCCACAGCAGGCGCGACCGCCGACCAACCGGCAACTGCAGCGCGTGTGCTCGAGCAGGGCGTGCTCTACAGCATGAACGCGCTGCGCCGCGAGCACGGGCTCGTTCCGCTCCGCCTCTCCTCGGGGCTGGGCGCCGCGGCGCGTCAGCACTCGTCCGAGATGGCGATTCGCGGCTACTTCAGCCACAGCTCGGTGAACGGCTCCTCCTTTGGCCGCCGGGTCGCCCGCTTCTATCCGATGGCGCACCGGCGCTTCTGGTCCGTCGGCGAGAACCTGCTCTGGTCGTCGCCTGACGTCGACGCAGCCAAGGCCCTCGACATGTGGCTGAATAGCCCCGAGCACCGGAAGAACATGCTCACCGCGCGCTGGAGAGAGATCGGCCTGTCCGCAGTCCACGTCCCCTCCGCTCCGGGCACATTCGGCGGGCGTGAGGTCACGATCGTCACCGCCGATTTCGGCGTCCGTCGCTAGCTGCGTCCACGCGAAAGCTGCGCTTTCGCGTGGTTGTGAGGTTCGCCGCTTCGCGGGAAACGCGCGCCGGCGAAGCCCGCGCGCTCTTACTTGGGTTTGCGGTCGGCGAGTGTCGCCTTCCGCCCAGGCACGGGCGCTGAAGCGGCGCGCCCGGGTCAGTTCGCCTCCAGGTAGTGCGGCTTCGCCTGCACTACCTTCCGGCTCGGGGTGGTAGCAACTCGTGTGGTCTAACGTGAAAGGGGGCCGGATACCCTTTCCTCGCAGGCGCCTGTAGCTCAGTGGACAGAGCGGCGGCCTTCTAAGCCGCGGGTCGGAGGTTCGAATCCTCCCAGGCGCATTCGCCGCGGCCGCTTTGCGCTGTGCGTCGCCGGGTCTTCTTGGTTGAGGCGAGGCGTCGCTATCCTGTGCCTCGCACGGTGGCGGTAGCTCAGTTGGTAGAGCCCCTGGTTGTGGTCCAGGTGGTCGTGGGTTCGAGTCCCATCCGCCACCTCACCGTTTTCGCGGCGTACTCTGCAGCTCTAGGGCCCCGTAGCTCAGCGGATAGAGCGACGGACTTCGAATCCGTGCGCGGAGGTTCGACTCCTCCCGGGGCCATCTTCGACGCTACCGCGACACGGGCGGCGGCGATAGAGGCGGGGGCTGTACTTGCGTGCCTCCGGTTGCGACGCGCAACGGCGGCAGAGGCGTGAGCGGCGGCGCCATCGCAGGCTCGGGTGCCGGCTCGGAAGTGGCCGGAGCCAGCCAGCGGATCTGCTCGTGGATCTCGTGAATCTCGCGCATCGCATCCGCCATAGCGCGCGCGTTCTTTGCGCTCTCGACCTGCGCCAGCGCGGTCTGTCCTTGCAGACGGCAGAGCGCGGAGCGCGTGTCGCCGACGACGTAGCCGATCACGCCGCCGACGAGCGCGCCGGCGAGCACGGTCGCGAAGCCGAACGCCGGCGGGATCGGCCAGCTCGCGCCGAGGGGGTCAGCGGCGTCGCGCCGAACATCGCCCCCATGACGACGCCAGCCGTCACGCAGCCGATGAAGATCGCGTTCGCACGGCGGTACGCGCTCTCGGCGAAGCGCTCGATTACGCGGGGATCGAAGTCGGGAAGGTCAGTGGCCGCCACGAAGGACAAAATCGGCCGGCAGACCGATTTTCTTGAGCCGGAGCGCGTGGACGCGGATCAGGGGCCGTTGTTCATCTGCATCATGCCCGCGGCCTTGTCGGGCTCGGTGAGCCCCGGGACTGTCGACGGGGCCACGGCGACCCAGATGCCGAAGGCGATGAACGCCAGCGCGAAGACCCGCGACAGGTGTAACCCGTAGGGGAGAACTTTCTCGGCGAAGATGACGGCCGCGACGACGGCCATCCAGAGCAGGCTCATCACCCCGAGAGCGAAGAAGATGACCATTAGCCCCCAACAGCAGCCGACGCAATAGAGGCCGTGCTCGCCTCCCATCCGGAGGGCGCCGAGACGGCCGTCGCGCCAGCCGTGGAGGATGAAGTGCAGCGGCCCTCGACAGTGTCGGAGGCAGAGCTCTTTCAGCGGCGTGAGCTGGTAGATCCCGGCCGCAGCCACGGCCCCGCCCGCGATCTCGGCGCCGGCGCGGTCCCAAGCGAGGAAGCCCAGATCGGCGGCCGCGACGAGCCGGAAGATCCCGTACGCAACGAGTCCATAGCCGACCCAGGTGACGAAGTAGCCCGACAGGAATGCGGAAGTCCGGAACGAGGCCGACCGGGGCCTGCCTCGCCCACGGGACATGCGCGTGAACATCAGCACCATCGGCGCCACCGAGGGCAGCATCATCGCGGCCATCATCGTCACCCAGATCCCGAGGTACCAGCCCACGTCGCCAAGGTCGGTGCCGGGCCCGGTGTCCATCCCCTGCATCCGACTCACCGTCACGATCCACGCGACGAGAGCGCCGGCCAGGAGCACCGCAGCGATTCCGACGGGCCTAACCCGCGCGATCGCCGATGTGCGCTCCAGCCGAGTGGGCGGCGGTTCGGCGACGCTCATCGGACGACTGTAACTCGTTCAACCCAATGTGGACGCACTGCTTGCGCCGGCGGACGCGAGACGAGATGATCGCCGGCGGAATCCGTCAAAGGAGAGCGAGATGGCGTCGACCTCTCCGGTCGGATCGTCACGTTCCTCGCCGACTTTCCCGGGCCGACGCTTTTCGACGGCAACGGCACGGCGCGCCTCTTCTTCGACGACGGAGCGAGTGACGAGCAGGCTCGGGAGCTCGAGGCGATCCTCACCGGAAAGAAGGGCGGCACCTTCGAGATGCTCGGCGGACTGATCTCGAACTGGCTTCCCGCCGAGAAGACATCGATGAGCTCGCGCCGAGTGCCGGAACGAGGTGGTCGGATCCGGACATGCCGCGCCAGTTCGAGACGACGTCGGGAGGCCGGGGGAAGATCAATATGAGCGGCGGCTAGGCGCCCGTCGGGTTACCGGGGCTGGTTCGCCGCCTGGCGGGTCTCTCTCTGCCCGCCAGCCTGCCTACCTCTTTCGGCCCGTATCTGCTTCCATGGGGGAGATGACCGGTTCCCTAGCAACCGTGCTCATCTGCGACGACGAGCCGTCACTTCGCGAGTTGATCCGCGTCAGCCTCGACGGCTCTTACTCGTTCGCAGAGGCTGATGACGGCGAGCAATCCCTCGAGCTCGCGCGGCGTCTGCGGCCGGATGTCGTGATCCTCGACATGATGATGCCGCGTCGGACCGGTCTGGAGGTTTTGATGGAGATGCGACACGACGAGGAGCTGTGCGATATCCCGGTAATCGTGCTCACGGCTCAGCCGGCAGCACGAGAGGAGGCCTTGCGCGAAGGGGCGGACGTGGTCATGGTGAAGCCCTTCGAGCCTGACGAAATCACGGCTGCGGTGGAGGAGGTTCTCGCGGAGCGCGTATGACGGAGGCCGGTCGCGCCACTGGCGCACCCCTCGACCCGGGCTCGAGCGGATCGAACGGTCAGACGGGCAGGTGGTGGGCAAGCTCCGGGCTCGTGGCTCGCATTGCCCTGTCCGCGGTCGCGGTCGCGGTCGGCCTCGCCATCGTCTTCGCGGTCATGTTCCTAGCGATCGTCGGGCTCCGGGAGCGCTCGCTTCAGGCCCGGCACTCGCAGCAGGTCATCGCGGCCGCGAATCAGCTGCAGACGCTCGTGATCGACCTCGAGACGGGCCTGCGGGGCTTCATCATCACGAACGACGAGCGCCAGCTCGCTCCGTGGAATGACGCACGGGCCCAGTACCCAACGGTGATGAGAACCCTCCTGCGACTGACGACGGACAGCCGCCTCCAGCACAAACGTGCGATGTCGATCAAGCGTGCGATCGACACCTATCTCCAGACCTTCTCGCTCCCCCTCGTCGAGTTCCTGCGGAGGAACCCGAACGCGACGCAAATCGTCATCAGGGAGGGCCGTGGCTCGCGGCAGGTTTCGCAGATTCGTGACCGCTTCGACATATTCCTGGCAACGGAAAGAGGACTCGGCGAGACGCGCGACGCACGGGCTCACCGAACCGCGCGGAACGCCCTCATCGTCGGAGGACTTGGCCTCGGGACGGCGCTCTTCCTGATTCTCGTCGGCGCGGTCTACGTGAACCGGGCGGTGGCCAGACCCGTCCGGCTGGCCGCGGATGCTGCGGCGCGTGTCGCCGGAGGCGACTTTTCCCGGCGCTTGCGAACGGATGGCCCAGGTGAGGTCGGGCAGCTCGAGCGCACCTTCAACACGATGGCTGCATCACTCGAACGCACGCTTGCAGATCTGGAGGAGCGAAACCAAACTCTTGTCGAGAGCGAGCGGGTGAAGGGCGAGCTCGTGAGTAACGTCTCGCACGAGCTCAGGACTCCTCTTGCGAGCGTCCTGGGCTTTTCGTCGCTGATGCTCGATCGCGAGGTGCCGCCGGAGGAACGGCGGCGCTACCTCGAGGTCATCCGCGCGGAGTCCCGACGGCTCGCATCTCTTCTGAACGACCTACTCGACCTCCAGCGTGTCGAGCAGGAGACCTTGGAGCTCCGACTGGAGGACGTCGATCTCAACAAGCTGCTCTCGAGCCAGGCCACGCTCTACTCTGCGCAGAGCGAGGGGCACACGCTGCATTTTCAACCGGCCGACGAGGAGCTCATCGTCCACGGTGATCGCGATCGGCTCGCACAGGTGGTCGGGAACGTGCTCTCGAACGCGATCAAGTACTCGCCCGGCGGGGCGAACATCGACATCAGCACGGCCCTGATCGGTGACGAGGCATGGGTCTGGGTGCGCGACGAAGGCCTCGGGATTCCGGCGGAACATCAGGACCGGATCTTCACGAAGTTCTTCCGCGGCGACGTCGGCCGAGAGCTCGGAATCGCGGGAACGGGGTTAGGTCTCGTTCTTGCGCGCCAGATCGTGGAGGCTCATGGTGGAGGCATCGGCTTCGACAGCGTCGAGGGTGAGGGCTCGACCTTCTGGCTCCATCTCCCGACGCCGGTCCGCAGCGAACGGGGAGCCAATCGGTCCGGACGCTCTCTAGCGGCGGCAGCCGGCGACGACCCGGAACCCCGTCACGGGGTGTAGCTCGGCGCCGTTACGGGCCGCACCGCGCCTCAATTTCGACCGCTGGCTCCAGAAGCCGACGCCGCTCACGTAGACAATCGCGCCAAGGGACTGCCACTGGCGGTTCGCATGGTCGCAGCCCTCCTGGAATCGGTTCCAGACCGACAGGAGCTCCTCGCGCGCACGGGTCCTCCGGGAGAGGCAAGCGGGGATCGGAATGACCGCGTTCATATAGCTGCCTGCGTCGTAGAGGATCAGGCGCACCCCTTCCGTGTCGAGCCGGAACGACGTGACCTGGGCGACGACCTCCCAGACCTGCCGTTGAAACTGCGTCCGGCGTCGCCTCGGTGTCGGCCGCGGATAGGGCCTGGCGCCGATCGACTGGATCGTCGTCGTCTTCGCCGCGAGCGTCACGGTCCCGCGTTCTCCGTCGCTCAGTGTCTTCAGGCGCCACAGCGGACCGCCGCAGTGGCTCGCCCCTGCCGGCTCGGAGCGATGTCCTGCTGCCGATGCGGCCGCGGCCGCAAACGCGAGCAGGAGGAAGGCGATGGCTGCTGCTGGTCTCATGTCGTCCCGGCCCGACTTCCGCAAGATGACTTCCGCAGATGACTTCCGCAGCATCGTACGCCTCTCCTGCCGGGCACGCCGACGACTCCGGGCCTACCATTCGGGAGGCCTGCGGGCGTGGCGGAGGCGCGCAGCGCCCGTCCGCGAAGCGGACCGGTGGAGGGGGTCTGGGGGAACCGGGAGGTTCCCCCAGGGAAGAGAGAGGTTCCCGGGACGCCCGCGGCGCCTACGATTCCGGTGTCGCGGGCGTGGCGGAATTGGCAAACGCGCCGGGTTTAGGTCCCGGTGGGGCTCACGCCCCTTAGAGGTTCGAGTCCTCTCGCCCGCACTCGACGGCGTCGAGCAGACGCCAATTGGCCTCCAGCGCCGCTTCGGCGACGGCGACGAGCCGATCGGGATCCGGCGGGCTCGCTTCCGTCAGGACGCTCTTCGAAGCAGCCGCATGCTCATGGTCACGTTCCGCATGCAGGTCGAAGTAGGCAGTGCCCGGCGAGCCGGGCGCGAAGCCATAGTGCTCGACGAGGCCCGTGAGCTTCGTGCGAGACACGTCCGGCTGGGCCGACTCGACGGCGTAGAGAACCGCGCGCGCCTCGAGCGGATCCTTTCGGCGCCAGGTATCGGCACAGCGGCGTGTCTGCGGCGTCGGGCCCCGGTCGAGCGGCGCGTCGAGGGCGGCCGCGAACTCGTCCCAGAGGTCGACGTGGGCCGCCTCTTCGGCGGCGTGCTCGCTGTCGCCGGTTGCGGCAGCAGCGTCGGCGAGGGCGACGACCGCGTGGCGGTACTCGCCCGCGTAGAAGGCGAGGTCGCCGGGCGTTAGCTCTCCGCGCTCCCAGCACTGGTAGAAGGGGTGGTCGAGGACGTTCCAGCGTCCCCTCGCCTCGTCGATGCGCTCGATCAGGTTCATCGTCCTCTTCCTTTCGCGACGCGACCCCGCGAGCCGATCCTATACGCGGGTCAGGTCGTCGATCCGCTCCACGGCCCGCGCCAAAGCAGCCCCCTCGAAGAGGTACGGCGTGGCGTTGGCTAGCTGTCGCGTCGGGCCGTCGAGCTCGTCGGAGCCGTCCGCTGCGTTGATCGCATAGCGCAGCGGGATCTCGTGCGCGACGACGAGAATCGAGCTTTCGCGCCGCTCGAGGAGCTTCCGGTACGCCTGTGCGTACCGACGCGCCGCATCGTCCAGCGACTCGCCTCCGGGGAATGCGTCGCTCCGCGTATGCCCTCGCTTCCAGACGCGATAGTCATCGAGGGTTCGGCCCTCGAGCTCGCCGACGTCGACGTCATCCAGGAGGGGTTCCTCCTCGAATGGCAGCCCGCGACCCTCGAGGGCGATCGCCGCCGTCTCACGCGTCCGGCCGAAGCGCGTATGCACGCAGAGCTCAAGCGCTACGTGCGCCAGCTGCTGGCCGAGCAGCCGAGCCTCATCCCGGCCCTTTTCTGTGAGCACGACAGGCACGGAGGGATCCCCGTTGACACGGTTCTCGAAGTTCAAGGTCGACTCCCCGTGGCGAGAGATCACGTAAAGCGGCACAGGGCGCGGAGCCTACTGCCCGCCCCAGCTTGGTACCCCTCTGGTCTAATGGCCGCGTGACGATGCAGGTCGAGGAGCTCCCGGACAACAAGGTCCGGCTCACGGTGGACGTGCCGGGCGCAGACGTCCACCACGCCGTCGAGCACGCTGCCTCCGACCTCGCGGCCAGCGTCAAGATCCCGGGCTTCCGCAGGGGAAAGGTGCCAATGCCGGTGCTCGTCTCGAGGATCGGCAAGGAGCGGCTGTACACCGAGGCGATCGAGAGCCATATCTCCGGCTGGTTCTGGAATGCGGCCGCCCGCACGCGGATCCGGCCGGTCGACCAGCCGGAGCTCGACTACGAGCTGCCGGCCTCCGAGGACGCGGACTGGCGCTTCACCGCCACGGTCTCGGTACTGCCGAAGCCCGAGGTCGCCGACTGGACGACGCTCGAGGTCCCGTACGCCGAGCCGGAAGTCCCAGAAGATCTCGTCGAGCACGAGCTCAACGTGCTCCGCTCGACGGTTGCGGAGCTGGCGCCCGTCGCGGGTCGGCCTGCCGAGCCTGGCGACACCGTCGTCGTCGACCTCGTTGCCGGAGAGGGCGGCCAGCGGGACTACGTCGTGGAGCTCGGTTCCGGCCGGCTCGTGCCCGAGCTCGAGGAGCGGCTCATCGGCATGTCTGCGGGGGAGACGAACGAGATCGTCCTCGACGGCCCAGGCGAGGAAGAGCCCGTGCGCATCGAGGCGGTCATGAAGGAGATCAAGGAAAAGGTCTTGCCGCCGCTCGACGACGAGCTCGCGCGAGCCGCCTCCGAGTTCGACACGCTCGCCGAGCTGCGCGCGGATGTCGAGGGCAGGCTTCGCTCTCAGGTCGAGGCCGAGGCAGACGAAGCCTTCCGCCGGGCGACGCTCGAGAGCCTGGCGGAGGCGTCGAAGGTCCAGGTGTCCGGCCCTCTCGTCGAGGCGCGCACGCGAACGCTGCTGCGCGAGCTCGACGGTGTCATGCAGCGGAGCGGCGCCTCGCTGGAGACGTACCTCCAGGTCTCGGGCGAGTCGGCCGAGAACCTCGTGGCCAATCTCCGCGAGCAAGCAGCCGCCTCGGTTGCCGGCGAGCTCGTGCTCGAGGCGGTCGCGGACAAGCTCGGCATCCAGGTGTCCGACGAGGAGGTGGAGGAGGCCTTTCGCGAGCGGTTCGAGGAGCCGGACAAGGTGATCGAGCAGGCGCGCGCGGCGGGCGCGTACGAGACCGAGCGGGAGACTCTCCGCCTGGCCAGGGCGCTTGACCGCGTGGTCGCGGAGGTCAAACCCATTCCGCCGGAACAGGCGGAGGCGCGGGAGCGCATCTGGACCCCCGAAAAGGAGAAACCGCCGGAAGAGACGAAACTGTGGACCCCCGGTAGCAAGGAGCCAGCCTGAGTGACACCGCTTGCGGTGTCACCGTCAGGCAGCATGGGCTTCGCCCGTGCTGCCGTCTGAAATGACCAGTCGATCCGTGAGAAGTTCGAAGGAGCGCCAATGAGCCCGTTGATCCCGATGGTGATCGAGCAGACCTCGCGCGGCGAGCGCTCGTTCGACATCTACTCCCGTCTGCTGAACGAGCGGATCATCTTCCTCGGCACGCCGATCGACGACCAGATTGCCAATCTGATCATTGCGCAGCTGATCCATCTCGAATCCGAGGACCCCGAGAAAGACATCCAGATCTACATCAACTCTCCGGGCGGCCAGGTGTACTCCGGACTCGCCATCTACGACACGATGCAGTACATCAAGCCCGACATCCAGACGACGTGCATCGGGATCGCGATGTCGATGGGCGCGGTCATCCTCGCCGGCGGGACGAAAGGAAAGCGCGTTGCCCTGCCGAACGCCAAGATCCTGATCCACCAGGTCTCGGGCGGCTTCCAGGGGCAGGCGACCGATATTGAGATCCAGGCCCGCGAGACGATCAACCTCAAGCGGCGCCTGGAGGAGATTTTGGCCGAGCACACGGGGAAACCGACCGAGCAGGTGGCGAAGGACATGGAAAGGGACTATTTCCTGACTTCGCAAGAAGCCCAGGAGTACGGCATCATCGATAACGTGATTGCGCATCGGTAGACGGCCGGGGCGCGAGAAGCTAAAAGGAGAGACGTGGCCCGAGCATCGGACGGCAACGAGCAACTGCTCTGCAGCTTCTGTGGCAAGAGTCAGCGCCAGGTCAAAAAGCTGATCGCTGGGCCCGGCGTCTACATCTGCGACGAGTGCATCGATCTCTGTAACGAGATCATCGACGAGGAGCTGACCGCTCCGGCACAGCTCGACCTCGACAACCTCCCGCGGCCGAAGGACATCTACGCCGTCCTCAACGACTACGTCGTCTCGCAGGAGGAGGCGAAGCGGACCCTCGCCGTCGCCGTCTACAACCATTACAAGCGCGTCCAGATGGGCACCGAGGAGGACGACGTCGAGCTGCAGAAGTCGAACATCCTGCTGCTCGGGCCGACCGGCTGCGGTAAGACGCTGCTGGCACAGACGCTCGCGCGTATCCTCAACGTCCCCTTCGCGATCGCCGACGCCACCGCACTGACCGAAGCAGGCTACGTCGGCGAGGACGTCGAGAACATCCTGCTGAAGCTGATCCAGGCCGCGGACTTCGACATCAAGAAGGCCGAGACCGGGATCATCTACATCGACGAGGTCGACAAGATCGCGCGCAAGGCGGACAACCCGTCGATCACGCGCGACGTGTCGGGCGAAGGCGTGCAGCAGGCGCTGCTAAAGATCCTCGAGGGGACGGTGGCCTCGGTGCCGCCGCAGGGCGGACGGAAGCATCCCCACCAGGAATTCCTCTCGATCGACACGACGAACATCCTCTTCATCTGCGGCGGCGCCTTCGCAGGGCTCGACAAGATCATCGGCAAGCGCATCGGCAAGAGCGCGGTCGGGTTCGGCGCTCAGGTGCGGTCGAAGCACTCGATCGAGTTCTCGGAGCTATTGGCCAAGGTGATGCCGGAGGACCTGCTCAATTTCGGGCTCATTCCCGAGTTCATCGGGAGGCTGCCGGTCATCTCCGCCGTGCACCAGCTCCAGAAAGAAGACCTCGTCCAGATCCTGACGGAGCCGAAGAACGCGCTCGTGAAGCAGTACCAGCGCTTCTTCGGATACGACACGATCGAGCTCGTCTTCACCGAGGACGCGCTCTGGGAGATCGCCGACAAGGCGCTCGAGCGGGAGACAGGCGCGCGCGGCCTGCGCTCGATCATCGAAACGGCGCTGCTCGACGTGATGTTCGAGCTTCCCTCGCGCCGTGACGTCTCCAAGTGCGTGATCACGAAGGAGACGATCGAGAAGCACCTGAAGCCGACGTTGGTGACGAGCGCCGAAGGGGTCGTGGACGACGACGCCGCCCCGATCGAAGAGTCTGCCTAGTCGTGCCGGAGGCCCCCTCGGGGGAACCGGGGGGTTCCCCCGCCGAGGAAGCGAGGGCTGCTGAGGAGGCGGCGCGCGAACGTTTGCGCGAGACCGAGGCGGAGGCCGGCGAGACGCTGGAGAAAGCAGAGGAGCTCGAGGATCCGGACGTGCCCAGCGATTCGGAGTCTGCCCAGTAAGACGCTTGACAGGGCCGAGCGGGGAAGCTGGTGGGAGCTTGCCTGCCGCTCTCGCCTAGTGGGATCCCGTTTTTGCGAGATTGGATCCGAAAAGCCTGTTTTTCCCTTGACGCCGTCCGAACTGCCAGTTTAGGATCCGAGAATGAGACAACTTGGATCCGAAGCGGCGACGCTGGAGCTTGAGGAGCGGGAACCCGCCAGGGCAAGCATCGTCGTCCTCACGACCGCCGAGCTCGCGGAGTGCACCTGCCCCGAGTTCTGCGAGCGCGACCACGACATCGACTAGATCGAGGAGGCTTCGTGAGCTTCAGCCGGAACGGCAAGCGCGACGAGCGCTGGCTCGGAATCGTTCGCCCATATAGCCCTGAGGACGTCCTCCGCCTGCGCGGCTCCGTCGTCGTCGAGCAGAGCCTCGCGCGTCAGGGCGCGGAGCGCCTCTGGAAGCTCCTGAACGGGGAGGAGCACGTCGCCGCCCTCGGGGCGCTGACCGGAGGCCAGGCCGTGCAGATGGCGAAGGCAGGGCTGAAGGCGATCTACCTCTCCGGGTGGCAGGTTGCCGCAGACGGCAATCTCTCCGGCCAGACGTACCCGGATCAGAGTCTCTACCCGGCGAACAGCGCGCCGGCGCTCGTCCGGCGGCTGAACAACGCGCTGCTGCGCGCCGACCAGATCGACGTCGCCGAGGGTGGGCCGGGTATCGCGCCGCTGCCGATCGTCGCGGATGCAGAAGCCGGCTTCGGCGGGCCGCTTCAGGCGTTCGAGCTGATGAAGGCGTTCATCGAGGCCGGCGCCGCAGGCGTCCACTACGAGGACCAGTTGGCGTCCGAGAAGAAGTGCGGACACCTCGGCGGCAAGGTGCTCGTCCCGACGAGCCACTTCATCCGCACGCTCCTCGCGGCGCGGCTGGCCGCCGATGTGCTCGACGTGCCGACCGTGCTGGTCGCCCGAACCGATGCGCTCTCTGCAACCTTGCTGACGACCGACGTCGATTCGGCGGACGTCGAGTTCCTCACCGGCGATCGGACGCGGGAGGGGTTCTTTCGGATTCGCCCGGGCATCGAAGCCGCGATCGCGCGCTCGCTCGCGTACGCGCCGTACGCCGACTTGCTCTGGTTCGAGACATCGACCCCCGATCTCGGCGAGGCGCGCGAGTTCGCTGCGGCGATTCACGAGCGCTTCCCGGGCAAGCTGCTCGCGTACAACTGCTCGCCGTCCTTCAACTGGAGGCGGCATCTGGACGACCGGGCGATCGCGGCCTTCCAGGACGAGCTCGGCGCGCTCGGCTACCGCTTCCAGTTCGTCACCCTCGCCGGCTTCCACGCACTGAACGCCTCGCTCTTCGAGCTCGCGCACGGGTACGCTCGCGAGGGAATGACCGCGTACGTCCGGCTGCAGGAGCATGAGTTCGAGCTCGAGGAGCACGGCTACACGGCCACGCGCCATCAGCGGGAGGTCGGCGCCGGCTACTTCGACGCGGTCGCGCAGGCGGTGAGCGGCGGCGAGAGCTCCACGCTGGCGCTGGTCGGCTCCACGGAGGAGGCGCAGTTCCAGAGATGAGCGGCCTCGCGGTGCTGCCCGCAGGGGTCGAAGTCCTCGTGCCCGCTGACGAAGAAGTCCTCTCGTCCGAGGCGCTCGCCTTTGTTGCCCTGCTGCAGCGCGAGCTCGGACCGAAACGCGCAGAGCTCCTCGCCCGGCGGCGCGAGCGCACCGGCAGACTGGATTTCCTCGAGGAGACGCGGTCGATCCGCGAAGGCGACTGGAGGGTCGCGCCGCCGCCTCCGGATCTCCTCGACCGGCGGGTGGAGATCACGGGCCCCGTCGACCGCAAGATGATGATCAACGCGCTCAACTCGGGCGCGCGAGTCTTCATGGCCGACTTCGAGGACTCGTGCTCGCCGACGTGGGACAACGTGATCGACGGACAGCGCAACCTGATCGACGCGGTGCGCGGGACGATCTCGCTCGAGACGCCGGAGAAGAGCTATCGCCTGGCAGAGCAGACGGCCACGCTCGTCGTGCGGCCGCGCGGCTGGCATCTGCACGAGCGCCACGTGCTCGTCGACGGCGAGCCCGTTTCCGCGAGCCTGTTCGACTTCGCCCTCGCCTGCTTCCATAACGCACGGGAGGCGCTCGACCGCGGCTCCGGTCCGTACTACTACCTGCCGAAGCTCGAGAGCCACCTGGAAGCGCGGCTCTGGAACGACGCGTTCGAGTTCGCCGAGCGAGAGTTGGCCCTCCCGCAGGCTTCGATCCGCGCGACCGTGCTGATCGAGACGATCCTCGCCGCGTTCGAGATGGAGGAGATCTTGTGGGAGCTGCGCGAGCGCTCCTCAGGCCTGAACGCCGGTCGCTGGGACTACATCTTCAGCGTGATCAAGAAGCTCGGCGCGGTGCTGCCCGATCGCTCCCAGGTGACGATGTCCGTACCGTTCATGCGCGCGTACACGCAGCTGCTGGTCGCGACATGTCATCGTCGCGGAGCGCACGCGATCGGAGGCATGGCGGCGTTCATTCCGTCGCGCCGCGATCCGGATGTGAACGAGGTAGCGCTTGCGAAGGTGCGCGAGGACAAGGTGCGGGAGTCGTCCGACGGCTTCGACGGGACGTGGGTTGCGCATCCGGACCTCGTTCCCGTCGCTAAGGAAGTGTTCGACGGCGTCCTCGGCGACCGGCCGAACCAGGTCGATCGGTTGCGCGAAGACGTGCAGGTCACAGCCGACCAGTTGCACGATTTCGACATTCCCGGCGGCGAGATAACGGAGGACGGGCTGCGCACGAACGTCTCGGTCGGCGTTCGCTACCTGGACGCGTGGCTCAACGGCGTCGGCGCGGCGGCGATCGACAACCTGATGGAGGACGTGGCGACGGCGGAGATTTCGCGTGCGCAGGTCTGGAGCTGGGTGCAAAACAGCCGCTTCGACATCGCACGAGTGAGGGAGGAGATCGCCGGCATCGACGCCGGCGCTGCGGCGAAGGAGGTGTTCGAGGAGGTCGCGCTGGCCGAGACGTTCGTCGAGTTCCTCACGCTCCCGGCCTACGATCGGCTTTCGTGAGCCTGGAGAGCACCAAGGCCGACGAGATCGCGCTCGTAGTGGAGGAGGCGATCGTCTCGGGCGAGCTCCCGCCAGGGGCGGTTCTGCGCCAGGAGCAGCTGTCCGAGCGCTTCGCAGTCAGTCGTACGCCGATCCGCGAGGCGCTGCGCCGGCTTGCCGCGCTCGGTCTGGTGTCCTTCGAGCCAAACCGGGGCGTGCGTGTGCGGACGCTGTCGCGCGAGGAGCTGCGGGAAGCGTTCCTTGTCCGTGCGGAGCTCGAGTCGCTCGCGACAGAGCTGGCCGCCCCAAAAATGACGGAGGAGGATCTAGACGAGCTCGAGCAGGCGGAGACGGAGTTCAGCCAGGCGACCCAGGCATTGAGGGCGCATCCCCGGGACGGCGTCGACCGCTGGCCGCTCACGTCGGACTGGGTGCGCGCCAACCACGGCTTCCATGACGTCATCTACCGAGTGGCGGACTCGCCGCTCGTCGAGCGTCTCGCCAAGAGCGCGCGTCGATCGTTCTCCGGCCATGCCGTGTGGGCGCCGGGCGGCTCGGAGACCGACGCGCTCTACGAGCGCAACGATCGCGAGCACCGCGCGATCATCGCCGCGCTGCGCGCCGGGAATCCGCCCGGGGCCCGCGTGCTCGCCCGCGAGCACGTGCTGCACTCGTACGAGTTGCTGATGCACGTGCTCGAGCAGCGTCCGCGCAACGGCGTCGCAAACGTTGCCACCGGCAGCTAAGCGCGCCGCGCTCGTCACGGGCGCGGCGAGCGGGATCGGGAAGGCGATCGCCGAGCGGCTCGAGGCGGACGACTGGAGGGTGCATGCCGTCGACGTCGCGGACGGCGACCTCACCACGCGCGAGGGGAATCGTGCCGTGGTCGACACGGCGCTGGATCGTTTCGGCCGGCTCGACGCGGTCGTCGCCAACGCGGGCTTCCAGCATGTCGCGCCCCTCGCCGAGTTCCCAGAGGAGCGCTGGGACGCGCTCGTCGCGCTGCTGCTGACGAGCCCGTTCCTCCTGGCGAAGTACGCGTGGGACGCCCTGGCGGCGAGCGGCGACGGCCGGTTCCTCGTCGTCGCTTCGGTACACGGACTCGTCGCCTCGCCGTTCAAGGCGGGCTACGTGGCGGCCAAGCACGGCGTGCTCGGCCTCGTGAAGGTGCTCGCGCTAGAAGGCGCGGAGGTCGGGATCTCGGCGGCAGCGCTCTGCCCCTCCTATGTCCGCACTCCACTCATCGAGTCGCAGATCGCCGATCAGGCCCGCGCGCACCGCGTCTCCGAGGAACGTGTGCTGAAGGACGTGATCCTGGCCCCGCAGGCTGTGAAGCGTCTACTCGAACCGGAGGACGTGGCCGACGCCGCCGCGTACCTGCTCGGCCCGCGCGGTCGCGCGGTGACCGGCGCGCCGTTCGTGATGGATTTCGGCTGGACGGCCCGCTAGCCGTAACGCAGGCCGACCTTCCCAGTCAGTTGGTGCGAGTCGGAGCATTCGCCTCCGCGCCATAACTCCCCAGGGGCCGGCCCCGGTGGGGGTGCGGCCCCGCTAGTCCCTCGGCGGGCCGGCCCCGACGAGTCGTTCCATCTCGTCCACGGTGCCGCGCATGTCGTGCACGTTCTCCAGCCACCAGGTCGCCCCCGCCTGCGAGTAGGCGGCGGGGTCGCCGAGATCCGATTGGCCGAGCACTGCGACGTCGATGCCCGTCGGATCGGCGCTGTCCGCAAGCCAGCCGTCCCACCGCGACGCGCGCCGCAGTGACGGCTTCCTGTTCCCGCCGATCCAAATCGGCAGCCGGTCCTGCAGCGGCGTGGGTGCAAGCGTGACGCCGTCCACGATGTAGTGCTCGCCGCGATGGTTCACTTCGTCGCCGGACCAGAACCGACGTAGGAGGTCGAGGCCTTCGTCGAGCATCGCCGCGCGCACATTCGCCTCGGTCGGTTCGCCGAACTTTCCGAACTCGGAAGGAACTCCGCCTAGTCCTGCCCCGAAGATCATGCGGCCCCCACTCAGGACGTCGAGACTCGCAACCTGCTGAGCAAGGACCTGTGGCCGGCGTCGGGCTACCGGTGTGACCGCTGTGCCGAGGCGCAGCCGCTCCGTCGCGGAGGCGATTGCCCCAAGCGTGACCCATGGGTCCGCGGCCGGAGGTCCCCAGACGAACGCGAGGTGATCCCAGAGGAAGATGGCGTCCCAGCCATGCGTCTCGGCGACCTGTGCGACCCGAACGGCGGCGCGCGGGTCGGAGTAGGTGCCTACGTTCGAGAGGCAGATCCCGTACTGCATGCTCGAAGTCTGCTCTAGATACCGAGCCTCCGACGGCCGGCAATCGCCGCGGGTGGCCGGTCCCAGATTCCGAGGCTGAGCTCGAATCCGCGCAAGCGCGGGCGGGCGTGCGGGCGATACGTCTGATCGAGCGCCCGTCGCACGAGTTCCGCCATCGACAGGCCCGTGCGGCCCGCCTCATCTACGAGGAACGCATACTGTCGATCCGTGAGCATCACATGGGTTCGCCGGCCCATTGGTGATGTGTACACCGGCCCATCGAACGACCTGGTAACGGATGTGTGCCAGACGGCGCGCGTGGGCTGGAACACTCGGCTCGCGTTACCACGTCAAGCGTCAAGCGCCGACTAGAGTCTCGCCACGTGGAGTTCACGACGCGACCGGAGCTGCGCGGAACCTTCGGGATGGTCGCGTCGACCCACTGGCTCGCCTCGGCTGTAGGGATGGCGGTCCTCGAGCGCGGGGGCAACGCTTTCGATGCGGCCGTCGCGACGGGGTTCACGCTGCAGGTCGTCGAACCTCACCTGAACGGCCCGGGAGGCGAGGTTCCCGCGGTCTTCTACGCCGTCGACCGTGGCGAGCCGCTGGCGCTGTGCGGGCAGGGCGTCGCGCCGGCGGCCGCGACGATCGAACGCTTCCGCGTGCTCGGCCACGAGCTCGTTCCGGGGACGGGCGTGATCGCCGCGTGCGTACCGGGCGCGTTCGGGGGTTGGCTCCTCCTGCTGGAGGAGTTCGGGACGTGGCGGCTCGAAGACGTGCTCGCGTTCGCGATCGGCTATGCGGAGGACGGCTTCCCGGTTGCCGGCGGGATGCGGATGGTCATCGAACGCGCCGCCGAACTGATCGCGACCTGGCCCGCCTCCAGCGCGCTCTATCTGCCCCCTCCCGAGGTCGGCGCCCAGTTCGGCAATCCCACGCTCGCGGCCACATACCGCCGCATCCTCGCCGGGGCGCGTGGCGGCTCCCGCGAGCAGGAGATCGAACGAGCGCGGCGAGCGTTCTACCAGGGATTCGTCGCGGAGGAGATCGATCGCTTCTGCATCGCGGAGGAGGGATTGCTGCGCGGCGACGACCTTGCCCGCTGGCGCGCGACGCTCGAGCCCGTCGTCACCTTCGACTACCACAGTCTCAGGGTCTGCAAGACGCGGCCGTGGGCTGCGGGCGCGGTTGCCCTCCAGCAGCTTGCGCTGCTCGAGGGCTTCGACGTTGCCGCGCTCTCGGAGGAGGAATTCGTCCACGTCGTGATCGAGTGCGCGAAACTCGCCTTCGCCGACCGCGATGCGCTTTATGGCGACACGGACGTGCCGCTCGACACGTTGCTTTCGCGCGACTACAACGACGAGCGGAGGGCGCGCGTCGGCGACAAAGCGTCGGCGGACTACGAGCCCGGCCTCGGGCGACTGCCGACGCTCGTCGAGGCGCGGCGGATGGCGGGAGCGGGGGAGCCCACGCGCGGCGACACCGTGCATCTTGACGTCGTCGATCGCCGGGGAAACATGATCTCCGCCACACCGAGCGGCGGCTGGCTGCAGTCCTCTCCGGTCATCCCCACGCTCGGGTGGCCGCTGGGGACCCGGGCGCAGATGTTCTGGCTGGAGGAAGGCCTCCCGTCATCGCTGCGTCCGGGCGCGCGACCGCGCACGACCCTATGTCCGGGGATCGCGCTGCGCGACGGGAGGCCCTGGCTCGCGTGGGGGACGCCCGGCGGCGACCAGCAGGAGCAGTGGGCATTCCACGTCTTCCTGCGCCACGCCGACCGCGGGCTCAATCTCCAGGAGGCGATCGACGCACCCGAGTTCCACACGGACCACCTGATCTCGTCCTTCCATCCACGCGGTTTCGAGCGACGGTCGCTGGCTCTCGAGGGTAGGTTCGACGCGGACGTTGTCGGGGGACTGTGCGCGCGCGGCCACGAGGTGACGATGTGGCCGGATTGGTCGGCCGGGCGCGTAACAGCAGTCCAGAACGAGGACGGGCAGCTGCGGGCCGCCGCCAACCCGCGCGGCATGCAGGGCTACGCGGTCGGGCGGTAGTGACGACCACCCGCGACGGAAGCCCGGTCGACCTGTACCTCCGGCTGCCACCGCGCGGCGAGGCGGAGCTTGTTCACGAGGCGATTCCCGCTGGCGCCGAAATCCTCGAGCTCGGCTGCGGGGTCGGTCGCGTGACCCATGAGTTGCTCCGCCTCGGTCACCCCGTTGTCGCTGTCGACGAGTCGCCCGAGATGCTCGCGCACGTGCGCGATGCGGTGACGGTGTGCTCGCGGATCGAGGAGCTCGAGCTCGGTCGCCGCTTTCGGTGCGTGCTCCTGATGAGCAATCTCGTCAACACAGAGACAGCCGAGCGGAGCGAACTTCTCGCTGCGTGCGAGCGTCACGTTGCGGCGGACGGCCTCGTCCTGATCGAGCGCCATGAGCCGCACTGGCAGCCTGAGGAGGGCGTAGGCCGGCCGCTCGGAGAGATGACCGTCTCGCTGGAGGAAATCCGCACAGACCAGGGTCGCGTCAGCGCGACGGTGCGCTACGAAGCCGAAGGCAAGACGTGGCGCCACTCCTTCACTGCGCACATCCTCGGCGACGCGGAGCTGAGCGCTTCGCTGGCGGCCGCGGGGCTCGAGCTCAGCGCTGTCCTCGACGATGCCAGCAGATGGGTCGCAGCAGCGCCTATACTCCAGGCATAGTCGCTGCGTGATCTCATCCCTGGACTGAACCGCCTCCGAGGCGAGGCTAGGATCGCGCGCGAGATGGAACCCCTCTACAAGCCCGCAGGAGTCGAGGAGCGCTGGCAGCGCACCTGGGAGGACGAAGGGCTCTACGCGGCCGAGCCCGACCCGGCCGGCGAACGCTTCGTGATCTGCATCCCGCCGCCGAACGTCACCGGCGAGCTCCACATGGGTCATGCGCTGAACGCTTCGATCCAGGACCTGCTCATTCGCTGGCATCGAATGCGCGGATTCAATGCGATCTGGCAGCCGGGATACGACCACGCGGGCATCGCGACGCAGAACGTGATCGAGAAGGAATTGGCCAAGGAAGGCCTGACGCGGCATGACCTGGGGCGTGAGGAGTTCGTCGAGCGCACGTGGGCCTGGTTGGAGAAGTACGGCGGGGTGATCATGGGACAGCTGCGGCGTCTCGGCGCCTCGCTCGATTATCGGCGCGAGCGCATGACGATGGACGAGGGCTACGTGCGTGCGGTCCTCCGGTTCTTCGTCCACCTGCACGAGCGCGGCTTCCTCTTTCGGGCAAACCGGATCGTCAACTGGTGTCCACGCTGCGCGAGCGCGATCTCGGACCTCGAGGTCAACCACGTGGAGACCGATGACACCCTCTACCGGATCCGCTACCCGCTCGCGGACGGCTCCGGCCACATCACGATCGCGACCGTTCGCCCGCCGACCATCCTCGCCGACGTGGCCGTGGCCGTGCATCCCGGCGACTCCCGCTATCGCGAGCTCGTGGGGAAGGAAGCGATTCTTCCGATCGTCGAGCGGCGCCTGCCAATCATCGAGGACGACCGCGTCGATCCGGAGTTCGGGACCGGCGCGGTGAAGATCACGCCCGGTCACGATCCGATGGACTGGGAGATCGGCCGCGACCACGACCTGCCCGAGCTGTCCGTGATCGGCCTCGACGGACGGATGAGCGAGCAGGCGGGCGAGTTCGCCGGCCTGACGCAGGACGAGGCAAACGCGCAGATCGTGGCGCGGCTCGAGAGCGAAGATCTGCTCGAGTCGACTGAGCCCTATCGGCACGCCGTCGGTCATTGCGATCGCTGCGGCGAGCGGATCGAGCCGCTGATCTCCCTGCAGTGGTGGTGCGACATGACCGAGCTGGCGCGGCGCGCGATCCAGGTCGTCCGCGACGGACGCGTCTGCTTCCGGCCCGACCGCTACACGAAAGTGTACCTCGACTGGATGGAGGCGATCCGTCCCTGGTGCATCTCGCGGCAGCTCTGGTGGGGACACCAGATTCCCGCCTGGTACTGCCCCGACGGACACATCACCGTCGCCGAGTTGACGCCGGATGCATGCTCCGAGTGCGGCTCGGGGGAGCTTCATCAGGACGAAGACGTGCTCGACACCTGGTTCTCTTCAGCGCTGTGGCCGTTCGCCACGCTGGGCTGGCCGGAGGACACCCCCGAGTTGCGCGCGTGGTACCCGAATGACGTCAGCTCGACCGACCGCGGGATCATCTTTCTGTGGGAGGCGCGCATGATCATGGCGGCCCTCGAGTTGATGGACGACATCTCTTTCCACACCGTCAACATCCACTCGACGATCAATGCGCCCGACGGGCGGCGGATGTCGAAGAGCCTCGGGACCGGGATCGACCCGCTCGAGACGATCAACGAGCACGGCGCTGATGCAACGCGCTACGGCCTGCTGAAGATGTCCTCGACCCAGGACGTCCGCTTCTCGGTCGGCACGATCGAGGAGGGACGCAGGCTCGCGAACAAGCTCTGGAACGTCTCGCGCCTGATACTCGCGAACACCGACGATGCGCAACCCGACGTGCAGCCTCGCGCGGTCGAGGAACGCTGGATCCTCGCTCGGATCGACGCGACACGTGCGGAGGTGGAAGGAGACTTCGCGTCCTACGACTTCGCCCACGCCGTCGCCCGGCTCTATCGCCTGACGTTCAACGACTTCTGCGACTGGTACGCCGAGGCGATCAAGCCGCGCCTCTACGAGGGCGACAAGGACTCGCGTGCGACGGCACTCGCGACGCTCGAGCGGCTGCTGAAACTCCTGCATCCGGTGATGCCTCACGTGACGGAGGAGATCTGGACGAGCCTGCCAGCACGCGAGGGTCGCCTGATCGTTGCTCCGTGGCCTGACGCCGACGGCGCGTACGCAGCAGATGCGGGCGCGCTCGTGCGGGTTCAGGAAGCCGCCGAGATGTTTCGCCGCAGCGGTGTGCGGATCGCCCTCGAGGGCGACGACCTGCGCATCTTCGAAGCAGTCGTTCGCCCGCGCCAGGCAGCAGGAGACGGAAATGCTGCCGCCGAGATCGAGCGCCTCCAGAAGGAGATCGCGCGCGCGGAAGGCATGCTCGCGAACGAACGTTTCGTGCAGAACGCACCGGCCAACGTGGTCGACGCCGAGCGTGAGAAGCTCGCGCGCTACAGGCGGGAGCTGGATGCCCTCCGAGTCTGAGCGCTACCTCGAGTCACTGAGCCCTTGGCCGAAGGACGGCTTCGGGCTCGAACGGATCAGCGCCCTCCTCGCCGATCTCGGCGACCCGCAGCTTCGCTACCCCTCCATCCACGTCGTCGGGACGAACGGCAAGTCGACGGTCGCGCGAATCACTGAAGAGCTGCTCGCCGGCGCCGGGCTCGCGGTCGGCAGCTATGTGTCCCCGCATGTCCGCAGCTGGAGCGAGCGGATGCGCGTCCGCGGGGAAGAGGCGGATGTGGAGCAGGCTGTCGCCCGAGTGCGGGCGCAGGCAGAGCGGCACGACGCGACACAGTTCGAGGTGCTGACGGCGGCGGCGCTGGCGGAGTTCGCCGAGGCGGGCGTCGACGTCGCAGTCGTGGAGGCCGGCCTCGGCGGCCGCCACGACGCGACGAACGTCCTCCGCTCCCCCGTTCAGGCCTTGACGAACGTTTCGCTGGAGCACACGGAGGTCCTCGGCACGACCCGGGAGGCCATCGCCGCCGAGAAGCTCGCCGTCGTCCAGCCTGGAGCGACCGTGGTGCTCGGCGAAGCCGAGTGGGAGCGGCTCGCCCGCGAGCAGGGTGCCGCGGCAGTCGTTGTGACCGGCCGCAGCAACCTCGCTGTCGCGATCGCCTCGGCGGAGGCGTTCCTGGGCCGGCCGGTCGACGGGCACGTGGACGTTCACCTGCCCGGGCGGCTCGAGCGTCGAAGCGAGGTGCCGCTCGAGATCTGGGACGGTGCCCACAACCTCGACGGGGTTGGCTACGTTCTGGCCCGCCTGCCGAGCACCCGCTACGTCCTGGTCGTCTCGATCCTCTCCGACAAGGATGTGGACGGGATGCTCGCGGCGCTGTCGGTCCTCGGCGACCGGCTGATCGCGACCTCGTCGAGCAACGACCGGGCCCTTCCCGCCGCGGACCTGGCCCAGAGGGCGCTGCCGTTCTTCGGGCGTGTCGACGCGATCGAGGATCCCGCCGAGGCACTCGCTCAGGCCCGGGCCCTCGGCGAGGCCACCCTGGTGACGGGCTCCCTTTACCTCCTGGCCGATCTCGCCAAGGATGAGAGCGTACGATGGCGAACGTTGGCGACAGGCTGATTGTCTTTGCGTTCGCGGCGTTCGTGATCGTTGCGATCGTCGGGGTCGCGTTTCTCGCGGGGTACCTGATCGGAAGAATCCTCCTGTGATCGTCGCAAGCACCTTCAGCGGTATCCACGACTTCTTCGCCTCCGGGACGTGGGAGGTCATCCGGAACCTGCTGTTCTTCTTCCTGGTCGTCTTCTGGCTCGCGGTCGGATACTGGGTGTACAAGGATGCGCGGCGGCGAATAGAGGATCCGTGGCTCGTGGCGATGGCCGTGGTGCTAGGTCTCGTCCCGCCCTATCTCGGCGCTCTCGTCTACATGCTCTTCCGCCCGCCGGAGTACCTCGAAGACGTGCGCGAGCGGGAGCTCGAGATCAAGGCGATGGAGGAGCGACTGGCGCGACGCGATCTCCACTGTCCGGTCTGCAGGGCGGAGGTCTCCGCGGACTTTCTCATTTGCCCGGTCTGCACCACGAAGCTCAAGCAGGCCTGCTCGAACTGCAAGGCGCCGCTCGAGGCACTGTGGCAGATCTGCCCCTACTGCGAGACGCCGGTCGAGCCCGCCGCGGTGGAGTTCCCGACGTTCGAAGTGCGGCCGCCGCGCCGTCGCCGGCGCTCCGAATAGCCCAACTTAGGCACGCGTCGCTCCGTCTCACGGAGCATGACGCATTGGAGAGCTTCGCCGGTCGTCGCTGCGATCTCTTGCTGATCGCGGCGAGCCCAGCTCCGGCGTCGGTCTCGCGAGACGCGCTGCTCCTGAACAGGGAGGGCGGCGCGATCTCGATCGTCACTCTGGCGGCCACGGGGCCACTAGACTCCGGCGCTCGATGCCTATCGAGCGCTCGCTCATCCTGATCAAGCCGGACGCCCTCGAGCGCTCGCTCGCCGGTGACATCCTCGGTCGGATCGAGCGTCGTGGGCTGAAGCTGCGCGCGGGCAAGCTCATGCGCGTCGACAAGCAACTCGGTGAAACACACTACGACGAGCACCGCGAGAAGCCGTTCTTCGGCGACCTCGTCGACTTCATCACCTCCGGCCCGACGCTGGCGCTCGTCGTCGAGGGCGAGGGGGCGATCGGGACCTTGCGGAAGACGATCGGCGCCACGAATCCGGCGGACGCGGAACCCGGTTCCATCCGCGGCGACCTTGCGCTCGCGATGCCGGACAACCTCGTCCACGGGTCCGACTCGGCGGAATCCGCGGAGCGTGAGATCGCGCTTTGGTTCTCGGACGATGAGCTCGTCTGACCTCCCCAAGTCGGTCTCGGGCAACATCGCGAGCTGGACGCGGACGAATGCCGAGTACACCGATCGGCACGCCGAGCGGCACTGGGCTGCTGAGGAGATCACGTGGGGCGTCTTCAGCGTCTCCGAGGAGGCGCTCGGCTCGCCGTTGGGCGACGTCGTCGGGCTCGACGCCGTCGAGCTCGGCTGCGGGACCGCGTACTTCTCCGCGTGGCTTGCGCGCCGCGGTGCGCGACCGGTCGGCGTCGATCCAACGCCGGCGCAACTTGCCACCGCGCGCCGGCTGCAGGTGCAGACCGGCGTCGAGTTCCCGCTCGTGGAGGCGCCTGCCGAGCGAGTCCCACTGCCGGATGCGTCGTTCGACCTCGTCCTCTCTGAGTACGGGGCGTCGCTGTGGGCCGATCCCAAGCACTGGCTCGCGGAGGCTGCGCGGCTGCTGCGGCCCGACGGGCGGCTCGTCTTCCTGACGAACTCGGTCCTCGTCTACCTCTGTGCGCCCGACGAAGGGCTGACGGAGGAGCGGCTGCACCGACCGCAGTTCGGGATGTACAGCATCCAGTGGCCCGGCGAAGAGAGCACGGAGTACCACCTGCAGCACGGCGACTGGATCCGGCTTCTGCGGGCGAACGGATTCGACGTCGAGGATTTGATCGAAGTCCAGGCTCCCGCCGAAGCGGAGACGCCTGAGTACTACGACTACGTCACCGCGGAGTGGGGACGAAAGTGGCCCGCCGAGGAGATCTGGGTGGCGCACCGAGTCGGCGTCGACACTTCTGGACGGCAGCTCGAGCACGATCGGCGCGCGCGGAAACGTGGCTGACGCGCAGCTCGCGCCACCGCTCGTACTGGCCTCCACGTCCCCCCAGCGCAAGGCGATCCTCGAGCAGCTCCGGATCCCCTTCGACGTCGTTGTTCCGCGCTACGACGAGGACACACCCGAGCGAGCCGACGCGGTTGCCGTCGTGCGCGAGCACGCGACGGCGAAGGCGCACTCCGTCGCCGACGACGCCGGCGAGCGCCCGGTGGTCGGCGTCGATACGGCAGTGGTGCTCGCTGGGCGCATCTTCGGCAAGCCGTCCGGCGTCGGCGACGCCGAGCGGATGCTGGAACGCCTGTCGGGTCAGACGCACCTCGTCGTCTCCGGCCTCTGCCTGCTGACGCCGGCCTGGGAGGTGGTCGAGCACGAGACCACGCGGGTCACGTTCCGCGAGTTGACGCCTCGAGATCTCGCCGCGTACGTCGGCAGCGGCGAGTGGGAGGGCCGCGCGGGCGCCTATGCCATTCAGGGACGCGGCGCCGCGCTCGTCCGGGGGATCGAAGGCGACTACCTCAACGTGGTCGGGCTCCCTGCGGCGCTGCTCGTGCGCCTGCTCGCCGAGCGCTTCGCCGGCACGTACGGCTTCGGCTGAACCGGCCACGGCTGGGGTCAGACCCGAGACGTGTCCGCGCTGAAGTCCTGTGCCCCGTTCGACACGAATGCCGCGTATGCGGCCCGCGCGGTTTTCGGGTCACGACCGAACTGCTCGAGCAACCACTCACATGTGAGGAACCGCGGCGCCGAAGCTGCACCTACGGTGGCCCTGTAACTACTCCACGGCCAGTCACCCGCATGGCCGCACAGACCAGCTCGCACCGGGTTCAGAACGATATAGCGCGCGACCTCGAGCAAGTACTCGTCGGTGTCGACGAGCTCGGACCAGAACCGCCCATTGAAGAGATGGCCGCGGTAGCCATGTCGCCAGTTGAACCATTCCGCATACCGGCCGTTCAGGTACTGCATGCCGGCGGAGATGTTCGGCTCCGGGGTTCTGACCAGCAGGTGGTAGTGATTGCCCATCTGGCAGAAGGCGTCACAGAACCAGCCGTATGCCTCGACAGTCAACGTGCAGAGGCTGAGGTGATACCGGCGCGATTCGCCGTCGACGTAGATCGACTCGTCGCGATTCCCCTTCGAGATCACGTGGTAGATGCCGCCGGGCACCTGCTGACGCAACTTGCGAGGCACCTGACCGACGGTAGCTCCGGCGATCGCGGCCACAACCCGTCGTCACACTCTTGGCGCAGTCGCCGTGACCTTCGCAGCCACGGCCGGGGTCTGACCCCGGACGTGGCCGTTCGGGCCGCGGGGGCCGTTCTGCGTTTGATTGCAAGCTAGACTCGGACGACCCTCATGGGCCTTTTCGACAATCTTGGTGGCTTCGGTGGCCGCGACATGGCCGTGGACCTCGGCACCGCCAACACGCTGGTCTACGTCAGGGGACGGGGGATCGTCCTCTCGGAGCCATCGGTGGTCGCGATCGACCAGCGAACCGGCGAGGTGCATGCCGTGGGCGTCGAAGCCAAGCGGATGCTCGGCCGCACCCCCGGCACCATCTCTGCGATTCGCCCGCTCAAGGACGGCGTCATCGCCGACTTCGACGTCACGGAGCAGATGCTTCGACACTTCATTCAGAAGGTCCATCAGCATCGCTTCGCGCATCCGCGTGTCGTTGTCTGTGTCCCATCCGGCGTCACCGGCGTCGAGAAGCGCGCGGTCGAGGAAGCGACCCTCAGTGCCGGTGCGCGTCAGGCGTACCTGATCGAGGAACCGATGGCTGCCGCGATCGGCGCCGGCCTGCCGGTTGCGGAGCCGACCGGAAACATGATCGTCGACGTCGGCGGCGGAACGACCGAAGTCGCGGTCATCTCACTCGGCGGGATCGTCGTCTCCCAATCGCTGCGCGTTGGCGGCGACGAGATGGACGAGGCGATCATCAATCACATCAAGCGCGACTACAAGCTCCTCATCGGTCAGCAGACCGCCGAGGAGATCAAGCTCGAGATCGGATCCGCCTACGACATGCGCGAGGAGCTGCAGGCGGAGGTCCGTGGACGGGACATGCTCACCGGCCTGCCGAAGACCGTGGTGCTCAGCTCTGAAGAGGTCCGCCGGGCGCTGGACGAGCCCGTGCAGCAGATCATCGAGGCGATCAAGTCCACCCTGGACAAGACGCCCCCGGAGCTGGCGGCGGACATCATGGATCGCGGGATCGTCCTGGCGGGGGGCGGGGCTCTGCTCACGAACTTCGACGAGCGTCTCCGCCACGAGACCCAGATGCCGGTTCACCTGGCGGAGAGCCCTCTGACCTGCGTGGCCGTCGGCTCGGGCCGCAGCCTGGAGGAGTTCGAGGCCATCCACCGCAGCGCCCGGGCCCGCCGGAACAACCACCGCCGTTAGGCGCCGACTCGGCGGCGCCGCCTCGATGTAAGACCCAGCCACGTTGTTCCTGAGTGCTCGTAAGCGCTCGGGGGGCGGTTGGCGGTTGAGGCTGCCGTGTGGTCGGCGTCGATTGTAGAACTCGAGCCAGCCGTTGAGAGCGCGCGTGCGCTCGGCTGAGTCGCG
>WNGF01001069.1_pt1 | contig 57857 bp, 42 predicted proteins | sample 5400641 | NCBI WGS metagenome assembly WNGF01 (sample SAMN13153371, study PRJNA577476) | soil metagenome | isolation source: 80 cm soil or saprolite under grassland replicate 2 | place: USA:California | collected 2016-06-15
CGCGCGACGGTGAACGCCGAGACGCGTCCGGCGGATACACGGCGGGCATGAGCGGCTCCAGCCATCCGCCTTCATATGGGCCGTCGCCGATGACGGGGACGACCAGCACGTCGCGGGCCCGTGTTGCGGCGACATAGGCGAGCCGCTGCGCCTCTGCCTGGTCGCGCGCACGCTCTTCCTCGCCGTGGTGGACGAGATCGATCGGCGCCCAGCCGCCAAGCTTCAGCGCGCAGCGATCGTGGTCCTTGTCAATCCATCGGCTGGCCTCGGCCGGCGAGAGCTTACACGTCGGGTCCGCGAGGATGACGATCGGAAACTCGAGCCCTTTCGCCTTGTGCACGGTCATGATGCGGACGCCGTCGCTGCCTTCTTCGAGGATCGGCGCTTCGGCCGCCTGCGCCGTCTCCGCCGCGATGCGCAGCTCGTCGACGAACCCGCGGAACGAGATCCCTCCCGAGGCCTCGTACTGTCGCGCGAGCTCGGCAACGTGCAGCACGTTGGCGAGCGCCTGCTCCCCCGCCGGACGGAGCACCAGCCCCACGTGCGCGCGCGTCGCGTTCAGCAGCTCCTGGATCGTGTCGGCGACAGGAGCGTAGTTGCGCCGGCGATGCAGGCGCTGAAGCAGCAGCAGCGCATCGACGATCGGATAAAGGTGAGCTTCGGTGGCTACGGCGAGTCCGCCGGAGCCTTGGCGAAGGCGGAAGGGATGAAAGCTCCCATACCGCTGCTTCCACTCGAGCAGCTCCTCGTCGCCAATGGCGAAGAACGTGCCCCGCAGCGTCGCGAACACCGACAACTCATCGTCCGGCCACTCGATCGCGGCGAGCGCCGCACGGATCGCCTCGACCTCCTCGCGATCGTGGAACGTCTTTCCCCCCACGAGCACGTGACGCACGCTGCGCGCCTCGAGCGCCTGCACGTAGGGCTGCGTCACGTCATCGCCAAAACTCAGGAACCGCCGGAACAGGAGGCACACGTGCTTCGACGCGACGGGAACGGGATCCTCGCCCGACCGTTCCGTCACCTTCCATCCGCTGCGCGTCACGATCCACTCGACGAACGCGCCCACCGCGTCCGGCAGCGACTGCTCGATCGCAATCGCCGAGATGTTCCGGGTCCCATACGGCGCCGGCACCGGCAGAGCGACGACCGCGGGCTGGCGGGGCACGTCGCCGCGAAGCGGCGTCAGCGGGACATAGTCCGCCTGCAGCGTGAACGGATCGCCGGTCATCACCGGCGCGAACGCCGCGTTGATGCACGCCTGGATCTGCGGCACGCTGCGAAAACTCGTCGTCAACTTCACAGCCGTGGCGCCGCACTCGACCAGGCGCTCGCAGACCATGCGATAGATTCCGACGTCGGCGCGGCGGAAACGGTAGATCGACTGCTTCGGATCGCCCACGACGAAGAGCCGTCCGGGCACGGACTCAACGACCCGCCAATCGACGATCGCCGGATCGGCGGCCGCGAGCAGCTGCAGGATCTCGGCCTGCAGCGGATCCGTGTCCTGGAATTCGTCGACGAAGATGTGCGTGAAGCGCGACTGGAATCCGCGGCGGACAACCGCGTTGCCCTTGACGAGATCGCGCGCCTTCAACAGGAGATCGAGAAAATCGAGCGCGCCTGCGCGGGCCTTGAGCTCCTCGTACCGGTGCACGGCGCCGGACAGCTCCTGCTGCAGGAGCGCCGCCAGATCCGCGTCCGCGTCGAGGCGGAACCCGTCGAGCCGCGCGCGGACTGCGTCCAGCGCGTCGACCACCGCCGCGCGCGGCACGCCCTGCCGATATCCGGGACCGCGGCCGTGCCGCGCCTTTGAAAAATTCCGATCGCGCGACAGATCCACGAGCCGCGCTTCCCACCCGTCGTAGTCCGGTTCTTCCGATCCGATCCTGATCTCCTGGCTCACATGACGCGCGGGCGCGGTGTCCAGATAGAGGTAGTCCTTCGCGTACGACGGATGCTCAGTCATCTCCGCGAATGCATGGAGCGTTTCCACGATCCGCCGAATCTCGCCGACGCGATCGAACGGACGACGGGTCCAGGGAGCCGGAAAGTCGCGCCACTGGGCCAGCTCCCACGCGGCGCGGCGGAGGCGATCGACGGGGCCGTCCTGCCGCGGCTTGGGGGCCGAGAACGACACGAAATTCGATCGCCTGAGCGCGCGCCGCACGCCTTCGGGCGGATCCGAGAGCTGCGCCTGCAGCCATCCCCCAAACGCCTCGTCGAAGAGACGTTCGGATTGCCCTTCGGTCAACACCGAGAACAGCGGATCGACGCCGGCTTCCACGGGACGCTCGCGCAGCAGCTCGGCGCAGAAGCCGTGAATCGTGCTGACGTGCGCTTCTTCGAGCTGCCCGAGCGCGGCATCGAGACGTTCCCGCGCATCCCCGTCATCGCTCGCCGCGCGCTCCCGTTCCAGCGCTTCGCGCAGGCGCAGCTTGAGCTCACCCGCCGCTTTCTCGGTGAACGTGACCGCGACAATGCGATCGACCGTCGTGCGGCCGGTGGACAGGATCCGGAGGATGCGCTTGACGAGCTCTGTCGTCTTTCCGGTCCCGGCCGCCGCTTCGACGACCAGCGTGTCGTCGAGCGCGTTGGCGATCAGATCGCGAGCGCCCGAATCAGCAAGTTGTTTCATGGCTTTACACAGTCACGGATCTCGCGCAGAGAACGCAGAGCACTGCAGAGTCGGTGCGTTCGCCACGGCCGGCCTGCGGCCGGCCGCGTGGAGGTCGTGAGGATCTCGGGACCTCCTGTCGCGCGCAGCGCGACGTGGCGAACGCACCGTCGTCTCTGCGGCCCCTGCGATCTCCGCGCGAGATCCGTCGTTCCCCGGCGTCTCGGCGCGAGATCCTCACGGCATCTTTCTCAGCGTGTCCAGGTCTCCCAACTTGTCCGCCGACTTCATCTTCACGCGCTCGGCTTCGTGCGGCCCGCACACGATACGGAAATCGCACCACGTGCACGCGCGATCCGCCGGCGCGGGAGGCAGGAACCCGAGCTCGATTGCACGATCGATGATCTCGAGCGCCTCCAGCCCGAGCCGCCGGTTCGCGTCGTTCAATGGAATCTCGTGCTCGGCAAAGCCCCCAGGCGCGGTGCAGTAGAAAAGACGTCCGGACGTAACTGGCACCGCGAGCGCCTGTTCGACGGCGACCGAATACAGGACGGGCTGCAGCGTCGCGCCGCCGCCGACGATGGTCTTCCACGTCGTCCGATTCCTGCCGGTCTTGTGATCCGTAATCCGCAGCGCGGATCCGTCCTTGCGCCGCTCGATCAAATCGACCGAGCCGCGGAGCAGGAAGCGGCTGTCAATCAGCACCGGATCGGGCACGCTGCGGGGATCGCGACCGTCGTCGTGCAGGCCGAAGCTGAACTCGAAGTACTCGGGGATCCACTCGCCCGCGTCCGGCAGCCGGCGCGCCCACACGCGCAGATCGCGGGCGATGTCGGCGATCTCGTCCTTCCATACGCGCTCGATGGCGGGGGCGAGCTGCTCGTGATACTTCGCCGCCACGCGCGTGACGATCGCATCCAGACGAACGAGCGCGTCGTGGACGTCCGCTTCGCGAACGGGGAGCCGCCCCGCCTGATGGAGGTCGCGGAAGAATTCCGCCTGCACTTCGTGGAACAGGGCGCCGCGCGTGAGCGGATCGAGCTTCTGCAGCGGCTCCGGCTCCTCCGCGGGCTCGAGCCGGTAGATGGCCGCGAGCAGGAACTGGTAGGGGCAGCTCGAGAACTTCTGGAGCGCCGAGAGCGAGTACGGCCGCGCGCCGAGCCGCTGCGTCGCGAGCATGGGCATGGTCATTCCGGTCAGCCGCGTGATGCCATCGAAGGCCGTCCACGCCGAACGCGCGCGCGCCCAGCGCGCCGTCACCGAACGCTTCAGCGCGTCGTTCAGTTGAAGCAGGTAATGCGCGTGCCCGCGCACCTTCGCCGGGTTTTCCGACAGCAGCAGCTCGCGCAGCACCGACAGGTCATGCTCGAGATCGTCGATCGCGCTCGTGGGCTCGGCCGGCGAGGGCCACGCCAGCATCGCGCCCCCTTCGGTCACGGCGCGCTCCTGCAGTTCCTCGTGATGCGGAATACGGCCGGTGATCGCGCGCATGATGTCCAGGGCGTAGAAGGACGGGACGCGCGGACGTGATTCCGCGATCTCGATGCGCGGATACGACAGCCACAATCGCTCGGTCGGTGCGCCCACGGCGAGGCGCAGCAGGAGGCGCTCCATGCGCCCGCGATCCTCCTGGACCGGCAGCCCCGCCGCGAGCGGCACGCGCAACTCGTCGTCAAGCAGCATCGGATCCTCGTGCGGCTTCTGCGGGAACATGCGCTCGGCGAGTCCCGCGACGAAGACGACACGGAACGTGCGTCCCCTCGCCTGCTGCGGGCTGCCGACGAACACGCGGCCGTAGCGGTGCCGCGGCGGATCCATGTCGAGCAGCAGCAGGCGATCAGCGATGACGTTGCGCGCCTCCTCGAGCGAGACCGGGCCGATCTCGCTCATCGGGCGCAGCTCCGCGATCATGCGCAGCACGCGATCGGGCTGCCGGAGAATCCGCGGCGCGAGCGCGGCAAAGCGATCCAGCCATCCCCCCCAGGTCGCCGACGACGGCCACGAGGCGAGCAGGTCGATGATCGGCAGCGCGAACGTGCGGAGGTGTCCGAGGTTTCGAAGCTCGCGCTGCAACCGCGCCGCCCGCGGCGACTCGGGATCGTCGCCGAGCTCTTCCTGGATTCGCACGCGGTACTCCTGTGCGAGCCCTGCGAGCCTGCGATGCCATCGTTGTGGATCGCCGCCGATGACCGCCGACTCGACGATCAGCGTCTCCCATTTCCACGGCGCACGCAGCGTTCCGGCGACCACGGCTTCGTTCTCGTCCTCCTCAGCGTTCGCTGGCTCGGGCTTGACCGCGGCCTGTGCATCGCCGATGCGTTGAGCGGCCTCGCCCAACGCGGGCATGGTCTCATCTTCCGGCACCACGACCGCCTCCGCTGAAGCTTCGGCGAGTCCGCCGGAGCCTTGGCGAAGGCGGAAGTCGAACTCGCGGCGCCCGGAACCCACCTGCGGCACCTGCGCGAGCGATAGGTATTCGGCGAAGCGCCGCGCCGACAGCTTCTCGCACGCGCAGGCGAGCATCGCGAGGAACGCACGTCCCGCGGGATGCGGCCGCGTGGTGCCGCGCTCGAACCACGCGGGAATGCCCGCGCGCGTGAACGCGTGCTCGAGAAGGCCCGCGTAGCGCTGCGGCGACCGGACGAACACCGCCATCTCGTCGAAGGGGACACCGCGCGCCGCTTCTTCCAGCATGCGGCGTGCGATTTCAACGCATTCGCGGCCTTCACCGGGTGCGGAGAAAAAACGGACGTCGTGATGCGGGGTCCGTGCGGGCGGGCGCTTCTTCGCGAAGAGATATCGGCGCAGCGCGACGAGGTCGCTCTCCCCTTTCTGCTCGAGAACCTCCGGGTGCAGCCCGATGGACTCGAGCCGCCCGAGCGCCTGCAGATCGCCGAACGGCACGGTCACGAGGACGTCGCGCGACGCGTCGATCAGCGCACGAATGAACTCGAACTCGGCGACCGAGTCAATCGGGACGTCGAGGAGGAGAAGCGGCGCGCCGATCGCGATCGCGTGGGCACCCGATGCGAGCGACGCCTTCGCGACGGCAAACAAGGTCGCGCGATCGGTGGCAGAGGCGGATGAGAACTCGCGATCGAAGCGCTCGAGGAGCACCGAAAGATCCGCGCCGCCGAGCGGCAGGTCCGCGAGCGCCGCGGCTGGCACCTGCGCGAGCCTGATCTCCTGCAGCGTGCGCGCGAGCGCGCGCGGAAAGCCGGGGGTCGAGGCCACGGGACCGAAATACCCGAGCGCACCGTCGCGCTGCGCCTCGAACGTCGCGCGTGCCGCAACAGCTTCGGATCCAAGATATGTCGCCGGCGCGCGGCGATCCTGCGACAGCGCGGGTGCGGCGAGCCGGGCGGCCAGCTGGGTGAGGCTGAAGCGATGCAGGCCGATGGTCGCGCCGCAGTCGCGCGCGACCGAACGCGCGAGATCGTCAGCGGCGCTGCGGCTCGCGGAGACGATGAGCACGTCGCCGGAGGCGACGCGAGCCTGCACGAACGCACGCGCCTCGGTGAGGCGCAGCTCGGTGGCGGCCGCTTCGATCACTCGGATCACGACAACTCCTCCCCCGGGCGCCGTGCCGGGTCACCGGTAACGGCCGCGCGCCGCGGCCGTGAATAAGGTGCATCCGCCTGAAGGCGGAAGCTACAGGGTCACTTTCGCCGGCGGGCACCGCCTTCGGAATCGCGCCGGTCAGGATTCCCGTGAGGAAGCGGTTCGGAGGCCAAGAGAATACACCAGAGTCTGCTGGCGCCAGCGCGCGATTCCCGGATAATTACGGGCCCGCGCGCAGGTATCGAATGCTTACGCGTCAGTGCGCCGCGAGTTGAACCGTCGCCCACACCTTGAGCGGTTTCGGCACTTCGAATCCGCCGCTTCGGCGATCTCCCATGCCGCCGCCGCGCCCGCCCATGCCGCCGCCCCGTCCGCCCATGCCGCCCCCACGTCCGCCCATGCCGCCCCCACGTCCGCCGACTCCCTCCATTCGCTGCGGCCGCTCGATCTCCGGCGTCTCGAGGCCAAGTCCGATGACCGAGCCAGCGCTCGCCTCGATCGCGTACGGCGTCTCGGAGGTCCTGGCGAGCGGCACTTTCAGTTCGTAAACGAGGTAGCCCTCTACTTGCCCGACCTTCACGGCGATGCCCGGCGCCGCGTCCAGCACGAAGGTGTGCGCATCGTCTTTCACGGGACCGTACACCTCGAGACGGTTCGGCGGTTCCATCTGGTCCGGCTGATCGGGGGTGCCTTCCGATGCACCGGGATCGTCTCCGTCCCCGCCGCCGCGCGGACCGAAGCCGCCACGGCCGCCGCGCCGGCCGCGTCCGCCCATGCCCGGCGTGAAGCCGACCGGAAACTTGATCCCGAAGTGCTTCTTCTCGCCGCCGCCGGGATCGAACCAGACGGTCAATCCCTGGCGCATGATCTGACGGCGCACGGCCGCATCGCTCGTGCTGAAGACGAGATAGAGGGAGTGGCCGTCGTTCGCCACGGCCGCGTTGATCGGGTGCTTCTCGTCGAGCGATGCGAGCGGTCCGGCCCAGTCGCCGCTGTCCCCGTCAATCGCGATCTCGCGATCGCGCCAATGCCCATCGATCCGCGGCCGTTTGGCCGCTCCGGCAGCGACGGGTAGTCCGAAGATGAGACCCAGGATCACAAACTGCGAGACGCGCATAATATTCACCCGTGACGAAGCGGGCGCTGGCCTTATGCCTCACGATTCTAGCGGCTGGCACCTGATCGTGGAAGCGAAGAAAACGTCAATCCCTCATCCCTAATCGCGGAATCCCTAATCGCGGAATCCCTAATCGCAGAATCGCTAATCACGGATCGCCGAATCCGTGGATCGCCGAATCCGCGGATCGCCGACTCCCCGAACCGCGAACCGCGAACCGCGAACCGCGAACCGCGAACCACGAATCGCGCTGACTAAAACTCGCGGCCGCGGCCACGCCCGAGCGGCTGCTGCGCGACCCATCGGTCGAATCGCTCCTGCTGTTCCGGCGTGAGCACTTTGCGGATCTCCTGCTGCAGCTCGCGCCGTTCCTCCTCCGCGCGCGCGATGATCTCGCGCTGCACTTCTTCCAGACGTCCGCGCCGCGCGTCGAAGATCGCCTGCACGCGTGTCCTCTGCTCCGGCGTCAGCTGAACCTCGCGGTCGAGGCGATCGATTAACGGTCCGGGGCCAGGGCCAGGGCCCCGTCCACGGCCGGGACCTGGCTCTCCGGGAAAAAACATCCCGAATCGAGGGGGTGGCGGAGCCATGCGGCGGCCGATCACCATGCCTGCCGCCATGCCGATGCAGAATACGGCGAGCACGAATAGCGAAAACCAGATGCGCGTCCGGTTATCTGACATCGGATCCCGTCCCAGTCGACCCCGCACTGTTTGTCAGCACCACTTCCAGCAGCGAATCTCCCGTCGTCTCCGGACGGAGAAACGCCGCGGCGGCCGGCGATCGCACGTTCGACGCCGGCCACGTATCAAACGTCGTCGACGAACTCTGCACGGTGGCCGTGTCGTTGACGGACGACGAGTCAGCGCCAGGGGTCAGCCAGGCGATGAGGAGCAGCGCGCCCGCAATCGGGACGAGCCCAACCGTCCACGCCCGCCAGTTGACGACCGGCAGCCAGGACACCTCGCCATCCAGCCGTTTCGAGAGACGCGCGTGGAATCCCGCCGGGGTCTCCGCGGCCGTCCGCATGGCGAGCACACGCGCGACCGCACGCTGCTCGTCGAGCGCCGCGCGACACGACCCGCACGAGGCGAGGTGTACGTCGAGGCGACCGCGATCCTCCCGGGCGATCCCGCCGGGATCGTCGGCCAGGCGTGCAATCAGACGCTCGCAATCAGAGCAATTCAGCAACGCGTTCTTCCTTCGTGTCCTGCTTCGTGTCCTTCGGTCTGTCCATCGTGACCTTCGTGCCTAGCGTTTCCGGACCTCTTCGAGCAGCGGCTTGAGCCGCTGCCGCGCGCGGAAAATGCGCGATTCCACCGTCCCGATTGGGACGCCGAGGACTGCCGAAATCTCGCGGTACTCGAGTCCCTGGATATCACGCAGCACGAGTGTCTCGCGCAAATCGGCCGGCAGTGTCGCCAGCGCGCGATCGATGGCGTCGCGCGCCGCGAGCTGCCCCTCGAGATCCTCGCCCGCCGCCATTCGTTCCAGCGGATCCTCCTCGTCCGTCTCGCGGCGTGACAGCACGCTGAACAGCCGCCGCGCGTGCGACCGCTTCGCGCGATACGTACGAATCACGTTCAGCGCGATCCCGTGAAGCCACGTTCGCACGGTGCTCTCGCCGCGAAACTTCGCGAACCCGCGCCAGGCACGGACGAATGTTTCCTGCGCGAGATCGTCGGCGTCCGTGTCGGACCCGGTCATCGCGCGCGCGAGGTTGACGATCGCAGCGGCGTGCTCGCGGACCACATCGTCGAACTCCTCGCGCGTGCGATCGATAGGCACCGGGCCCTAGTGTAGGTGCGATTTGCGCCGTGCCGGTTATCGGCCGCGGCCGCGGGGCGGACCGCCTTTGTCGAGCCGCTCGCGCGCCTGCGCCCGCTGCTCGGGCGTCAGGATCTGTGCGATGCGCGCCTCGAGCTCGATTCGGGCCGCCAGTTCCTCCGCGTGCGCGGCGGCAATGGCCTTCGTCAGCTCCTGCGTCTTCTGCTGATCCGGTGTGTCGGCGAAGATGGCGAGCTGGAGCTGACGCTCGAGATCCGCGACCTTCCGCCTCGGGTCGTTCGCCTGTTCGTCGCGCCGCTGCTCGGTGAGCGCGCGGATCTGCTCACGCTGCGCGTCGGTCAGGTCCAGCTCGCGGAGCATCGGAAAACCCATGCCAGGTGCGCCGGGGCCCATCGGATCGCCGAATCCGCCTCCGCCCGGACCTCGACCTCGCGGCCCCTGCGGCGGCTGTGCGACGAGCGGCGCGGAGATGGCGATGGCAATGAGCGCCGCAAAAGCGCCTCCCCATATCGTTCGTTTCATGTGGTTGCCTCCCTTAGCTGCTTAGACTCGGGGGGCACCTTGCTTATTCCCGGACATCCCTAATCTCTAATCGGGAATCGCTCGTCGGGAATCGGGAATCCCTCATCGCGAATCTTCCAATCCGCGAATCTCTCGAATCGTGAACCGCGAACCGCGAACGGCGGCTCTAGGCTCTGCGGCGATCGGTGCTCGCCAGATACTCCAACATTTGGCGGCGGTGGGCGATCGCCTGCTCTGACAGCGGCCTGCGTACCTGCAGCGCCGAGTCGAATGGAAGCGATCGCTGCGCCCATGCCTCGCGCCGGGCGCGGGTCTTTTCCATCCCGCTCCGGAAGCATTCGAAACACAACGTGCCGCCGTGCGTGTGGGTGCAGCGCGACATCGTTACCTCCCCTCCATCATGTCGATCAGGTTCAACGCGTGGCGCGCCGCGATCTGCGCACGCCGCCGCCGCTTCTCGAGCACTTTGTACTTGTCGGCGCCGCGAAGCAGACCGCCCGGCGATGCGAGGCGAAGCCCGGCGCGCGCGCCGGAATAGACCGGCGGCGGCGTGGTGGTGTCTCCAAAATCCAGCGTGCGTGCGAGTGAACCTTCGAACCGGGCCATACGGCGCCTCCCTTTGATGGACCCAGTCTAGGAGGAGGGTGTGACAGGGTAGGTCAACCCGCAAATTGGCGCGTTTTTGCGCCCGCGTTGACACGTTGGGCGGCGTGCCGGACAATCGTCCAGGGCCGCGGAATCTTTCCAACGGGCTGCCCAATCACGTCATCCTCCCTGAGGTCTCATGAATCGAGCTCGCACGTTTGTGGGCGCCGTGTGCGCGGCCGCCGTGGTATCCGCATCCTTATTAATAGGGCCCGCGCTGCACGCGCAGGCTGGCGCCGGTGTGGTCATCAGCGAGTTCCGCTTCCGCGGACCCAACGGCGCGAGCGACGAGTTCATCGAGCTCTACAACAACTCACCGGCTTCCATCGACATCAGCGGCTGGAAGATCTGGGGCTCCAATGACAGTGCAGCGACAAGCTCGCGGCTGACAATCGCGACGAACACCATTCTGAAGCCGGGGTGCTACTTCCTCGCGACGAACAGCAGCTCGAGCGGCGGCCCCTACAGCGGCAGCGTGCCGGGCGATCAGACGTACACGACCGGCATTACAGACACCGGCGGTATTGCGCTGATAGAGTCGGACGCCACCATCGTCGACCAGGTCGGTCTGAGCGCGGGGTCCGCCTACAAGGAAGGGTCGCCGCTTCCGAACCTCGGAACCACGAGCGCGAGCAATCTGAATCGTGGATACGAGAGGATATCTGTCGCCGTCGCCACGTATAAGGACAGCGGCAACAACAGCGCGGATTTCCTGGTGCGCTCGCCAAGCAATCCGCAGTCGAAGGCGCAGTGCTCCACGGATCCCACCGGCGTTGGATCGGCTGTTCCGGGCGCACTGGATCCCGGCCAGGCAACGCTGCTCACGGTCAAAGTCACGCCAGGCACATCGCCGAACAGCACCGACATCAAAGTCGAAGCGGACCTCACATCGATCGGCGGCTTGAATCCCCAATCGCTGTACGACGACGCGACAAGCGGCGATCTGACGGCGGGCGACAACACGTTCTCGCTCACGACAGCCGTCGCGATCGGCACGCTGCCGGGCAGCAAGACGATCACCGCGACGATCACGGACGCGCAGGGGCGCAGCACGGCGGCGACGATCCGGATCGACGTGCAGCAGCCGGTGATGCCGATTGCCGCGATCCAGGGAAACGGCCTCACGTCGCTGCATGAAGGCGAGCTCGTCGCAACCCGCGGCGTCGTGACTGCACTTCGCAGCAACGGATTCTTCATCCAGACGCCTGACGCCGACGTCGACAATGACGTACAGACCTCAGAAGGGATCTTCGTCTTCACGTCGATTCCGCCAACCGTGGTGAAGGGCCAGTACCTGCAGGTCAGCGGGCGTGTCGCCGAGTTCCGGCCGGTCGGCGTACCGCCGATCACCGAGCTCAGTGGATCGCCGGCCGTGGCGGTCATCGGCTCGGGCTACGCGATTCCAAGCGCGTCGGAGCTCAACGCGTCGTTCACCCGCGCGGACGGTGGATCGGAACAGCTCGAGCGCTTCGAAGGCATGCGCGTCACGGGGAATTTCGACGTCGTGTCGCCCACGGCCTCGTTCTCCCAAAGCTCGACGCAGGAAAAGAATGCGGACCCGGGCACCTCCCGCAACGAGTTCTACATGGTGATCCGCGGCGTGGCGCGGCCGTTCCGCGAACCGGGACTCGAGCCCGGGCAGGAGCCGCCGCCAGGCACCACGGCGTGCTGCGTCCCGAAGTTTGACGGCAATCCGGAGCGCCTCCGCGTGCTCACCACTGGACAGGCCGGGGCCGCGGCGCTCGATGTCGCCGGACGACAGGTGTTGAATGGCTTCACCGGAGTCATGGATGGGAGCACGACGTTCCTGCCCGATCCTGGTGCGTCGGTCCCGCTCGCGGCGGCGACGGCCGTGCCCGCGGCGTCCGAGGGGGAATTCACGATCGGCTCCTTCAACATGGAGCGCTTCTTCGACACGGTGAACGATGCGGGCGTCGACGATGTGCAGCTGACGGATGCCGCGTTCCAGCGGCGGCTGAACAAGGCGTCGCTTGCGATTCGCAACGTCCTTTTGTCGCCGGACATCCTCGGTGCAGTGGAAATCGAGAACATCGGCGTGCTGCGCGCGATTGCGGATAAGGTGAACGCCGATACGTTCGCCGCGACCGGGCTCAACCCCGGCTACGTCGCATATCTTGAAGAGGGGAACGACGTCGGCGGGATTGACGTCGGCGTCCTCGTGAAGAGCTCGCAGGTCGATGTCGTCTCTGTCACGCAGGTGGGCAAGACGGCGACCTACATGCAGCCGAACGGAGACGAAGCGCTGCTGAACGATCGTCCCCCGCTTGTGCTCGAAGCGAACGTCATCGGGCCGCTCGGCGATCCGTATCCGGTGACGGTGATCGTCAACCACCTGCGATCGCTCAGCGGGATCGACGATGCCACGGATGGGGCGCGCGTCCGCGCAAAGCGCCGCGCGCAGGCGGAATTCCTCGCGAACTACATCCAGGCACGGCAGATCGCGAATCCGCGCGAGCGAGTCGTGTCGGTCGGTGATTACAACGCGTTCCAGTTCAACGACGGGTACGTGGACGGCATCGGCACGATCAAAGGGACGCCGACGGACGCGGACCACGTGGTGCTGTCGAGCAGCGACCTGGTGAATCCCGACCTGACGAACCTCGTCGAGCTCGCGCCCGAAACCGAGCGCTACTCGTTCTCGTTCGCCGGAAATCCGCAATTGCTCGACCACGTCATCGCGAGCGCGCCGATGACGAAGCGCTACAGCCGTCTCGCATTCGGCCGCAGCAACGCGGATTTCCCCGAATCATTCCGCGCACTTGGCGACCGTCCAGAACGCCTCTCCGATCACGACGCGCCGGTCGCCTACTTCGCGTTCCCGTCAGCTCCGGTCGTGACGCTGAACGGCCCGGCGGACATCACCGTTGAAGCGTTCACCGGGACTTACGCGGAGCCCGGCGCAACGGCTGTGGACGCAGACGGATCGTGGCCCGTGACGATCACGGGCACCGTCGACCTCAGCGATCCGCGCGACTACGACATTTCCTACAGCGCGACGAACGGCTACCTCACGACCACCGTCCATCGCACCGTGCACGTCGTCGACACAGTGAAACCGGAGATCACCGGGTTCATGCTCACGCCCGACACGCTGTGGTCGCCGAACCACGAGCTGGTGGACGTTGCCGCGTTGTATTCGGTAACGGACACCAGTCATACCGTGTCGTGCTCGCTCGCGGCAGTCAGCAACGAGCCCGCGAATGACCGTGGGGACGGCAACACGGACGTTGATGTGATTATGCTGGACGTGCACAATCTGCAGTTGCGCGCCGAGCGCGCCGGGAACGGGGGCGGGCGGAGCTACACGGCGATGCTGACGTGCGCCGACGCGTCGGGGAACATTTCGACGGCCTCGGCGATCGCACGCGTACTTCGCTGAACTAAGGCCGGCCTCAAGGCCGGCCCCACGTACGCAGGCCGGGGCTTTTAGCCCGGCAGGTAAACGATGATCAATCCGCTGCGCTGGCGTGGACACGAAGTCTCGCGCCTCGAGGGCTTCAGCGACACGGTGTTCGCGTTCGCGCTCACACTGCTCGTCGTCGCGCTCGAGGTGCCGCACAGCTACGAGAAGCTCGTGGCGTTGATGATGGGCTTTCCGTCATTCGCGTGCTGCTTCACGCTGCTCGTGTGGATCTGGTCGGAGCACAACGCGTTCTTCCGGCGCTACGGCCTCCAGGACGCGTACACGATCTTCCTCAATGGGGCCCTCCTTTTCGTGGTGCTGCTCTATGTCTACCCGCTGAAGTTCATGTTCGACGCGATGTTCTCGCGGTGGCTGCCCACCGAATACGGACCCGTGCGGATGGAGCTCTATCAGCTCGCGAACGCGTCGGCGATCTACGCGTCCGGATTCATCGCGGTCTTCGTGCTGTTTGCGCTCCTCTATCACCACGCGTACAAATCGAGCGAACAGCTCCAGTTGTCGGCCGTGGACGTGTTCGACGCGCGCGCGGCGATCGGCCGCCATCTCGTGAGCGTCGCGGTGGGTGTCCTCTCGCTGCTGATTGCGCTGCTCGCCCCGCTGTCGCTGGTGCCGCTGGCACCGATGATGTTCTTCCTGATGGGGCCCGGCCACTGGTGGTACGGCGCGCGGTCCGGCCGAAAGCGGCGTGAACTCGAGGCGCAGCTCGCCGAGGCCGCGAAGCCCGCGGCGACGGCGTAGCGCGAGCGGCGATGCGCAACGCGGAGGTCATCCGTCAGTGGTCGATCCTGCGCGACCTCGAGTCGTCGCGCCGCGCCACCATCGACGATCTCGCGCAGCGCACCGGCGTCTCCACTCGCACAATCCGGCGTGACCTCGAGGCGCTGCAGGCCGCCGGCTTCCCGCTCTTCGACGAGGTTCATGACGGCAAGAAGTACTGGACGCTGGAGCAGCGCGCGTTCCGCCGCCTGGACGACACCGGCTTCACGCTCGCCGAGATGACCGCGCTGTATTTTTCACGCTCGCTCGTCGAGTGCCTCGCGGCGACGCCGTTTCAGCGCGACGTGAAGAGCGCCTTCGACAAGCTGGCGGCCGCGCTCCCGCCGGGCATGCGGCAGTTCCTCGATCGGCTGCCGCTCGTCATCCAGGCCAAAGGGGAAGGCAGGGCCGTCCAGCAGTCGGCGCCGCAGGATGCGCGCGTCGCGAAGGTGCTCGAGGCAACACTCCATCACCGCCGCGTGCTGATGCGGTATCACTCGTTCTCGAGCAATCGAGAGAAGGAGTACGTGCTGGAGCCGTACCGGCTCGTCTTCGCGCAGGGCGGCTTGTACCTCGTCGCGTTCGTCCCCGAGTACAAGCAGCTGCGCACGTTCTCGATCGATCGGATCCAGTCGCTGTCGGTGACGGAGGAACGCTTCGAGCCGATGGATCTGCCGGAGGACGCGTTCGCGCACTCGCTCGGCGTCAACCAGGGGCCGCCCGAGCGGATCGAGATCGTGTTCGAGCCGCACATCGCGCGCTACGTGAAGGAACGCGTCTGGCACCCCTCGCAGCAGACGCAGGAAGATGCGGACGGCCGGCTGACGATGACGCTGAATGTGTGCAACGACTGGGCGCTTCGCAGCTGGATCCTCGGCTTCGGCCCGCTCGCGCGCGTCGTGTCCCCGCCGCAACTCGCGTCACAGATCCTCGATGAGATCAACCGGGCACGGTCGCAGTATGTGCCGGGGTTGGAGTTCGAATTACCGGCGGCGGAGTAACTGCGGGTGAAAAAGATGAATGGTGAATGATGAATGCTGAATGCTGAATGCTGAATGCTGAATGCTGAATGGTGGATGAATGCTGAATGATGAACATGTCGAATGATGGATTCGTTTCAACATTCAACATTCAACATTCAACATTCAACATTCAACATTCAACATTCAAGGGTTGATCCAGTAGGCCAGTTTCACGAGGAACACATTTCTCGCGGGCGCGTCGAACACCCCGCCGAAGTCGCGCGAGAAGTTGAACGTGCCACGGCCGAGCACGTCCTCGCGCCCCTGCTGCCACACGACGAACAGCGTCGACCCCGGCTTGTATTCCCAGCGCAGCACGTTCGTGGTGCGGAACGAACGGTAGTTGAAGTCCGGGCTGCCGGAGTACGCGTACGGCGCGTAGCGCGCTGCGTACGCGGCGGCGCGGCCGTTCACCAGCTGCTTGAAGTTCGTGTACTCGCCCGCCGAGACGAACGGCTCCGCATACAACTGAATCGTGAGCGCCGGCGTGAGGGTGTAGTTCAACCGCAGGTTGACGCTCACTGTGCGCTGCTGCAGATGGCCGAACACGTAGCGTCCATCCGAGTCGCCGATCCACTGGGAATCGTCCGTGTTCGAGTTGAGACCCAACCCCGTCCGCACCGTGAGATATGACGAGGCGCGGAAGTTCACATAAGGATTCAGGTCGAGGACGCGAGATCCCTTCCCATCACCCATCAGAAAGATGAAGTACCCGGCCGACAACGCGTGACGTTCGTCGCTCTGGAGGTAGCCCCAGCCGCCCCGCCTCGGGTTCTGATACACGGCGGGACCGCCGCGCGTCGCGCGATCGTCGATGGTGCGCCCATTGATGTTGTAGCCGTAGCCCGTGCTCCAGTTGTTGGGGAACGTGAGGTGCGCGTTCACGTTGCCGCCGTTATTCAGCGGATCACCGTCGTAGTTCCATCCTGCCCACTCGTTCAGGTTGTAGCGGAAGCTGCGGAACCATTTCGTGGGCTTCTCGTAGCGGACCTGCATCCAGTTGGAGATCGTCCGCTCGTCGGCGCGCCGCAGGAAGCCGACGTCGTTGATCTCGAAACCGGGACTCTTCACGCCAGCCACGGTGGTGAAGCGGACTCGCTCGCCGCCGATCTTGCTGATCGCGAGGTTGCCGCCGTAGCCGTTCATCGCGGTGCGCACCGGATCGTAGGTCAGCGACGTGGCGTCCGGACGCTGAAAGCTGTGCACGTTGCTGCGCTGGAGCGAGTCGATCGCGATCGCGTCGCCGTGAATCGTGCTGCCCGCCCAGAATCCGCGGATCGAGTAGTTCGGACGGAACCGCCAGTCCCAGTCGGCGCCCCCCGTATACGCCTGCCCCGGCAGGAAGCGCGTCGACGGGTCGACGTTGCGGTTCGTCGAGGTCGCCATGAACCCGAGCGACGACTGGTTCGCGAACTCGCGACGCGCGCGCAGCACCGAGTAACCGGCAAACGGCTCGACGTTCTGCCGCGTGCGCAGCGTGCCGTTCGCGATGAGGGCGTTCTCCTGCGACGTCGCCGCCGTGAGCGCGCCGACCGAGAACCCGCCGACCCGCCCCGTCAGCTTCGCCGCGCCGAGAATCGTCGTCTGCGCGGGAGCCGACGCAAATGCGCCGGACGCGAGATCCGCCGATCCGCGCGGCGCCCGGCCGATGCGGCGCGAGTAGAACAGGCCGCTGCACGATCCGTCGTTGCAGTCGATGTCGAACTGGAAGATGCCGGAGCCCTCGAGGAAGAAGGGGCGCCGCTCCGAGAAAAAGGTCTCGAAAGCGGAGAGGTTCACGACCGCGGGGTCCGCTTCAACCTGCCCGAAGTCGGGATTGACGGTGCCGGTCAGGGTCAGTCCCGGACGCACGGCGTACTTGAAGTCGACGCCGAGCGATCCATCCGGATCGCTGCCCTTTGACAGAGGATTCCCGGCTTCAGTCGGTTGCGTCTTCACGTCGGCGACGGCGTAAGGCACCACTTCGAGCCGCTTTGCCGCGCGATTCAGCCGCAGGCCGGTGAGCTCTCCGAACGACGACACGACGCCCGTCGCGCTTTTCGAGATGAGCGGCCAGGTGTCGGTCTCGTTCAACCGTCCCACCATCCGCACGACCGCCAGACCGAATGTTGCGCTCTCCGCCGGATGGAAGCGCAGCTGCGAGAACGGGATCTTGAATTCAGCGCGCCAGCCGTCCTTGTCGCGCGTGACCGCCACGTCCCACACCGCGTCCCAGCCCGGATCCTCGTTCGAGTCGTTGTACCAGTAAACGTCGCGTTTCACCCCCGCGGGATTCACGCCGAATTCGAACGCGGTGCGGCGATCGTGGAAGGAGTCGACGATGACGCGCACCCAGTCGGACGGTGAAACCTCGTCGCGCCGCGTGCGGATGCCGACGATCTTCTGCGGCTGCGGATCCAGCGCGCGCACCGCGATGTACAACGCGGTGGCGTCGTACGCGACGCGGGCTTCGGTCTGGAAGGTGGGCTCGCCGTTGTCGCGCGGCTCGCGCTGGCGGAACGAGGTGATCGGGGGAACGTTCTGCCAGACCGCGTCGTTCAGCTCGCCGTCGATGCGGATCGCGGTGGCTTCAGGAACCGGGGTGGCCGCCACACGTTCCGGCGGGGTCGCCGGGGCCGGGAGGGAGATCAGGGCGGCCAGGGCTGCCGGAAGCAACAACATGGTGGCTTAGACGGCGAGCGGCAGGCGTTGGTTTACGAGCAGCACGCCAGGTCGACGTGACGGCCAGATGACATGGCCGACACAAGAACCGGTAGTTTTCGAGACCGCACTCGCCGCCGCCGTCCGCCACCGGCACGATGTGATCGGCTTCCCATCGCGGCTTTGCAGCGCGCCACGCTTTCCGCGCCGCGCGATCGCCGGCGGGCGGCTTCGATCGCGTCCACTCGCGGTGCGCCTTGACGACGTTGAAGCGGCACAGCTGGCACGTGCCCTTGTCGCGTTTCTTGACCTGCTGGCGCACGTACCACGGGCTGCTGCGAATCTTCCACTCGTGCACGCACACGTCACTGCAGAACGTCCGCCGGGGCCGCTTCACGGCTCCACTGCACCAGCGGCAGATCGGCTCGCCGGCGTCGTTCCGTTCCGGGATGCCCCATTGATCGGCGGTCACGACACGCGCGCGACGAGTGCTCACGCATAACGGTATCGGTGGCTTCGCTGAATACCGTTAATGCTGAATGTTCAATGCTGAATGCTGAATGGTGAATGAATGATGAATGTCCAGATTCGGCATTCAGCATTCGTTCAGGATTCAACATTGAGCATTCAACATTCAGCATTCAACATTCAGCATTCAGCATTCAGCATTGACACCGTCACGCGGCATGTTTTCCGCGCCGCGTCGTCTTCTTCTTCCCCTTGGCGCCTCCCTTGCCCTCCAGGCTCGCGCGCAACCGCGCCATCAGATCGACCACGTCGGCGGACTGCGGCGTCTCGCGCTCCTGCAGGCGCGGCTTCCGCCCCTTCAGCTTCGCCTGGATCACCTTCATCAGGTTTTCTTTGTACTCGTCGGTGTACTTCGCCGCGTCCCACGTCGACGCGAGGCTGTCGATCAGCTGCAGCGCCATCTTCATCTCAGGCTGCCGGATCCCCTCCGCCTTCGGGAACTTGAAATCCTCGAGATCGGCGAGCTCGTCGGCAAACCGCATCATCGTCAGCACCATCGCGTCCCCGATCGATTCCACCGCGGCGAGGTGCTGCGCATCGCGCAGGATGATCTTGGCGACTCCGATCTTGCCGGACTCGCGAATCGCCTCGCGCAGCAGCGCATACGCGCGATCCGCCCCTTTCGCGGGCTGCAAATAGTACGGCGTCTCGAAGTAGCGCTCGTCGATCTCTTTCGGGTCGACGAAGTCGAGAATGTCGATCGTCTTGGTCTTCTCGAGGGCCGCGGTCTTGAAATCGTCTTTCGTCAGGACGACGAACTGCCCCTTCTCGTATTCGTAGCCCTTGACGAGGTCCTCCCACGCGACCGGCTTTCCCTCGGCCTGGCACACGCGCTCGTATTTCACGGGCGCTTCATCCTTCGCGTGAAGGAGGCGGAACTTCGGACGGTGATCCCGCGTCGCACTGTAGAGCTCGATTGGGATATTGACGAGCCCGAACGCCAGCGCACCCTTCCACATTGACCGAGCCATCGGCACACCCTCCCGACGCCGGGATGGTGCAGAATCCGCGCCAGCCTTCGCCTTGCGGGCCATCGCCTTCGGCAAGGCTACGGCTGGCAAGCCAGCTCCGGGCCTGCCCCGCCGAAGCTGCGAAGCAGCGGAGGCGGGTTAGAATCATCTGTCCGGCGGCGTGGCGAAATTGGCAGACGCGAGAGACTTAGGATCTCTTGGCCAAAAACCGTGGGGGTTCGAGTCCCTCCGCCGCCAACCTTCGCGTCGCGGAGCGATCGCTGGCGCGACGCTTCGGCTGGAAAGCCAGCGTTAGGCGAAGCCAGCGAAGATTGTCCCCCCGACTTGTCCACCGTAGCGCGAAGCGCGGAGGTGGAAGCTCCGCAGGAGCGACGGTGGACTGTTGAGGCTTCCAGCCCGACAGAGGTGAGCGAGCGGAACGGAGCGAGCAGCGAAGTGCGAGCCGCCCTCCGCCGCTCTGCGGCTACGGCGCCCAAGGCGGAGTGAAGTGAGCCAGGCGGGGTGCAGCCGCCTTCGCCAAGGCTACGGCGGCCCGCCGGAGCTTTAGCGGAGGCTGGGGGGACTCCGCCGATAGAAGTGAGCGAACGGAACGGAGCGAGCAGCGAAGTGCGAGCGGAGTGAAGTGAGCCAGGCGGGGTGCAGGGGACCCCGCCGATCAAAAAATGAAGACCGAATTCATCGACGTCAGCGATACGCAGAAGAACCTCGTCGTCGAAATCCCGAGCACAGTGGTCGACGCGGAAATCGATAAGGTCGCGCGCGATTACAGCAAGGCGGCGCGTGTGCCGGGGTTCCGTCCCGGGAAGGTGCCGGCGAAGGTCGTCCGCCAGCGGTTCCGCGATCAGATCCTTCACGACGTCGCGCACGGGCTGATCCCGCGCGCCGTGGACGAAGCGCTCCGCGAGCGCGGTGTGGAGCCGGTCGACACGCCGGACATCCGCGACGTCGTCGTCGAAGAAGGGCAGCCGCTGAAGTTCACCGCCACGTTCGAGACGGTGCCGCCCATCGAGCCGGGCGACTACTCCACGATCACGATTCACGAAAAGAGCACCGCGGTTAAGGAATCGGAGATCGAGGACGCACTGAAGAACCTGCGCGAGCGCGCGGCGCGGTATGAACCTGTCGTGGGCCGCGGCATCGAGAAGGGGGACTCGGTCGTCATGGACTTGGTCCGCACCGCGTATGCCAGGCAGGAGGAGCCGCTCGTCGTCCTTGCCGGGGAGGAGCCGCCGAAGGGAGAGGCGCAGACCGACAAGCACGAAGGCGTGACGGTCGAGATCGGCGCGCCGGCGAACCCGCCGGGATTCGATCAGCAGCTGATCGGACTCCGCGAAGGGCTCGACAAGACCTTCGAGGTGAAGTATCCCGCCGATTACACGATCGACGAACTGGCGGGGACCACGGTAACGTATGCCGTCCACGTGAAAGCGATCCGCCAGCGCGTGCTGCCCGAGCTGGACGACGAGTTCGCGAAGGACCTCGGCGAGTTCGAGAACCTCGAGTCGCTCCGCGCGCGCGTGCGCGGCGATCTCGAGCATGAGGCGATGCACGAGGCGGAGCGCGAGTCGCGCAGCGAACTGCTGAAACAGCTCGCGGGACGCGTGACGTTCGATGTCCCCGCGTCTCTGCTGGATCGCGAAATCGATCGTCGCATGGAGGAGTTCGTGCGACGGCTCATGGATCAGAACGTCGATCCGATGAAGGTCAACGTGAACTGGGAGGAGTTCCGCGAGAAGCAGCGCGAGGCGGCGTCTGAGGCCGTCCGGAGCGCGCTGGCGCTCGACGAGGTCGCACGGCGGGAACACATTGCCGCCACCGAGGTGGACGTGAACGCCGAGGTCGAGCGGTACGCGGAGCGCAGCGGCCGCACTGTCCCGGCCGTCCGCGCCACGCTCGAAAAGGAAGGCGGAATTGCACGCCTTTACTCGGGATTGCGGCGCGAGAAAACCGTCGATTTTCTGCTGTCCCAAGCCACAAAGATCCCGGCCGCATAAGCCGATACAGTGAAGGACTTAAGTCTCAGGGCCCGGGGCCGAGGCATGGTACAATCGCGGTAGAAGGTTCCCGAGTACCTGCCTCACTCCCCAGCCACACGAGTTTCGAGTTTCTATGTCTGAACGCATGCAGCTCATCCCGATGGTGGTCGAGCAGACCAACCGCGGCGAACGCGCCTACGACATCTTTTCGCGGCTGCTGAAGGACAGCATCATCTTCGTCGGCACGCCGATCGACGACAACGTCGCGAACCTGGTCATCGCGCAGATGCTGTTCCTGGAAGCGGAAGATCCGGATCGCGACATCCTGCTGTATATCAACAGCCCCGGCGGGGTGGTCACGGCGGGCATGGCGATCTACGACACGATGCAATTCATCAAGCCGGACGTGGCGACCTACTGCATCGGGCAGGCGGCGTCGGTCGCGGCGGTCCTGCTCGCGGCGGGGGCGAAAGGGAAACGGTACTCGCTGCCGAACTCGCGCATCCTGATCCACCAGCCGTGGGTGCAGGGGCTCGGCGGGCAGACGACCGACATCGATATCCACGCCCGGGAGCTGCTCCGCACACGTGAGCGGCTCAACCAGATCCTGGCGCAGCATACCGGCCAGTCGCTCAAGCGTATCCAGGATGACACGGAACGCGACTACATCATGGGCCCCGAACAGGGCAAGGAATACGGTATTATTGATGATGTCATCCGGAAGAGGGCTTAAGGCTTAAGGCATGGTGAAAAAGGCCGGCGACGGCGAGATCCTCCGCTGCTCGTTCTGCAACAAGGACCAGAACGACGTCCGCAAGCTCATTGCGGGCCCGACTGTGTTCATCTGCGACGAGTGCGTCGAGGTCTGCAACGACATCATCGCCGACGACAACAAGTTCGAGGCCCGCGGCGGCGCGCGCACGTCGCTCCCCGTTCCCTCCGAGATCAAGAAGTTCCTCGACGAGTACGTGATCGGCCAGGAGCAGACGAAGAAGAAGCTCGCGGTCGCGGTCTATAACCACTACAAGCGGATCGAGATCCAGAAGCAGGCGCGCAGCCGCAACGACATCGAGCTCACCAAGTCGAACATCCTGCTGATTGGCCCGACGGGCACCGGCAAGACGCTCCTCGCGCAGACGCTGGCCAAGCTCCTCTCCGTCCCGTTCACGATCGTCGACGCGACGACGCTGACCGAAGCGGGCTACGTGGGCGAGGACGTCGAGAACATCATCCTGAAGCTGCTGCAGGCCGCGGGGGGCGACATCGAGAAGTGCCAGCAGGGCATCATCTACATCGACGAGGTCGACAAGATCTGCCGCAAGGACGAGAACCCCTCGATCACGCGCGACGTGTCGGGTGAAGGCGTCCAGCAGGCGCTGCTGAAGATCCTGGAAGGCACGGTCGCCAACGTCCCGCCGCAGGGGGGCCGCAAGCATCCGCACCAGGAGTTCTTCCAGGTCGACACGACCAACATCCTCTTCATCTGCGGCGGCGCGTTTGTCGGCCTCGACAAGCAGATCGACCGCCGCGTCGGCAAGAAGACGCTCGGGTTCAAGGCGGACGTCAAGTCGGTGTCGAGCCGCGACGTCGGCACGACGCTCGAGATGCTCGAGCCCGAAGATCTGATCAAGTACGGCCTCATCCCCGAGTTCGTGGGCCGTCTGCCGATCGTCGGCACGCTGCACGAGCTCGACAAGGCGGCGCTCGTCCAGATCCTCACGCAACCGCGGAACGCCATCACGCGTCAGTACCAGAAGCTGTTCGAGTACGAGAACGTGAAGCTGCGCTTCACCGACGATGCGCTCGAGGCAATCGCGGAAGCGGCGCTCGCCCGGAAGATCGGCGCGCGCGGGCTGCGGATGATCATCGAGGACCTGATGCTCGAGCTGATGTACAACCTGCCGGGTCAGAAGAAGATCCGCGAGTGCGTGATCACGCGCGAGGTTGTGCAGAGCAAGGAAAAGCCGATCACGCTCATCGAGAAAGCGGGATAGGCGACAATGCTGAATGTTGAATGCTAAATGCTGAATGTCGAGTGAATGCCGAATTCGGCGTTCGTTATCTTCAGCGTTCAACTTTCAGCATTCAACATTCAGCAGCATTCAGCATTCAGCATTGAACATTCAGCATTAACACGCTTTATGGAACTATACGAGACTCTTCCCATCGTTCCGCTGCGCGACGTCGTCGTCTTCCCGCACATGATGATGCCGTTCGTCATCGGGCGGCCGTCGTCGACGCGCGCGCTGGAGCATGCGCTCCTCAAGGACAAGCGGATCTTCCTCGCCGCGCAGCACGATGCGGCGATCGACGACCCGCAGCCGTCCGATATTTTCACGATGGGTTGCGTCGCCAATATCGTCCAGAGCCTGAAGCTGCCGGACGGCAACATCAAGGTGCTCGTCGAGGGAATCGAGCGCGCCCGCGCGGTCGAGTGGAAGGAAGACAAGGGCTTCTTCCGCGTCGTCGTGAAAGTGATTCCGAAGCACAAGGAAACCGGCGTCGATGCCGAGAGTACGATGAGCCGCGTGGTGTCGCTGTTCGAGCAGTACGTGAAGCTCTCGAACAACCTGCACTACGACGCGATGATTGCCGCCGTACGCGTGGACGATCCGGGCAAGCTCGCCGACACGATCGCCGCGCACCTGCTTGTCGGCGTCGACGAGAAGCAGAACCTGCTCGAAATCATCTCCCCCGTTGAACGTCTCAACCGCATCGCCGGGATCCTCGAAGCCGAGGTGGACAAGCTCCAGGTCGATCGCCGCATCCAGTCGCGCGTGAAGAAGCAGATGGAAAAGGCGCAGAAGGAGTATTACCTCAACGAGAAGATGAAGGCGATCCAGAAGGAACTGGGACGCAAGGACGAGAAGGGGAACGAGATCGACGAGCTGAAGAAGAAGATCGAGCAGGCGAAGATGCCCGAGGAGGTCGCCGAGAAGGCGATCCAGGAGCTGAAGCGCCTCGAGTCGATGCCGCCGATGTCGGCGGAAGCCACCGTCTCGCGCAATTACCTCGACTGGCTGATCGCGGTGCCCTGGTTCAAGAAGACCAAGGAGAGCCGCGATCTCAAGCGCGCCGAGCAGATCCTCCACGAGGACCACTACGGCCTCGAGAAGATCAAGGATCGCATCCTCGAGTTCCTCGCGGTCCGCGCGCTGATCAAGAAGCCGAAGGCGACGATCCTCACCTTCTCGGGCCCTCCGGGCGTCGGCAAGACCTCGCTCGCCAAGTCGATCGCGCGCGCGATGAACCGCAAGTTCGTGCGGCTGTCTCTGGGCGGCGTGCGCGACGAGGCGGAGATCCGCGGCCACCGCCGCACCTACATCGGCGCGTTCCCCGGCCAGATCATCCAGATGATGAAGAAGGCCGGGTCGATGAATCCGGTGTTCCTCCTCGACGAAGTCGACAAGATGTCGATGGACTTCCGCGGCGACCCGTCGGCGGCGCTCCTCGAAGTGCTCGACCCCGAGCAGAACAGCGCGTTCCTCGATCACTACCTCGACGTCGAGTACGACCTGTCGAACGTGATGTTCATCTGCACGGCGAACGTGCTGCACACGATTCCGCAGGCGCTCAGGGACCGCATGGAAGTGCTCCAGCTCGCGGGCTACACCGAGCAGGAGAAGGTCGAGATCGCGAAGAAGTTCCTCGCGCCGAAGGCGGTCGAAGGGGCGGGCCTCACGCAGGAGAACATTACGTTCCTCGACGAGGCGTTCCAGACGATCATCCAGCGCTACACGCGCGAAGCGGGCGTGCGCAACCTCGAGCGGGAGATCTCCTCCATCTGCCGCAAGATCGCCCGCAAGGTCGTCGTTGAAGGCAAGTCGTTCAGCGAAGAGATCACCGCGACGAAGGTCACCGAATATCTCGGCGTGCCGCGGTTCCGCCCGACGCTCGCAGAAGAATCGAACGAGATCGGTGTCGCGACGGGCCTCGCGTGGACCGAAGTCGGCGGCGAGATCCTCGTGATCGAAGCGACGCTGATGCCGGGCAAGGGGCGGCTGACGCTCACCGGGAAGCTTGGCGACGTGATGCAGGAGTCCGCGCAGGCCGCGATGAGCTACGTGCGGTCGAAGGCCGAGGAGTATCGCATCCCGAAGAACTTCACGCGCACGACCGACGTCCACGTGCACATTCCGGAAGGCGCGATTCCGAAGGACGGTCCGTCCGCGGGGATCACGCTGGCGACGACGCTGGTGTCGGCGCTGGCGCAGGTGCCGGTGCGAAAGGACGTCGCGATGACCGGCGAGATCACGCTCCGCGGCAAGGTGCTGCCGATCGGCGGCGTGAAGGAGAAGGTCCTCGGCGCGCACCGCGCGGGGTTGAAAACCATCATCCTGCCGCGCGACAACGAGAAGGACCTGGCGGATATTCCCAAGAATGTGTTGGACTCGCTCGACATCTACATGGTCGACACGATGGACGAGGTGCTGAAGATCGCACTCGCCGGCCCGCTGCCGTCGTCCATCCCCTCCAGCGCGGAGGCCGAGGCGCCCACCATTTCGGACATCTCGGACGACACAATTACTCACTGATCCGCCTTCGCGCGAAGCGCTACGGCGGACCCGCCGGAGCTTGGCGAAGGCGGGCGCTGCCGATAGTGAAAATTCTCAGCGCCGATTTCGTGACGAGCGCCGCCTCTTCGACAGCCCCAGGGCAGGCGGGCGGGCGCGCGGACGGCATACCGGCGGACGGCCTCGGCCAGATCGCGGTGGCTGGCCGCTCGAACGTCGGTAAGTCCACGCTGCTGAACGCGCTCATGCGCAAGAAGCTCGCACGGACGAGCGCCGCGCCGGGCAAGACGCGCCTCGCGAATATCTTCCGCGTGACGGTCGACGGTGGTCCGGGCGGGCCCGGTCGGTGGGGCCTGTATCTCGTCGATCTGCCAGGCTACGGCTACGCGCGTGGTGGTGCCGATGCGGCGAAGGAGCTGGCCGCTGTCGCGGCCTCGTACTTCGCGTCGTCGGGACGCGGGATGCGAGGTGCGGGATCCGATTCGGATCCCGAATCCCGGATCCCGGATCCCACGCGCGAGCGAGGCAATCGTGCGACGCTCCTGCTCATCGACGCGCGTCACCCTGGCCTGGATCTCGATATCCAGGCCCACAAATGGCTGACGACCGTCGCGGGGCCGCCCCAGATCGTGGCGACCAAAATCGACAAGCTGTCGCGCTCGGAACGCGCGAAGAACCTGAAGGAACTCGAACGTGTATTCGGCAGTACGCCGCTGCCAGTTTCGGCAGCGGACGGTGAAGGACTGGATGACCTGTGGAAACTGATAGCAAGGGTGGCGCGCCCAACGGCGCCGAAGCAGCTGTAGCGACCCCGCAGGGGCCGCCGATGGTGGAACTCTCGACGCTCAAGGACATGGGCGTCACCGAGCTCACGAAGATTGCCAAGCAGCTCGACGTGCCGGGATCGTCCGGCATGCGCAAGCAGGAGCTGATCTTCGAGATCCTGCGCTCGCGCGCCGAGAAGAGCGGGCTGCTGTTTTCCGAGGGCGTCCTCGAGGTGCTCCCCGACGGGTTCGGCTTTCTGCGTGCGCCCGACTACAACTACCTGCCCGGCCCCGACGACATCTACGTCTCCCCGTCGCAGATCCGCAAGTTCGACCTGCACACCGGCGACACGGTCTCCGGCCAGATCCGCCAGCCGAAGGAAGGCGAGCGCTACTTCGCGCTCATCAAGGTCGAAGCGGTCAACTTCGAGCCGCCGGACCGCGCGCGCGAGAAGATCTTCTTCGAGAACCTGACGCCGCTGTACCCGCAGAACCGGGTCAATCTCGAGACCCTGTCGGACAACCTCTCGGCCCGCGTGATGGACCTGATGGTCCCGATCGGCAAGGGACAGCGCGGCCTGATCGTCGCGCCGCCGCGCACGGGAAAGACGATGCTGCTGCAGAACATCGCGAACAGCATCACGGCGAACCATCCCGAGGTGTACCTGATCGTGCTGCTCATCGACGAGCGGCCCGAGGAGGTCACCGACATGCAGCGGTCGGTCAAGGGAGAAGTGATCTCGTCGACGTTCGACGAGCCCGCGACGCGCCACGTCCAGGTCGCCGAGATGGTGATCGAAAAGGCGAAGCGCCTCGTCGAGCACAAGAAGGACGTCGTCATCCTGCTCGACTCGATCACGCGGCTCGCGCGCGCCTACAACACGATCGTGCCGCCGTCGGGAAAGGTACTGTCGGGCGGCGTGGACAGCAACGCCCTGCAGCGGCCGAAGCGGTTCTTCGGCGGCGCGCGCAACATCGAGGCCGGCGGATCGCTGACGATCATCGCCACCGCGCTCATCGACACCGGCTCGCGCATGGACGACGTGATCTTCGAGGAGTTCAAGGGCACGGGCAACCTCGAGATCCACCTCGATCGCAAGCTCGCGGATCGGCGCGTGTTCCCGGCGATCGACATCCAGAAGAGCGGCACGCGCAAGGAAGAACTGCTGCTGCCGAAGGAAGATCTCAGTCGCGTGTGGGTGCTGCGCAAGGTCCTGACGCCGCTCTCCCCCGTCGAGGCGATGGAGCTCCTGCTGTCGAAGATGGGAAAGACGAAAAGCAACGCCGAGTTCCTCGGCTCGATGACGAACGGTGCGCGGTAGCGACTGCCGCGTGTCCCGAAGGGGATCAGCTAAGCGCAAGCGCTGCAGTTACTTGTGTCGATTGTGCGCATTATGATCCTGATTTGCTCCGTTACGGCACATCGCACATAGGCGGCCGGTGATATTCAGATCCGTAATCCTTGTAAGTTGCTGAAAAACCTTGGCTTTTGGCCTGACACTATCTGAGCCATTCCGGCGCCTGGTTTGCTACAGCGATCACGGCTAATCACACGGAGGTGCCGCCAATGGTCGGAGCAGTCGGAGCTAATAGCAGCAAGGCAGTGTGGAGCGGCAGACCAGGCGCTTAGTCCCGGCGCCTGGCTACAAGGCCAAAAGCCCACGGGCCTCCGCCGTGGGCTTCTTTTCGAAGTCACGAAACGGTCAGCGGCACATTGCGGACGATGACAACGTTGTGTGAGGCACGTCGGCCAACAGCGCGACCGTGATTGGTCTCGTCATCGGACGATAGCCGGCGACGCGGATGTACAATCGCATCACTTGATGATGATTTCGCCGCGCCGCGCAGCGGCCATCGTGGCTGTCGCGATCACACCTGCCACGGTTCTTCTCCTGATCCTCATCCTCCCGATCTTCGCGACACGCAACGGTATCGGCCGGGTGCCCCTCGAGGGAGGCGGATGGACCGCGCGCACCCATGGGTGGCTCGATTTCAGCGGGTTCTACCCCGCGGAGCTCGACGCCGGGACGCCGTTCAACTGGATGTCGAGCGGCGGGCGCATCAGGCTGGTGCGTCTCGATCGCCGCGAGCCGCTGACGCTCTCACTCTGGGTTCAACCCGCGGTCACGACCCGTCCTGTTGATCTCACAATCGCGGTCGACGGTATCGCCTCGCCACCAACGCCGCTGGCGCCCGGATCGCAGCGAGTTGATATCGCGATCCCGCCGGCCGACAGCACCCGCGCGCTCATCAACCTGAATTTGTCGGAAGCGCTGGTGCCGGGCGGAACCGATAAGCGATCGCTCGGCATGCGCGTCGACGGCATCGCCTTGTCGCCCGCGACGGGACGTCTGCGGATTCCGTCGCTCTCGCTGCGTGAAGCCGCCGTCGCGGGGCTGGCACTCGGCGTGATCGCCGCGTTGATGCTCGGTGCGCGGCCGCTCGCATTCGCCGCTGGCGCCGCTACCGCCGCATGGTTCGGATTTCTCCTGGCGTTCGACGGCGCGGTTCTCGGCCCGTACGCCGACCGCGTGCAGGTCATCGCCATTTCATGCGCCGTCGCCGCGGCGCTGCTGACGCTCGTCACGCGAGGTGGAAACGAGCGCTGGGGCTTCCGCGCAGCCGCGTGCGTCGCGGTGTTCCTGACGGCGTGCAAGCTCGCGCTGTTCTTCCATCCCATGGCGACGGTCGGCGACTCGATCTTTCACGTCCACCGCGCGCAGGTCGTCGAGCGAGGCGAATACTTTTTCACGTCAATCACGCCGCGGCCGTTCTTCGAGTTCCCGTACCCGCCCGGCCTGTACGTGGTTGCTGGCCCCTTGTGGCAGACGTTTCGAAGCGAGATGGGGCACGTGTGGCTGCTGCGCTCGATCGTCCTCGTCGCCGAGGCGCTCCTGGCGCTCGCGCTCTACGGCGTCGTCTTCGCGAACTGGAAGAACCGGCTCGCGGCGTTCCTGACGAGCGGCATCACGCTGCTGCTGCCGGTCGGCCTCTATACGATCTGCACGTCGAACCTGACGAACTCCTTCGGCCAATCGATCTTCGGCATCGGGGTGGCGGCGCTGCTGTGCACGGATATCTGGCCAGCCAGGCGCTGGTGGTTCGGAGCTGCCGGCGCCGTGCTCGTCTGCGGTGGATTCCTGTCGCACTTCAGCACGTTCTCGGTGGGAATTCCGCTGCTCATCGCCTGCGCCGCAGCGGTCTTCCTCGGCGGCCGCGGAGCGCCCCGGCGCGTCGCGATCGCGCTTCTTCTCGCGCTTGCCATCGCCTCGACCGCGTCGATCGCGCTCTACTACGCCCACTTCATGCCCGTCTACAAGCGCACGGCCGAGCGGGTGCTCGCGCGCGAGGGGGAGGCGCGTGAGCGTTCGATGGTCGCCCCGCCGAGCCTCAAGGCGGAGCGCGTGGCGAGCACGGTCTGGACGGAGTTCGGCATCGGCGTGATCATCGGGGGGCTCGTCGCCTGCGCGCTGCTCCTTCGCACTCGCGCGCACGATCCGCTGACGCTCGCCCTCACCGGCTGGGCTGCCGTCGTCATCGGATTCTGGCTGCTCGGGATCGTGACCGCCGTCGAAATGCGCGCCAGCCTCGCCGCGCAGCCGCTCGCTGCGATCGTCGCCGCGTACGCGATCGCTCGCGGATTCGGAGACGGACGCCTCGCGCGCGTGGTCGCCGCGGCCGCGATCGCCTCCGTCGTGCTCCATGCGATCAGCGACTGGACGATGTGCCTCGGGCTCGAGAGGTTCTGGCTGATTTAGTTACTTCTTGCCGAACACGCGTCCGACGTCCAGGCCGAACTTCGGCTCCATGCGGCTGCCGCGGATTTTGATCGGGAGCACTGCACCGGCGCCAACAGCACGCCCTTCATGCCGCCCGCCGCCTGCGAAACGGTCGCGCGCATGCGAACCGTGCCATCAAACTGCAGCTTCTCGCTGCGCAACCCGTAGGTGCCGGCGACCCGGACGTGCGCGCCCGGGATGCTGAACGTGCCGCGAACTCTGTGGCTTCCGCCTTCAGGCGGAAGAACAACGAGGCGAATGGCGCGAAAAATAGGCCCGCGTGGCTTCCGCCTTCAGGCGGAAGAACAACGAGGCGAATGGCGCGAAAAATAAGCCCGCGTGGCTTCCGCCTTCAGGCGGAAGAATAACGAGACGAATGGCGCGAAAAATAAGCCCGCGTGGCTTCCGCCTTCAGGCGGAAGGACTCGAGGTACGACTGGAAGAGGTACACGAGATGCACATCCCTGACTCTCATGCATCCCTATCCACCGCATCTGAAGACGTTCGACTACCGCGGTAAGCACTCGTATTTTCTGACGTTTACGACGCTCGATCGACGCGCCCTCTTCGTTGAAGAGCGCGCGGTGAGCCTCGTTCTTCAGCAGTTTCTGCGCGCTGCTACCGAACAACAGTTTGAAATTACGACGTACTGCTTCATGCCCGATCACGTTCATCTGCTTGTGATGGGTCTCGGTGACACGTCCTGTTGCCGGAGATTCATCAAGCTCGCAAAGCAGTATTCCGGCTACTACTTCCACCGGCACAGAGGTGAGACGTTGTGGCAGCGTTACGGGTACGAGCGCGCGTTACGAAGCGAAATAGAGCGCGCGACGACGATTCGCTACATCCTGGATAACCCCGTCGAGGCTGGACTGGCTCAGGAACCCGGCGATTATCCCTTCGTCGGCTCGTCTTGTTTTTCGCTTCCCGAGTTGGTTCAACAGGCTGCTCGGCGCGGGTAGATCTTCCGCCTGAAGGCGGAAGCCACGAGGCGTTGGTCGTCGCGCTGCACGAGACGAACCACGGATCCCGCACCGCGGATCCCGGATCCCGCACCCCGGATCCCGGTATCATTCGCAGATGCGATATCGAATGTTCGGGCGGACTGGTTGGAACGTGTCGGAAGTCGGGTACGGCATGTGGGGCATGGCCGGGTGGACCGGAAGCGACGATGCGGAATCGATCGAGTCGCTCGATCGAGCGGTCGCCCTCGGGTGCAACTTCTTCGATACGGCGTGGGCGTACGGCGACGGGCACAGCGAGGAGCTGCTCGGCCGTCTTCTGAAGCGTCACCCGAACGCCAGGCTCTACACCGCGACGAAGATCCCTCCGAAGAACCGCAAGTGGCCCGCGCGGCCGGAGTACGCGCTCGACGACGTCTATCCGCCCGATTACATCCGCGAGTACACCGAGAAGAGCCTTCGCAACATCGACGTGCCGGCGCTCGACCTGCAGCAGTTCCACGTATGGAGCGACACGTGGACCGACGACGATCGCTGGCAGAAGGCGGCGTCGAGGTTGAAGGAGGAAAAGCTCGTCCGCGCAATCGGCATCAGCATCAACCGGTGGCAGCCGGCGAACGTTCTCCGTGCGCTCGAGACCGGACTGGTCGACGCGGTGCAGGTCGTCTACAACCTTCTCGATCAGAGCCCGGAAGACGAGCTGTTCCCGTATTGCCGTGAGAAGAACATCGCGGTCATCGCGCGCGTGCCATTCGACGAAGGAAGCCTCACCGGCACCCTGACAGCGCAGTCGACCTGGCCGGCGGGGGACTTCCGCAACATCTATTTCAGGCAGGAGAACCTCGTTCCGACGCTGGAACGCATCGAGCGCCTGAAGCCGGTCGTCCCGGAGGGCATGTCGATGCCGGAGCTGGCGCTGCGGCACATCCTGCAGAGCCCGGACGTCAGCACGGTGATTCCAGGCATGCGGAAGCTCAGGCACGTCGAGCAGAACATCGGGGTGAGCGACGGCAAACGGCTGCCCGACTCGGTGATCGCGGAGTTGAAGAAGCACCGGTGGGATCGGACCGTCGACTACATCGAGTAGGCGTAAACGTCTCATATGTAACCGCTTACAGCCGAAGAGCTGGCGCCGGGCGTGATGGGAGTGGTATACTAACCTTTTCCCGAAAGCCCCAAGGAGCTGCTGTGAAGGAAGGGATTCACCCCAAGTATTTCGATATCGAGGCGCGGTGCGCGTGCGGCGCGACGTGGAAGACGCGATCGACGAAGCCGGAGCTGCACCTCGAAATCTGCAACAACTGCCATCCGTTCTTCACCGGCCGGCAGAAGCTCGTCGACACGGAAGGCCGCGTCGAGCGCTTCACCAAGCGGTTCGGCGTGCAGACGTCCGAGAGCCGCAAGCAGGCCGCGAAGACCGCGCGTACGAAGAAGCAGACCGCCGGCGCCGCGAAGTAGCCCCGTCGCATCGATTCAACGAGCCACCGGCGCATGCGCGCCGGTGGCTTTTGTTTTTTAGTCGAGAAGAGGGGCGGTGCCGGTCGTCAGCTTGCGTTCGAGCCGGGCAAGCCGATGGCGGGTGGCGTCCGCTTTCAGGCGCACGTTGGCCTGGGCGGATTCTTCCAGCAGCAGCAGCGCAAGCTCTTTCGCGCCCGCGTAGTCGCGCTCGCGATGCTCGTGGTGCACCGCGAGCGCCTCGGCCGCGACCTGCCGCAGAGGGACCAGCAGCTCGCTCCGTCGTCCGAATCGAGGCTGGCGCAGATCGAGAATCGTCCGCCACACCGCCGCGGCGTCCACGAACCGGCGATCGCGACGAAGCCGGCGCGCTTTCAGGTAGAGCGCCTCGGCGGTGACGTCGATGTGCGCCTCGCTGTCGGACGCGGCATGCTCGAAGCACGCCAGCGCGCGGTCCGCGTGCCCCGCACGTTCATACACCTTGCCGAGCGCGAGCGCTTCGGCGCCGCTGCGGCAGCGTGGTATGCCGTCCTGGACGAGACGCGCCGCATGCGCCGTCACGGCGGCGAGCGACACGAGATCGATGCGGTTGTGTTCGAGCACCGGCTCGAGCGGACAGGGATCGCCCGAGCGAACGAAGTGAAAGAACCGCGACGGAATCTCCATCCCGGGGACGTCGCCAACGCGCTGCACATCGAAGAGCGTGCGCTCGAGCGTCGACAGCCGGCAGCCCTGCTCGTCGTGCCTCCACAGCCGCCGTGCCGGATGCAGCATGTCGAAGTGCGGCACGCCGTCGAGCGACGGCTGCATGCGGTGGAACAGCCAGCGCGTCTCCATCACCGGCACGTCGAACGTCTTGCCGTTATAGGTGACGATGAGATCGGCCCCCTCGAAGAACTCCGCGCATGCGGCCAGCAGCGCGCGCTCCCCCGAATGGCTGGGCAGCAGAAACTGACGCACCTGGAACGCGCCGAGATCGAAATATCCGCAGCCGACCAGGAACGCCACCATCCCGGCCCCGCCGCTCAGGCCCGTTGTCTCGAGATCGATGAAGATGGTGCGTGGCGTGCCGCCGCTCGCCGTCAGCGACGGATCGAGAACGGACAAGGAGCCGGTATCCGCCAGCTCGCAATCGCCGATGCGAATCGCACCGTGCCATCGATCGGATTCGTAGCGGCGGTCGATGACGAGGCACTCGCCGAACTTCGTCGACAGGCGGCGTCCGCCGAGCGTGTCCGCGACCCGATCGAGATCGAGCACCGCCGCATTGCGATAGCCATCGTCAGGCTCGTACGTGAGCTCGCGCGCGGGCTTCGGCGGCCCGCTTTTGATGATCGCGCGCAGCCGGGACGAGAGATCCATCAGACGGCCTCGAGCTCGAGAAGGCGATCGAGGATGCGCGACGCGACCTGCTTCGCGTGCGGCCCCGTGTTGCCTTCGGGGCCCACGCACGACGGACAGCCGGACAGACACGGACACCCGACGATCAGCTCGCGCGTGCGCTCGAGCAGCAGGTCGTGCATGTCATAGAGCGGACGGCTGAACCCGATCCCGCCGGGATAGTTGTCGTAGATGAACACGTTCGGTTCACTGGCGAGCGCCTCGGGGACGCTGCCCATGCCACCCGTGCGCGTCGAGCGATCAAGCGAGCCGCCGTCGACCGACAGACCGATATCGTGCCCGTCGCACATCAGCAGCAGCTGCGCGATGTGCTTCATTGCAAACGCGAGCCCGACGACGCCGTCGCGGCGATCGTCGCCCGCGAACGGCAGCGACGCCATCACCTCGGCGGGAATCGTCAGCCAGTACGAGGACGTGTGCATCTGCTGCTCGGGCAGATCGAGCTCGCCGGAGCCGACGTTCTCGTTCGTGTAGAACTTGATCTTCTTGAAACCGACGACCCGCGAGACGACATGCACTTCGCCGTGGGAGCGCTTCCCGCCTTCGCCGCGAAGCGGCTTCGGCGAGGCCTCGCCGTAGCCGGCGTTGAACTGCGCGCCGGCGGAGGCGGACGACTCGAAGGTATCCAGAATGGTCACCTTCGTATACGTGATCGCGTCCGTGTAGTAATCGCAATCGACAGCGCGCAGATACGCCTTGCGTCCATCGAAATCCAGGCGCTCCACCTGGAACAGCTGCCCCTCCAGGATGTAGATCGCTTTCTCGTGGAGTATCGCCGGGCCGCTGGTGAAATCCGTCTCGCCGATCACGCGCTCGCCGTTCGTGCAGTCGACGACGACGAAGTTGTCTGACGAGACCGAACGAAGGCTCACTGCGTCGGCGGGGTACGATTCATTCGTCCAGTTCCACTGCCCGTCCGCGTAGTGGACGAAGCCCTCCTCGGACAACACGGACAACACGGCCTGGACGTCCACGTCGTGCGTGCGTCCCTCGGCGCCGAACTGCTCGTCCGTCTTGAAGGGCAGCTCGAACGCGGCACACTTCACGTGATCGAGCAGGATGTGCAGGTTGTCAGGATTGATCAACGCGTGTTCGGGCGACGCGTCGAAGAAGTACGAGGGATTCCGCACGATGAACTGATCGATCGGCGCGCTGCTCGCGACAAGCACGGCCGCGGACCTCGTCGTGCGGCGGCCGGCACGTCCCGCCCGCTGCCACGTCGCCGCAATTGTTCCTGGATAGCCGGCAAGGACTGCGACGTCGAGCGCGCCGATGTCGATCCCGAGCTCCAGCGCGTTTGTGGAGACGACCGCGCGCACCTGCCCCTCGCGCAGGCCGCGCTCGATCTCGCGGCGGCGATTCGGCAGATAGCCGCCACGATAGCCGCGAATCACATCGGCGGCGCCCGGGGGACCGTGAAACGCATCCTTCAGATACGTCGTCAGGATCTCGACCGCCAGGCGGCTCTGGCCGAACACGATCAGCTGCAGGTTGTGCTTGAGAAATTCGAGCGCGACCCGCCGCGTTTCCGCGAGATAGGACCGGCGGATCCCGAGCTGCGCGTTGACCACCGGCGGATTCACGAACAGGAAGAACTTCTCGCCGCGCGGCGCGCCGTTCTTCTCCACCAGCTCGAACGGACGGCCGATCAATCCTTCCGCGAGGTCGCGCGGGTTCGCGATCGTCGCCGACGAGCAGATGAAGACGGGATCCGATCCGTAATGACGGCAGATCCGCTGAAGCCGGCGCATGATGTTCGCGAGGTGGCTGCCGAACACACCGCGATACGCGTGCAGCTCGTCGATCACGACGAAGCGCAGGTTCTCGAACAGCTTCGCCCAGCGCGGATGGTGCGGCAGGATCCCGGAGTGCACCATGTCAGGATTGCTGAGCACGACGTGCGCCTTGCCGCGAATGGCGCGCCGCGCGTCCGCGGGCGTGTCGCCATCGTACGTGAAGACGCCGATCTCGAGCTCCGTGTCGCGCGTGACGATCTCCGAGAGCGCGTGCAGCTCGGCGAGCTGGTCCTGCGCGAGCGCCTTGGTCGGGAACAGATACAGCGCGCGTGCCGCCGGGTCCTCGAGGATCGCGTTCAGCACCGGCGCGTTGTAGCAGAGCGTCTTGCCGGAGGCGGTCGGCGTGATCGTGACGACGTTGCGGCGCGCGAGCACGTGCGCGAACGCTTCCGCCTGGTGGGTGTACAGCTGCTCGATCCCGCGCCCGCGCAGCGCCGAAATCAGCCGCTCGTCGGTCCCCTCCGGATACGGCGCGAACGCCGCGGGGATCGCGGGCAGCCGGTGCGCCGCCGTGACGATCGGATCCGCATCGCGCCCCAGCGGCGCGCGCGAAGCCGTCAGGCGCGTCAGGACCTCCTGCAGCAGCCGATCCTTGTCTCCGGTCACGACGGGAAGAGTTTGGTTCGCCATGGAAAGTATTGAGCGCGCGGGAATTGCGGCAGCCATCCTAACAGGGGCCCGCCCGGGCGATCAAGTAGCGAAAGGTGGCTGGCACCTTTGGTGCCAGCCACCTTTACGCGTTGCGAAGCCGATCGTTGGCGATCTTCGCAACGACGCCGCTGAGGCCAATGACGCCAATCAGGTTCGGGAAGACCTGGAGGGCGTTCATCAGGTCGCCCCACGCCCAGACCGTGGCCACTTTTGACACGGCGCCGAACGGAATCAGCAGGCAGTAGATCCATCGATACGGCATCGTCACGTGGCGGCCGAGGATGTACTCGAAGAACTGCTCGCCGTAGTACGCCCAGCCGATCAGCGTCGTATAGCCAAATAGAAACGCGCAGAAGGCGACGATGTAGCCGCCGGCGACCGGCATGACGGTATTGAAGCCCGCGGCGACGGCCGCCGTGCTCGTGAGGCCGGACTGCCAGACGCCCGTGAGGAGGATCGTCATCGCGCTGATCGTCGAGGTGACGAACGACACGATGAACACTTCGATCACCGCGTTCAGCCCCTGCTGCGCGGGCTGCGTGCTCTGTGCAGTGCCGTAGGCGACGGCGGCGGTGCCGTAGCCCGCCTCGTTCGCGTAGATGCCGCGCGCGATCCCGTACCGCATCGCCACGAGAATGCCGAGCGTTCCGCCGGCCGCGGCGCGCGTGGAGAACGCGTTCTCGACGATCAGCCGGAGCACGCCGGGAATCCGCGCCGCATTGAAGATGATCACGATCAATCCGCCGACCAGGTACAAGCCCACCTTCAACGGCGAGAGCCGCTCGGCAGCGCGGCCGATCGATTTGATGCCGCCGATGATCACGAGCCACGTGAGCACGGCGATGACGATGCCCGACAGCAGCTTCGGAACGCCCACCACGGTATTCAGCACGAGCGCCATCGAGTTCGTCTGCGTGAACGGCGTCGTCGTCAGCGCCGCAAGCGCAGCGACGAACGCGAAGAGCCACGCGAGGACCGGCGAGCGCAGCCCGTCACGCAAATAGTACATCGGCCCGGAGAGCACCGACCCGGTGCGCGTGTCGCGGAACGTGACGCCGAGCACCGCTTCGCCGAATTTGATCGCCATCGCGACGAAGCCGTACACCCAAATCCAGAACAGCGCGCCGGGGCCGCCGGAGACGATCGCGGCGGCGACTCCCGCGATATTGCCGGTGCCGATGGATGCCGCGAGCGCGGTCATGAAGGCCTGGAACGGCGTGAGCGCACCGGTCGTGCCGGTGCCGCGACGCACGAACGCGACGCGACAGGCGTCCGCGAACCGGCGCACCTGCACGAGCCGTGTCCGCAGCGTGAGAAACAGTCCGGCGCCGAGCAGCACGCCGACGACCCACGGCATGAAGAGGACGTCGGCGAGCGACTGAATCCGGTCCGCGAGTTGTTGTGAAATCATAAAAAACTGGATCCCGGACCCCGCATCCCGCACGGCGGATCCCGATCCCGCACCCGGATCCCCGATCCCGACAGCGTCAGATGTTAGACCGCGACTGGCAGCCGTCGACCGTCAGGCACGCGCCGCTGATCCACGACGCACGCGACGATGACAGAAAGGCGACGGCGGCGCCCACTTCGTCGGCGCGCCCGAAGCGGCCGAACGGCAGCTCGCGTTTGACGAACTCCGCAACGCCCTGCGGGTCGGCCTGCTGCCGCTTGTGCCAGGAGCCGCCGGGAAAGAGGATCGAACCGGGCGCCACGCTGTTCACGCGGATGTTCATCGGCGCGAGCTGCTGCGCGAGCGATTTCGCGAGGCTGATCTCGGCCGCCTTGACGGCGTTGTACGTCATGCGCCCGCCCGATTCGCGTCCCCAGATCGACGCGATCATGACGATCGATCCGCCGCCGCGCTGTTTCATGTGCGGGACCGCCATGCGCGACGCGCGGATCGCGGGAAACAGCGTCTCGTCGAAGGCGGCCTGCCACTCCGCGTCGGACGTGTCGAGGATATCGGTCCCGGCGGCGCGCCCCACGTTGTTGACGAGAATGTCGAGCCCGCCGAAGCGTTCGACGGTGCGCTCGATGACGAGACGCGTGCCGTCTGCCGTCGACACGTCCGCCTGCACCGTGAGGATCATATTGGGCCGGCGGGCGGAGGCTTCGACCTCGACGGCGGCCGCCGCGAGCTGCTCCGGCCCGCGCGCGCAGAGACACACGCGGCACCCGTCGGCGACGAGCGCCCGCGCGCTCGCCAGCCCGAGCCCGCGGCTCGATCCGGTGATGACGGCAATCTTGTCGGTGAGTCCGAGATCCATCGAGATGCCGACGCCCGCCGCTACTGCGGCCTGCCGCCGGTCAGGTCGTTGAGGCGCCAGTCGAACGGATGATAGGTCACGCGAAACTCGTTCTTCTGCACGAACTCCTTCTCGAGCGGCAGCAGCCGCGGCGTGATGAAGCCGACGATCGCGCGCTCGATCGGCGACCGCTGCGCGAACGTGCCGGTCGCCCCCTTGTCGTACACCTGGATGAATTCCGCCTCATGCCAGCTGAGGATCGGCGTCACGGAGATCTGGTTGGCCGTGCGATCGATTCGGACCATCGCCGCCTCGTTGACGAACTCCTTCTGGATCTCGTCGAGCTGCTTCTCCAGCCGATCGCCGCTGTACGCCTCACTGCGAAGACGGCCGCTGCCGATTGCGCCGCGCCCGAGCGCCAGGCACAGCCGCGGCTCCTTGAACTGCGGCAGGACGGTCTTGTCGATGTCGTCGAGTGTCACGCTTCTACCCGCGACGCGATACTTCGCCTGCTCGAAGGCGCCCGGAATCTGACGGATGCTGTTGGCGGGATAGTTCCTGCTGGCGCCGTGGATCGGATAGTGATTGATCACCGTCTGCAGCACGATGGCGTTGTATGCGTTCACCCAAAACGCCATCTTGTGCTCGCGCGACCACCCCTCGTACGTCGCCGACGGCGTGTTGAGCGACGCGACATACCGATCGAGCCGCCCGCGCTCGGACCGGAGCGCGCGGTAATACACCAGCCCGTCGCGCACGTTGACGTCGAGGATCTGATCGAGCGGCCGATGGAAGGTGTCGGACGGCGCGCCTCCCTGCGCGCGCGGCGCCGCGTGCGACAGCGGCAAGAGCGCGAGCAGCAGCGCGGCCATGAGTGTGGGGCCGGCCTTCACGGCCGGCCATCCGCGAAGTAACGCATAACGGGATCTTACATGTTCGACGCGAGGAAATCCGACAAGGCGAGCGAGAACGCGTCGGGCGACTCCAGGTTCGACAGATGTCCTGCGCCCGGCAGAACGACGACGCGGGACCGCTCGATGTGCTTCGCGATCGTTCGCGCGTTCGCCTCCGGCGTGACCAGCAATCGCGTCCACGCTCGTCGACTCGATCACGGCGCGAACGGATGACACCAGTTCCGGCTGGCGCTCGCGCGTTCGCGGGCTCAAGAGCTTCGGCAGCATCTGGTCAGCGACCGCCGCGGCCCCTTTCGCGCGAACGAGCTCGATCATCTTGCGGCGTCCTTCGCGGCCGTCGGGAGTGTCCGCCTCCGCTTTCGTATCGGCAAGGATCATCCCGTCGAACCGCTCCCGCGCCCGTCGGAAGAGGGCGAACGCGATGTATCCGCCCATCGACAGTCCGCCGACGACGACGCGATCGAGCTTCAGATGGTCCAGGAACACCGAAAGGTCCACCGCCACATCGTCGAGCGTAAAACTACCGCCGGCAGCCGGATCGGGCCCGAATCCCCTGACGTCCGGCGCGATGAATCGCCAGCCTTCCGGGACTCGCTCGAGCTGTGGGCGCCACATGTCGGCGTTCACCGGGAACGCGTGAATCAGCAGGACGGGCCACCCCGCGCCCGCCTCGAGGAACCGCACATCCCGTCCAGCCACCCGTGCCCGTGCTTCGCGAATCATGAGCTGATGATCAGCATACTCGCACTACTTCACAACGCCGATGCGGAGGTTGCGCGTGGCGAGATAGATCTCCCGCAGGAACGTGATCAGTCCGCCGCCGAGGGCGGTCAGCGCGGCGATGAACGTGATGCCGATCACGTTCGACACGTCCTTCGAGAAGAACGCGCCGACGAACAGCGAGATCACGACCGTGCAGATGAGCAGCGCGCAGATCGTGCACATGCTGATCGCATGGCTGACGAGCCGCGCCCGCCGGGCAAGCACGTCGATTTGTCCGTGGAGGCGAACCTGAATCGCCGTTTCGGTCTCGTTGAGCACACGCGTCTCGAGCATGCGCGCGCGATCGATGATGCGCCCCAGCCGCGCGGACAACACGCCGAGCATCGCGCTGACGCCGCTCAGCAGGAACACCGGTGCCACCGACAACTGGATGACATGCGCGATCCCCACGATTCCCGTGTCTTGCGCCACGCTCATCAGGATATCGCGGCTGAGCCATCATGGCATTCGCATTGCTCGCATCGCGGTGAAGCCTTGGCAAAGGAGAGCCACATGCCACGCGGAGACAAAGGCCACTACACCGGCAAGCAGAAACGTCAGGCGGAACACATCGAGGAAGGCTACGAAGAGCGAGGCCTGCCAGAAGACGAGTCGAAGCGGCGCGCCTGGGCGACCGTGAACAAGGTCCACCACGGCGGCGAGAAACCTGGCGGCGGCGGCTACGGGAAATCCGAGAATCACGAGCCGATGCGCAAGGGGGGCCGCAGGGGGGCTGCGCGCTAGCGGACCCGGTCCACTCGCGCGCACAGCAGCCACGCGATCGCGGCGATGCCGGCCGACACGAGCCAGAAGGGCACGCGCGGCCAGGCGTAAATCGGGTACGGGTTGGCCGCGCTCACATACTCGGCGTGAACGACCGGCGCGCGCGATTGCACATCCGCACGCTGCTGCGCCGACCAGCGGTGCCCCGTTCGCGAGATGTACGACGGCGTGTCGAGCACCGGCACGTAATACTTTTCCAGGATTCGATTCTCGTTCCATGCGCCGGCGGTGTCATGCGCCGCGAGCAGCTCGTTCCGCTTCTGCACGTGCGTCACCCCTTCGGTCATGTACTGGTCCTCGCGCGAGACGCGCTGGAGCACCAGCGGGAACGGGTGCGCCCGCCACTCCTCTGCCTTCGCGGTCATCAGTGACTCGAGCAACGCCCGCGAGTACCGCGATTTGAACACGCCGATCTCGTCGTCTCGAATGTCGTAGCCGAGATGGACGACGTGAAAGAAGAGCGCGAACGCCAGCACGAAGGCGGTGGTCATGTGTCCGACCCGCCGCAATGATCCGGGATACCAGCTCCAAGAAAAGATTGACGGCGGCATCGCGCCGAGGCTGAACACGAGACCGCAGCCGATCGCCACGCCGTTCAGAAAGATGTCCGCCATCTCGCCGACGCGGTTGGGGATGAACCACTGCAGCCACTCGTCGGCCGTGCCGACCAGCAGTCCCGCCATGAACGGCAGCACGACAATTGCGGGATCTTCCAGCGGACGCCAGGCGCGGTAGAAGAGGAACGTGATGACGCCGTACTCGATGAAGTGGAAGCGCTGCACGACATCGACTTCCGGAACACCCGTTGCCTCCGCCAGCGAATACCCGACCGCGCAGGCGATGGAAATCGCAAGCGCGCCGTAGCAAAGCACGCGGTGCGATCGGATGCGTGCGAGCGCCGCACCGACGAGGACGACGCCGAGGACCGCGATGGCCCCGCCGATGATCCGCACGAACTGCCCGGGGAACTGCGTCCGGATCCAGCTGCGCACGTAACCGATGAACGGCGCGGAGAGCACGAGGGCAAGCGAGACGACAGCGGCCAGTACAAACGGGAACGCGCGGAGCCGCGGCGCAGTACGCATGCTGTAGGATTGGGAGCATTATGCGCCTGTTCGCACGTTTTTGCGTCGCGGTCTTCGTTGCCGTCGTGGCGGTGCTCGTTGGCGCGAAGGGCACGATCGCGCAGCAGCCTGGCAGTGCCACTGCCGGACCGCGCATCGAGGTTTCGTTCGCAAAGGACGTGCGCGGCGAAGCCGTCACGGGAATGGTGTACGTCGCGGTCAGCCGTGAAAACCAGCGGCCGCCGATCGAACAGGCGTCGCCGACGGGCGTGCCGCTGTTCTCGCATTACGTTGACGCGCTCGCACCTGGCGCCCCAGCCGCGATCACCGCGGAGGACCGCGGCCATCCTCTCCGGAGCCTGCGGGATCTGCCCGCCGGCGAATACTGGATGCAGCCGTTCGTCAACGTCTACACGCGGTTCCCGCGTGCTGACGGCAAAACCGTGTGGCTGCACAACGACCAGTGGGAGGGACAGGACTGGAAGCGGTCGCCCGGCAATCTCTTTGGCGAGCCCGTCAGGGTGACATTCGATCCGAAGTCGACCGCGCCGATCCGCCTCGTCCCGAACAAGGTGATCCCACCGATCCGGGTGCCCGCGGACACCGACATGGTGAAGCGGATCAAAATCCAGAGCGCGATCCTGACGAAATGGTGGGGACAGCCGATGTATGTCGGCGCCACCGTCCTGCTGCCGAAGGACTATGACAAGCACCCGGACGTCCGCTATCCGGTGAACTACATCCAGGGACATTTCTCGCTCGGCGCCCCCGGCGGATTCGGCCGCGGCGGCGAGTTCGATCGCCTGTGGATGGCCGACGAGACGCCGCGGTTCATCTACGCCACGCTCCAGCATCCATCCCCGTACTACGACGACTCGTACGGCGTGAACTCGGAGAACAACGGGCCGTACGGCGACGCCATCATCAAGGAGCTGGTGCCCGCGATCGAGGAGAAGTTCCGCGCGATCAGGGAACCGTGGGCGCGCATGTTGTCAGGCGGGTCGACAGGCGGATGGATCGCCGCTGCGCACCAGATTCTCTATCCGGATTTCTACGGCGGCTCGTTCGCGAGCTGTCCCGATTCGGTGGACTTCTCATATCACCAGATCGTCGACGTGTATAAAGATGCGAACGCCTACTTCATCGACAAGGGCTGGATGAAGATCGATCGGCCGAACGAGCGGCGGCCCGACGGCAACCTCGAGTCGATGATGAAGGACGAAAACTGGTTCGAGCTCGTGGTCGGGGACCACAGCCGGTCCGGCGGGCAGTGGGACATCTGGGAAGCGACGTACTCACCGGCCGGAGCGGATGGGTACCCGAAGCGGATCTGGAACAAGACGACCGGCGAGATCGATCATGCGGTCGCCCAGCACTGGAAGCAGTACGACCTCGCGAACATCCTGCGCACAAATTGGTCGACGCTCGGCCCCAAGGTCGCGAACAAGCTCCACATCTACGTCGGCGACATGGATTCGTATTACCTGAACGACGCGGTCGAGAGGCTGAACGAGTTTCTCAGCAAGTCGGACAATCCGAAGTTCGGCGGCGAAGTTGTGTTCCAGCGGCGCGCGCCGCACTGCTGGGGCCCCCGCGGGCCGGAGTTGATCCGGAAGATGACCGCGCAGATCGAGAAAGTCGCGCCCCCCGGCGCCGACCTCAAGTCGTGGAGATATCGATAGGATTAGATAAAACGGGTGAGCGTGACGTCGAGGACGCGCGCCTGGCGCGGACCTCGGTGCCACTGGACGAGGATGGGACTCTGGTACGTGCCCTCGGTAATCGATCCACATCCCGGACGCTCGCGATCGGACACGAGCAAGCTCACGGAACGCTTCATGCGCAGGAACCGTGACGCCGGCATCGCGATGGCTCGCGAGAGCACGTTCTCTACGCGCGACTCGCGCAGCCCGAGCGCATCGACGAGCCGGTTGAACACGCGGACGAGATCGTACTTCGCGTAGTCGAGCGTCTTCGCCGGGATGGCGCGCGGGTTGCCGAGCATGTGCCCCGCCTTCTCCGCCATGAACCGCAGCGGATCGCGCAGCACCTCCGAGAGGTCGTGGCGCATCAGCAGCGTCTCGTATTCGTTGACCGTCAATCCCGCGTGATGTTCACCCGGCGCGAGCGACAGGCGAATCCGCCCCTTCGAAACATCGTGCTGCTTCACGAGCGCGGCACATTGCTGGTACACGCCAAGCTGCGGATCCTTCAGGTTGATCGATTCAACGCTGTGTCCGGAAACCGGCACGATGAGCCGTTCGTGCGCGACAACTTCCTCGGCGGTGTAGCCGAGCACGCTCGTGCGCCGCGTGCGCGGATGCCCGGCGTGGACGCCATCGAGATCGATGAACGAGATCGGCTCCCCCGTGCGGTTCGGATACGACACGCAGGTGCGCAGCGCGCCCGCCATGAACGCGAGGTGCGAATCGGCATTCAGCGGCTCGACCGGCCGCTGCGCAGCCGTCAATTCCGTGCGCCGGTCGATCTTGTCGTGCTCGTACCCCGCCCCTTCCGGGAACATCGTCCGGAACACGTCGATGTAGGGCATCACGCCATCGGGCCGCTGGTTCAGCCGCGCGGCCACGCCTTGATCGAGGTATCCGGCGGTGGTGTGGAAGGAGCAGCAGAGCGCCCGTGGATAGAGGGAGAGGCCGTCGCCATACAGCGAAAAGACTTCGCGGCGCACGTCGATGACATCAACGCGGGCTCGAGGCACCAGCTCGAGCGTGAACTCAACCGGGGTCCGGGGCATTAAAGCGGCAGCATCAAGAATAGCATGCCGGGGGGGTGGAGCTCGTTAAGGGCCCTGCGCGCACAGTGTTAGGGGCGCCGGCGCCTCTGGTGCGGCCGTCCTGGCGCATGCGGCCGGCCCGACGGATGCGACCGGCCCGACGGATGCGGTCGTCCCGGCTGATGAGGGGATGACGGGGGTGCCTGTCCACGCTGATGCGCGGATCGCCGCGCCGCGTTGATCGCCGCGCGCTCACGTTCCTGCCGCTTCCGCGCGCGGATTTCGGCGATTCGCTGCGCGAGCGGAACCTCCAGTCGCTGCTGCGGCCTGGCGGTGTAATCGAAATCCGGCACGGTGACACGCGGGAGCCGGCGTCCCATGGCGCGCTCGATGTCGCGCAGGTTCCCCTCCTCCTCGGGCGATACGAACGTAAACGCGTCGCCGGTCGCCTCCGCGCGGCCCGTGCGCCCGACGCGGTGAATGTAATCCTCGGGGACGAGCGGGACGTCGAAGTTGACGACATGTCCGAGCTCGTCGACATCGATGCCGCGAGCGGCGATGTCGGTCGCAACGAGCACCGGGAAGGTGCCGTTCTTGAAGCCCTCGAGCGCCGCGGTCCGCTGCGACTGCGAGCGGTTGCCGTGAATCCGTTCGGCGCGCACTCCTGCTCCGACCAGGTGGTCCGCAAGCCGGTTTGCGCGGTGCTTCGTGCGCGTGAAGATCAGCGCTTGCCTGATGTCGCCGCGCGTCAGAAGTGCCACGAGCAGCGACGGCTTCAGGGCCTGCGGGACCGGATACACCGCTTGCGTGATTCCCGAAGCGGGAGTCGCCTGCCTCTCCCGCTGGATCGTGGCAGGGTGCCGCAGCATCTCTCCTGTCAGCGCCGCAATGGGCGGCGGCATCGTCGCGCTGAAGAACAGCGTCTGCCGCTTCGCGGGGACGTAGCGAAGAATCTTGCGAATCTCGGGAAGGAATCCCATGTCGAGCATGCGATCCGCTTCGTCGAGGACGAGGAACTCGAGATGATTCAGCTTCGCGTACGGCGCGCGGAGATGATCCAGCAGGCGGCCCGGCGTGGCGACGATGACGTCGACGCCGCTGCGGAACGCGTGTTCCTGCGGCCCCATGCCGACGCCGCCGAAGACCGACGCCGCGGTGATCGGCGTGTGGATGGCGAGATCGTTGAGGTCCTCGAGAATCTGCGCGGCCAGCTCGCGCGTCGGTGCGAGCACGAGCGCGCGCGTGGTGCCGCGCGGCTTGTCAATCAGCTTGTTCAGGATCGGCAGCAGGAACGCAGCGGTCTTGCCGCTGCCCGTCTGCGCGCAGGCGAGCACATCGCGCCCTTCCATCGCCGGCGGGATGGCCTCCGCCTGGATCGGCGTCGGCCTGACGAAGCCGAGCTCCTTGATGCCTTTGACGAGCGCGGCGTGAAGTTTGAAATCGTTGAACGGCAATGAATCCTACGGTTTCTTCTTCGCGGTGAACGTGCCTTCGCCAAACTCTCCGAGCGTGACGGCGCCTTTCATCGTGTCCTTCTCGACGGTTCCGGTATAGACGATGTGTGCGGCCGTTCCCTGGACGTCGATGTCGATGACGAATTCGATGGTGTTGCCCTTGATCGTGCCGGCCAGGGGCGCCTCGCCGAGCTGCCCGCTGTAGTGGCCGGTCAGCTTCTCGCCATCCTGTTTGAACGTCATCGTCGGCGTGCCTGAGCCGCCGGAGAACTCGACCTGGAACGCCCACGTGCCGGACACGTCCGTGCGCGTCTCGCCCGACTGCGTGGCCGCTGCGCCAGCCGCGCCGCGTTTCGCCGTCCACTGCCCCTGGCCGCTGCCGAAGTCGATCGTGCCGTTCATCACGTCGGCGTCGACCGTTCCCTTCATCGTCACTTTCGTCAGGCCCGTCTGGGTCTTGGCGCTGAACCACAGAGTGACCGCTTTCCCCGAGACGGTCGCGTCAACTGCCTGATCGCCCTGCGGCGTCGACATCGTGCCGACGATCTTCTGATCCTCACGGCGCAGCGCCAGCGGCGCCGAGCGTCCCTGCGCCTGTCCGGTCGTGATGTTGACCTGCCAGATGCCCGCGATGTCGGCATCCTGCGCGATCCCCCGCGCTTCCCCCTGGATCTCCGTAGCTTCCGCCTGGATCTCCGTAGCTTCCGCCTGGATCTCCGTAGCTTCCGCCTGGATCTCCGTAGCTTCCGCCTTCAGGCGGAAGTTCTGTGCCGGCAACGCGATCGACGTCGCTGCCGTCAGCAGCGCGACAGTCAGCAGCCTGGTGTTCATATATTGGAGCTCCCCGGCAATTTTCGGAACAACTACGCTACCACGGGACCATCGGCTGAGGCTGCCGCGGCGCGAAGCTTCCCGCCGAGCAGCACGCCAAGGACCGCAACAAGGCCGATCGCGGCCGGATACCAGCCGGGATGTGCGGGTGCGGGTGCACCCGTGGCAGACGGAATCGAGATGATTGCGACGAGCGCCGCAAGCGCGGCGGCGTGCGCATACGGCGATGACGGCGCGATTCTCGCGGTCAGCCATCCGCCGAGGACAGCGCCGACGCCGCAGACGACCAGGTTCATATAGAGGTACGTCGCCATCCGCACGGCTGATGGCTTCGCGACCTCGGACCCGCCGGGCAGCAGGGTCGCGTTGGCGACGATCATCCACACCTTGGTGGTCGCCGCCATGAACCCCAAGCCGATTACAATCGCGGCGATGCTGCGCAGGAAACGCATCGAGAGCCTCTCAGCAGAGCACGCGGATCACGTCGGATCGCGTGATGATGAACGTCTTGTCGGTCTTGAAGTCGCGCACCAGGACCGCGGGATTTGCCGGCGTGATCATCGTCGAGAGCAGCTCGACCGGCGTGGAGATATCGACGAACGGAAACGCGGGCTGCATGATCGCCTCGACCGGCTGGGACTTCACCGACGCGTCGGCAATCAGCTGCGAGTAGAGGTGCGTCTCGTTCAGCGATCCGACCAGCCGCTTGTCGCGGGTGATAGAGATCTGCGAGAAGTCGTGCTGGCTCATCAGCTTCACGGCGGTCTCGACGGGCTCGGTGCCTTCAATCGCGAGCAGCTCACCCGACAGGCCGGACGCGACGAGGTCCCTCGCCGTCATGCCTGACTTCTCGAAGAAGCCCTTCTCGCGCATCCACTCGTCGTTGTACATCTTCCCGAGATAGCGCGAGCCGTGGTCATGGAAGATCACCACGACGACATCGGCCTTGCCGAAGTTGTCCTTCAGCTGGAGCAGCCCCGCCATCGCCGAACCGGCGGAATTGCCGGCAAAGATGCCCTCTTCGCGCGCGATGCGGCGCGTCATGACCGCAGCGTCCTTGTCGGTGACCTTCTCGAAGTGATCGATGACCGAGAAGTCGACGTTCTTCGGCAGGAAGTCCTCGCCGATCCCTTCGGTGATGTACGGATAAATCTCGTTCTTGTCGAAGATGCCCGTCTCCTTGTACTTCTTGAAGACCGATCCGTACGTGTCGATGCCCCACACCTTGATCTTCGGATTGCGTTCCTTCAGATAGCGCGCGACGCCGCTCACCGTCCCGCCGGTGCCGACGCCGCACACGAGGTGCGTGACGGTCCCGTTCGTCTGATCCCAGATCTCAGGTCCCGTTTGCTCGTAATGCGCGGCGGTGTTCGACAGGTTGTCGTACTGGTTCGCCTTCCAGGAGTTCGGCACTTCCTTCTCGAGCCGCGACGACACCGAGTAGTACGACCGCGGGTCCTCGGGATCGACGTTCGTCGGGCAGACGATGACCTCCGCACCGAAGGCCTTCAGCGCATCGACTTTTTCCTTTGACTGCTTGTCGGTCGTCGTGAAGATGCACTTGTAGCCCTTGACGACCGCCACGATCGCGAGCCCCATGCCGGTATTGCCGGAGGTGCCCTCGATGATCGTGCCGCCCGGCTTCAGCAGCCCCTGCTTTTCCGCGTCCTCGATCATCCGCACCGCCATGCGATCCTTGATCGAGTTGCCGGGGTTGAACGTTTCGAGCTTGACGAGCACCGTCGCGGGAATGACGCCGCGCGTGATCGAATTGATGCGGACCATCGGCGTCCCGCCGATGGCGTCGAGAATCGTGTTGCAGATCGGCTTCAAACAGTCCTCTGATGGTTTCAAAACCCGGGGCGGCCCCGTTGCACCCCAGCGCGCACGCGTGCGCGCCGGGGGCCCCGCAGTGCGCGGTCACCCGCGCATCGGGTTTTGGAACCGCTATTCACGATTATACCGGCCGTCGCGTCGGGGATCCGGGATGCGGGATGCGGGATTCGGGAGGCGGCAGGCGGGATTCGGGATGCGGGATGCGGGATTCGGGGATTGACAGATTGCGGATTCACTATGAGGGATTCGTGATTCGGGAGATGAGGGATTTCCCGATGAGGGATGAGGGATTGATCCTGGGTCCGCGGCGTCAGTGCGAACCCTGTAGACAATCTACATGCATAGGGTGTAGGATCCCTACTCCCATGGCGAAGACCACACGGTACGAGAACCGGATCGAGCTGCTCCAGGGCACGCTCGATCTCCTGATCCTGCAGACGCTCCAGTGGGGCCCGCAGCACGGCTACGGCATCGCACAGGCGATTCGTACGAACTCGAGCGAGGTGCTGCAGGTCGACACTGGTTCGCTGTATCCGGCTCTGCACCGACTCGAGCGGAAGCGCTGGATTGCGGCGGTCTGGACGGTGTCCGACAACAAGCAGCGCACGCGCGTCTACCGGCTGACGGCGGCGGGGCGGAAACAGCTCGTGTCGGAGCGATCGAAGTGGGCACAGCTGGTCGAAGCGATGGGCGGCATCCTCAATTCCGCGAAGCGGGGCGAGGTATGACCTCCTGGCGGCGCGATCGGGACCGCGAGCTCGACGAGGAGCTCCGCAGCCATCTCGAGATGGCCGTGCGCGATCGCATCGAGCGCGGCGAGACTCCCGCCGAGGCGGCGGCGGCGGCGTGGCGCGAGTTCGGAAACGTCCTCACGGTGAAGGAGGTCACGCGCGAGGCGTGGGGCTGGACGTGGCTCGAACGGCTCGCGCAGGATTTCCGCTACGCGGTACGGCTGCTGCGCCGCAACCCGGGATTCACGCTCGTCGCCATCCTGTCCCTGGCGCTCGGCATCGGCGCCAACACCGCGATCTTCCAGGTCATCGACGCGATCCGCCTGCGCACGTTGCCGGTGCCGAACCCGTCCGAGCTTGCGGAGATTCGAGTCGTCGAGCGTTTCGGCGTCCGTGGAAACCACTCGGGCTGGCATCCATCGCTCAGCAACCCGATCTGGGAGCAGATTCGCGCGAGGCAGCAGAGCTTCTCGGGCGTGTTTGCGACAGGCGCGGAAACGTTCAACCTGGCAAACGGCGGCGAGTCGCGGAAGGCGCCCGGCATCTGGGTCAGCGGCGATTACTTCCGCCTGCTGGGCGTCAGGCCCGTGGCAGGACGGCTCATCGATGACGGCGACGATCGGCGCGGGTGCGCACCGCGCGCGGTCCTGAGCTACCCGTTCTGGCAGCGGCAGTACGGCGGCGATCCAGCCGTCGTCGGCCGGTCCATGACCATGGAATCACAGCCGGTCGAGATCATCGGCGTCGCGCCGCCACGATTCTTCGGCCTCGAAGTCGGCCGCGCGTTCGACGTGGCGCTGCCGATTTGCGCTGAACCGATCATCCACGGCGGCAAGGGGCGGCTCGACTCCGGCACGGACTGGTGGCTGATGATCGTCGGCCGGCTCAAACCGGGATGGACGCTGGCGGCCGCGACCGCGCAGCTCAAGGCGATGTCGCCGGATCTGTTCCGGACGACGCTGCCGGCGAACTACCCCGCCGTCAGCGTGCAGCCGTATCTGACGCTGCAGCTCGGCGCGTTCGATGCGGGCGCCGGCATCTCCTGGGTCCGCGAAGAGTACTCGACGTCTCTCTGGCTGCTCCTCGGCATCGCCGCGGTCGTCCTCGTGATCGCGTGCGCGAACGTCGCGAACCTGCTGCTGGCGCGCGCGAGCGCACGTCAGCGCGAATTTGCAGTGCGGCTCGGCGTCGGCGCATCGCGGGGGCGCATCGTGCGTCAGCTCCTCACCGAGAGCCTGCTGCTCTCGGCGGCCGGCGCTGCGTGCGGCGTGTTCGTCGCGAGCACCCTCAGCAATACGCTGGTGTCGTTCATCAAGGCCGCGGACCAGACGCTCGTGCTCGACATGGGGATCGACTGGCGTGTGCTCGGGTTCACCGGCCTGCTCGCCGTCATGACGTGCGTGCTCTTCGGCGTTGCGCCGGCGCTGCGCGCGACGCGCGTGAGTGTGGACGCGGTGCTGCGAAGCACCGGCCGCAGCCATTCCGCGGGCCGCGAGCGGGCCGGGCTGCGCCGCGCGCTCGTCGTCTGCCAGGTCGCGCTGTCGCTCGTGCTGCTCGTCGGCGCGCTGCTGTTCGCGCGGAGCCTCCGCAACCTCCTGAGCCTCGATCCGGGTTTCCGCAGCGCCGGGGTGGTGATCGCGCGCATCGACCTGCGCGCGCTGGACCTTTCGCTGGACGCACGGCGCCAGGCGCGCCTCGACATGATCGATCGCGTGCGCGCGCTTCCCGGCGTTGAATCGGCTGCGCACGCCGCAATCGTTCCGCTGAGCGGCGACGGCTGGGGCAACGACGTCTGGGTAGACGAAGGGGGGTCGCGCCGCAAGGCGGACGTCGCGTTCAACAGCGTGAGCAGCGGCTACTTCGCGACGCTCGGCACGCCGCTGCTTGCAGGCCGGGATTTCGATAACGCCATCGATACCCCGCAGGCGCCGCTCGTCGCGATTGTGAACGAAACGTTCGCCCGGACATTGTTCAATGGCGGCAATCCGGTGGGACACCACTTCACTGTCGAATCCACGCCGGGCACGCCGGAGCGGACGTTCGAGATCGTCGGCTGCGTGAAAGACGCGAAGTACATCGAGCTTCGTGAAACGGTGATGCCCGGCGCGTTTCTCGCCGACGCCCAGGAAGCCCGAGGGGGGCCGTACACGCAGCTCGTGATGCGGACGACGCTTCCGTCCGAGACAATCACGAGCGAGATCACAACGAACCTGGCGGAGCTGAACCCGCGCATCGGCGTAACGTACACGCTGATGGACGCCCAGATCGCGGACACGCTCCTTCGTGAACGGCTGACCGCGACGCTGTCGGGATTTTTCGGCGGGCTTGCTGCGGTGCTGACGCTCGTCGGCCTCTACGGCGTCGTCGCGTACACCGTCGCGCGGCGCACGAACGAGATCGGGATCAGGATGGCGCTCGGCGCCAGCCGCCGCGCGGTGATCTCGCTGATTCTGCGCGAGGCGGGGACTCTCGTGACGGTGGGACTCGTCACGGGCCTGGTTCTTGCGGTCCTGGCGGCACGCCTCGCTCAGACGCTGCTCTTCGGACTGCAGCCGCACGACCCGGTGACGCTCACGCTCGCGGTGGCCTCGCTGGCGGGAGTGGCGATGCTGGCGAGCTACATGCCCGCGCGCCGCGCCGCGCGCATCGAGCCGGTCCAGGCGCTGCGGATTGAATAGAGGGCGGATCTAGCGCGCGTGGCGTTCAGCCGATCGCGCGCGCAGCCTGGCGGCGTACTCCTCGCGGTCTCTCGGCGGCGCGGTCGTGACGAGCGACTCGATCAGGCGCTGTGCCGCCGCCGTCACCTCGTCGACGGCCGTGTTGAACGCTTCCTCGTTTGCCCTCGACGGCTTCGTGAACCCGCTCACCTTCCGCACGAACTGCAGCGCCGAGGCGCGTACTTCGTCGTCTGTGGCCGGGGGCGCAAAGTTGAAGAGCGGTTTTATATTGCGGCACATAAGATCGAATCCCTCATCCCTAATCGTCGAATCCCTAATCGTCGAATCCCGAATCCCGAATCCCGAATCGTCGAATCCCGAATCCCGAATCCCGAATCGCCTACGAGTCCTTTTTCGCCACATACCTCTTGCGCGCGCGGGCGACGAGCGACGGGCGCTTGATGCGCACATTGATCTTGTGCGTCTTTCCATCCAGCTTCTCGGGCGTGAACGCGATTGCGTATTGCTTGTGCAGCTCGTCGGCAATGCGCTTAAAGGTCAACCCGAGGTTGCCTGGCGATCGCAGCTCGTAATATCCGCCGCCGGTCATCGCGGCGATTTTCGGCAGACCCTTGTCCACCACCAGGTCGTCGTCGTGGTTCGGAAGCCCGAACGTGCCCAGGCCGCCACCGCCGCCGCGGCGTCCTGTCGCCGACGCCTCGCGCCCGGCCAGGCCAATCGCAAACACCATCACATCTTCCTCTTCGGCGTTCTTCGTAACGTCGTGGAAGCTGATGTTGTTGCTGCCCATCGGATGGTCGAGGCCGTCGGTGAATACGAGGACGACACGCCGGCCGTCCTGGTGGAGAAGCGACGTGATGCCGACGTTCACCGCGTTCCAGAGCGGCGTCGGTCCGGGCTCCTGCAGCTCGGTGCGCAGGATCTCGATCAGGTCGCGCTGACTGCTCGTGAACTCGCGCGGGTCGACCTGGATGCGGTTGGCGAAGCTGCCGATGCGCGCCTTGTCGCCCGGCAGCAGCAATCCGACGAACTGCTCGGCGGCATTCCGTACGAGCCGGAAGTTCGGTGTCATGCTCCCGCTGCGGTCGAGCATCATGACGACGGTAATCGGCTGCACGCCGCTGTCAAAGACCGTGATCGACTGTTTCTTTCCGTTGTCGTAGATCTCGAAATCTTCCTGTGTCAGATCGGGGACGAGCTTGCCGGTCGGGTCGGACACGGTGATGTAGACCGCCACCGATCGCGATGCGGTGTGGAACGTCGCCTGCGGCGTCTTCGCCTGCGGCGCGGCCAGACCCGCGGCGAGAAAGATCATCAGAGCGACGGAGAGAGCGGTGCGCATGGGGCCCTCGAGCGGGGGTCTGCAGATATTAGCAAGAAGTCGGGATGGCAGCCTCGAGGCGATGCTGCGCCTCCTGGAGCGCGATCCGGACCTCTGCAGCAGTCTCGAGGTCCAGCAGGTCCAGGCGTCGAACGCGGCCCGCGCGCGTTCGGATCTCGGCCGACGCGTCCGTGACGTTGACCGCGGCGATCTCCTTCCATCGCGGCGCGAAACGGGACGACAACGTTCATGAGCGTGAAGTCTAGCTCATGGTAACGTTTCGCCCATGATTCCAGGACGATCTTTTCGGTTGCTGGCCGCGGTGATCATCGCGGCGCCTGGTCTCGTTACATCCGCCGCCGCACAGACAGGTGGAAGCTCCTCCCGCGCGATGACGGCTGCGGACTACGCCCGCGCAGAGAAGTTCATGACGTGGAACGCGACACCCCTGGTCTACCGGTCCGGCGTGCGGCCGACGTGGATCGAAGGGGATCGCTTCTGGTATCGCGTGACGACGCCCACCGGGACGGAAGCGGTTCTCGTCGACGCTGCGAAAGGGAGCAAGCAACGCTGCACGCTTCCGGCATGTGCCGAGGCGACAGGCACCGGGCGCGGAGGCCGAGGCGGAACGGGTGGGCCGGCGGCGACCACGACGGCCACATCTCCTGACGGCAAGCGCGCGGCGTTCATCCGCGACTGGAATCTCTGGATCCGCAACGTGCCGGGCGGCAGGGACACGCAGCTCACGACCGACGGCGTCAAGGACTTCGGATACGCCACCGACAACGCGGGCTGGACGAAGAGCGATCGGCCGATCCTCGTCTGGTCGCCCGACTCGAAAAAGATCGCGACCTTTCAGCAGGACCAGCGGCGCGTCGGCGAGATGTACCTGGTCAGCACGGAAGCCGGCCATCCAAAGCTGGAGGCGTGGAAATACCCGCTGCCGGGCGACGACGTCGTGTCGATGCTGCAGCGCGTGGTTATCGACGTCGACGCGCAGAAGGTCGTCCGCCTCAAGACGGATCCGGATCAGCACCGCGGCACGCTCTGCGACAACCTCGCGTGCCGGGGCAGCGAATGGGGCGACGTCCAGTGGGCGCCGGATTCATCATCGCTCGCGTTCGCGTCCACATCGCGCGATCACAAGGTCACGACGTTGCGGGTCGCTGACCCCGTAACCGGGAAGGTGCGCGACGTCTTCGAGGAGAAGGTCGCGACCTTCTTCGAGTCGGGCAACGGCCGCGTGAACTGGAAGTCTCTGCCCTCATCGAACGAAGTGATCTGGTTCTCCGAGCGGGAGAACTGGGGTCACCTTTATCTCTACGACCTGCAGAGCGGCAAGTTGAAGCACCCAATCACGAGCGGCGAAGGGAATGTGACGCAGGTCGTGCACGTCGACGAGAAGGCGCGCGTCATCATCTTCCAGGCAGTCGGGCGCGAGAAGCGGCGCGATCCGTATTTCACGCATGTGTACCGGGTCAGCATGGACGGGGGCGTGCCGACGCTGCTGACGCCCGAGGATGCGACGCACGACATCACGATGTCGGATTCCGGGAAGTATTTCGTCGACAGCTACTCGAAACCGGATGTGCCACCGGTCACCGTGCTGCGCGATGCGACCGGAAAATTGATCGCGGAGCTCGAGAAGGCCGATATTTCGAAGCTGCTGGCGACGGGATGGAAGCCGCCGACACCGATCGCCGTCAAGGCGCGCGACGGCGCAACGGATCTTTATGGGCTGATGTATCGACCGTCGACGCTCGTGCCCGGCCGCAAGTACCCGATCATCAATCACATCTATCCCGGACCGCAGAGCGGAAGCGTCGGCGGCCGCACGTTTTCACCGGCGCGAGGCGATGCGCAGGCCCTCGCCGAGCTCGGGTTCGTCGTGGTCGAAATCGACGGCATGGGCACGCCGTGGCGATCGAAGAAGTTCCACGAGGCGTATTACGGGAACATGGCGGACAACACGCTGCCCGACCAGGTCGCCAGCATGAAGCAGCTCGCGGAGAAGTATCCATTCATCGACATCACGCGCGCCGGCATCTACGGCCATTCGGGGGGCGGCTACGCGGCGGCCGGCGCAATGTTCCACTATCCCGACTTCTTCAAGGTCGGGATCTCCGAATCGGGAAACCACGACAACCGCGTCTACGAGGACGACTGGGCGGAGAAGTGGATCGGGCTGCTCGAAAAGGACGAAGCGCTCGCGGCGGCGTATGAAAAGCAGGCGAACCAGAACGTCGCGAAAAACCTGAAGGGCAAGCTGCTGCTCGCGCACGGGACAATGGATTCGAACGTGCCGCCGAACAACACGCTGCTCGTCGTCGACGCGCTGATCAAGGCGAACAAGGATTTCGACCTGCTGATGATTCCGAATGCTGGACACGGGTATGGCAACGCCAGCAACTACATGACGCGCCGCAGGTGGGATTACTTCGTAAAGAACCTGCTGGGGATGGAGCCGCCGAAGGAGTACGTCCTCGAAAGATAGAGCCTCGTCCCGCGCCACCCGTCGGCTGCGGTGTTACACTCTCGCCACTATGAAAACCCCCATGCGTCTCTTACCGATATTGCTCGCCGCCGCGCTGCAGCAGGGTGCGCTCGCCGCTGGCTCCGCGCAGCAGGGCGCGATCGAACCGGGCTGGACCGAGTTGTTCAACGGCACGGACCTCACCGGCTGGAAAATCAGCGGCAACGTCGCGACCTTCAAGATCGTCGACGGTGCGCTCGTGGCCAACGGGCCGCCCGCGCACGCGTTCTACGACGGACCGTTCCGTAATCATGCGTTCCGCAACTTCGAGTTGAAGGTCGACGTGATGGCGAAGAACAACTCGAACGGCGGCATCTACGTCCTGACCGAATGGCAGGACACCGGCTTTCCGCGCAAGGGTTTCGAGATCCAGGTGAACAACACCTACGCGCGCGATCCCGTGAAGACCGGCAGCCTCTATCACGTGCAGGACGTCACCGAGGCGATTCCAAAAGACGATGAATGGTTCACGGAGCACATCATCGTCCGCGGCAACAACATCAAGGTGCTGGTGAACGAGAAGCAGGTTGTGGACTGGACGCAGCCGGCGGACTGGACCGGTGGACGCGAGGGTCCTGGGCGCGCGATCACCGGCCCCGGCACGATCGCGCTGCAGGGGCATGACCCGAACAGCACCGTGTATTACAAGAACATCCGGATCAAGCCGCTCGAGGATCAGGCGCCCGCACCGGCTGCTCCGGCGCCGGGGGGACGAGGCGGACAAGGACCGCAGGCGCCGGCGTTCACGTCTCCCGAAGTGTCCACCGATCGCCGCGTCACGTTCCGGCTGTATGCGCCGGAGGCGACGAGCGTCTCGATTCGCGCGGGCGACATTCCGGCCGCTGCTCGCGAGGGGACCCAGTTCACGAAGCGCGAGAACGGCGTGTGGGAAATGACGACCGCCGCGCTCGAACCAGGCGCCTACCGTTACGTGTACCTCCTGAACGGCGTCGGCGTGATGGATCCGCGCAACACCGCGATCAGCGAGTCCAACACGACCGCGTGGAGCGTTGTCACGGTGCCCGGCTCCGACACGTACGATACGAAAAACGTGCCGCAC
>WNGF01002096.1_pt1 | contig 57777 bp, 51 predicted proteins | sample 5400641 | NCBI WGS metagenome assembly WNGF01 (sample SAMN13153371, study PRJNA577476) | soil metagenome | isolation source: 80 cm soil or saprolite under grassland replicate 2 | place: USA:California | collected 2016-06-15
GGTCTTGCTGCCTGCGTTCGTCGTCTACTCCGGTTTCATCTACGGCTTCTCGGGGCTTTACAAGGCGAAGTGGCGATTTACCTCGCTGCCAGATCTCTTCAACATCGTGCGCGCCGCGACTGTGCTGGCGGTGACGTTGTTGGCGCTCGACTACGTGCTTGTGGCGCCAAACGTCTATGGCGCGTTCTTCTTCGGCAAGATCACGATTCTCCTGTATTGGCTGCTGCAGATCGCGTTTCTGTCCGGGCCCCGCATCGCGTACCGCTATTTTCGCTACACCCGCACGCTTCAGCATGCCAAAGCGGGCGATTCCACGCCGATCCTCGTCGTTGGTCGCAGTGCCGATGTCGATGTGCTGCTGCGCGCGATCGAAAGCGGAGCGGTGAGGAAGATTCGCCCCGTGGGCATTCTGTCGCCGTCGTTGGCCGACCGCGGGCAAGCCATACGCGGGATTTCTGTGGTCGGCGGTCCGGACGATCTCGAGAGCGTCGTTGCCGAGTTCAGCAACCGCGGCACGAACGTGACACGCCTTGTACTCACCCCAAGCGCGCTGGCACCGGAAGAAAAACCGGAAACGATCCTCATGCGGGCCAGACGGTTGGGGCTGACCACCAGTCGGCTGCCCTCGCTCGACGACGGGGGCGAGGCGCTGCGACTTGCGCCGGTCAATGTCGAGGATTTGCTGCTGCGACCGAAAGTGAGGATCGATTACCGCCGCCTTGAAGGCTTCGTGCGGAATAAATCGATCATTGTGACGGGCGGCGGCGGATCGATCGGTGCCGAAATTTGCGACCGCATCGTGACCTTCGGCGCGGGGCGGGTTCTGGTGATCGAGAACTCAGAGCCTGCTCTGCATGCCGTGCTTGAGGCGCTCGCAGCCAAACAATCAAGAGCAAAAATTGAAGGCCGACTTGCCGACGTGCGTGACCGCGCCCGCATCTTTCGTCTGATGAATGCGTTTCGCCCCGAGATCGTGTTCCATGCGGCAGCGCTCAAGCATGTGCCGCTGCTGGAGCAGGATTGGGAGGAGGGGGTCAAGACCAACGTCTTCGGCTCGGTCAATGTCGCCGATGCCGCTGCGAGCGCGGGCGCCGCCGCCATGGTGATGGTCTCGACCGACAAGGCGATCGAGCCGGTATCCGTGCTCGGCGCCTCGAAGCGGTTTGCCGAAATGTATTGCCAAGCGCTGGACCATGATTTCGGGCGGCGTGGCGCCGGACACGAGCGGACGATGCGATTGATCGCGGTGCGGTTCGGTAATGTGCTCGCCTCGAACGGCTCGGTGGTGCCGAAATTCAAGGCGCAGATCGAAACGGGCGGGCCGCTCACCGTCACCCATCCGGAGATGGTGCGGTACTTCATGACCATCCGCGAGGCCTGCGACCTCGTGGTCACGGCGGCGAGCCACGCCCTCGAACAGGCACAGAGGGACGTGGCGGTCTATGTGCTCAACATGGGCCAGCCGGTGAAAATCGTCGACCTCGCCGAGCGGTTGATCCGGCTCTCCGGGCTCGAGCCCGGCCGCGATATCGACATCACGTTCACTGGCATCAGGCCGGGCGAACGCCTGGAGGAAATCCTGTTCGCCCGCGAGGAGCCGACCGCGCCGATCGGCATCGAAGGCATCGTCGCCGCCAAGCCGGTCAGTCCATCGCTTGAAGCGATGCGCGGCTGGCTCGCGGCGCTTGAGCAAGGCCTCGCGCGCGAGGACCGCTCGGTGATCTTCGGCGTGCTGCACGACGCGGTGCCGGATTTCAGCGGGGAAGCGGCCTGAGGGTTCTAGCGGCCGTGCTTGCCGCTCGCCAACGCGGCAAGCAACCATAGAACGATTGCCGCCCCGGCGCTCAACATCGCCAGCGACACAGTGGTATTCTCAGCCGCGACCGTGATGCAAGCGAGCCCGGCCAGCACCAGATTGACCACAAACACGCGCGCGACGATGTTCGGCACCGTCAGCCCACGATCGGTGGCGCGTTGATAGAAATGCGTGCGATGGGCCTGCCAGATGGTCTCACCTCTCGCGATGCGCTGCACGAGGGTGATCGTGGCGTCGGCGACATAGTAGAGGGGCAGGATGAGCGCCGCCGCCAGATGCCCCATTGCTGCAAGCTGCAGCAAGAGCCATCCGAGCAGAAGCCCGATAGGTAGGCTGCCCACATCGCCCAGAAAGATCTGCGCCACCGGCTTATTGAAGGGCGCGAAGCCGACGATTGCGCCAAGCAGTGCGGCCGCGAGTAGAGCAGGCAACGGTGCCACGACACCGGCAAGCCCAAGCACCAGGATCGCGCCGGTCACCGGTACGGCTTCGGCCACAATCATCCAATCGATGCCGTCCATGAAGTTGACGAGATTGACAAACCATACCCCGCCGAGAAAAAGCCCGGCGCGCTCGATCGCCCAGGGCACATGCGGAAAAATTTGCACGTCGGCCGGCAACGCCGCGATCACGGCAGCCACGGCGATACATTGCGTGGCGAGTCGCGCCGTGGCCGGCAAGGAGCGCATGTCGTCGATTGCGCCGACCGCTCCCAGCAGCGCCGTTGCCGCGCTCACCGCCAAGAATTGAGCCCCTTGATTCTGCAGGAACACGGGCGACAGGGCGATCGCGCCCCAGGCGACCACCAGCGTCGCGACGACGACCGCGATGCCGCCGCCTTGCGGCGTCGGCTTGTGGTGAGAGGAACGGGCGTTGGGCTGGACCATCGCGTAGCGCGCGAACCAGGGCCGCAGCAGCACCATCAGCCCGATAGTCAAGAAAAACGCGACAAGAGCGACGGGTCCCAGGACCCAGAGACGCTCAGTGGCTTGCTCGGTCATTGCTTCACTTTTCGTCCGCCGCGACCATCCGCACGATAGCATTCCGGCGCATATCGCACACCAAAGGCAGCGAGCGGTCGCGTTGCATTGCCACGGCGAAACCGAACCCGCTATCTTTGCGCTCGGACATTGATCGGATCATCAGGAATGTCGGATAGGCAGGTTCGGGATCGTCGTTTCCGATTTGGCGACAACTGGCTGGACTTTGCTCGCACTCTGGGCCCGGATCAGCTGACCGAAGCGGAGACGTCGCTTCGGCGGCTGCTCGAATGCGACAGCCTCGCGGGGCTGAGCTTTCTCGATATTGGTTCAGGTAGCGGACTGTTCTCGCTCGCCGCCCGCAAGCTCGGCGCGCGCGTGCATTCGTTCGACTTTGATGAAGATTCCGTACTTTGTACGGCACAATTGCGCGAACGCTATTTTGCTGGCGATCGCGAATGGACGATCGAGCAAGGCTCGATCCTCGATGACCAGTATGTCCGTCGTCTCGGCACGTTTGATGTGGTCTATGCCTGGGGGGTCCTGCATCATACCGGAGCCATGCATGACGCGTTGTCTGCTGCGGCTCGCCTAGTGGCACCGGGCGGTGTGTTTGGATTCGCGCTTTATCATCGCACGCTGATGTGCCGCCTCTGGCGGTGGGAAAAGCGCTGGTATAGCGGGGCGTCGCCGCAGGCGCAGCGGCGCGCGCGTGCTCTCTACATCGCGCTATTGCGGGCGGCATTCTTCATCATCGGCCGCGACTTTCGATCTCACGTCGCCAACTATCATAGCGTCCGCGGAATGGACTTCGTGCATGACGTGCACGATTGGATGGGCGGCTATCCCTATGAGTCGATTTTGGCGCCGGAAGTGGACGCCCTGATGCGGCCGCTCGGTTTCGCGCGCATCCGCGCAACCGGCACACCGCTCACGACTGGCATCTTCGGGTCGGGCTGCGACGAGTATCTCTATCGGCGGACCAACTGACGTCAGGCGGGGCGCGAAGCCGGCTCCTTGATCTGAAGAATCCCTCAGGCCGATCGGCTCTGCGAAGTCGCCACGGTCCATCCCTGCAGCCGGGTCGCTCATGCAAGATCGCGGGCGATCTCGGCAGTCGGGCGACCGGCAATGAGCTGCGAGAGGATGACTTCGGTTCTGTCGAGCATGGCTTCGAGTCCATAGCTTGCGATGATTGCGCCGCGCACCTGCTCGCGAAGACTGGGATCTCGCGCTAGACGCGCTCGCAGCCGAGTCCATCCCGCGCACAGGAGGTCCGGATTGCTCGGCGGCACGACCTCACCGAGCTCACCGACGATCCATCGAGCATCGCCTATGTTTGTCGCCACCACTGGAACGCCGCACGCCATCGCCTCACCGATCGCGTTGGGAAATCCCTCTCCGAACGAGGATGACAGGGTAGCAATGTTGAAGCTGTTATAGGCAGCCTTCACGTCGTCGATTTCGCCAGCCCACACCACTCGACCCGTCAGTCCGAGAGAATTGGCGAGGGCTTTGAGCTCATCGGCATAGGAGGGCGGCCCGCGTCCGACGCAAACGAAGTGCGCATCCGGATGATTGCGCGCAAAACTCGCCGCAGCGTTCAGCAGATTGGCATGGTCCTTCATCGCGTCAAGCCGCGCCACGCAGCCGATGACAAAGGCGTTGTCGGGAAGCTGCCACATGCGGCGGAGGGAAAAGCCAGCGGCCGCATCGGGCCCCATCGCGTCGGTGTCGATGCCGTTCGGGACGACCACGATGCGATCAGCGGGCAGGCCGCGCCCGACAGCGTCTGCGCGCACGGCGCGGGCATTGGCAACAATGAGATCAGCGCGGCGCGCGAGCCAGACCTCGGATCGATACATGAGTGCACTCAAGGCGTCATAGCGGTCCAAGCGCACGCCTGCGGCGCGCAGCCCGAAGACGAGCTTCGTCTTGACTCGCCGCGGCAACAGCAGTGCTGCAAGCGTCGTCTGTGTCGGAAGAAAAGCGTAGACCAGATCAGGGTGTTCGTTCAAAAAGAGGCGCCGCAATCTTGCGAGCGGCGCGACGGCCTGCCAACGGCTCGATTTGCCGATCGCGAGAAGGCGTGCGCCGCTGCCGTCGAGCAAAGCTTCGAGCGCTCCGCCGGCGTAAAGTACGGCAACCGCCACGTCGTGCGCACGCTTCGCAAGGCCGGCGGCCAGTAAGGCGAGCTGGCGCTGGCTGCCGCCGATAGCGAGATCACGGACGAGAAAAAGAATCTTCATGGGCGCCGTAGTCTCTGGAGCCCTTTGCCGTGGCGCGCGGTCAAATCGCGCCCACATCGGCAATGCGGGCTCGGGATTGCCCGATCGTCGGGTGCCGGCAAGGCAATGCGGCCACGACGCATAGCGCTACGTTGAGAGCCAAGGGCCGCACCATGTAAGAGGAGTGCAGGATCGTGTGATTGGCAAACACAACATACCACACGACCGGAACGGCTCCGGCTGCCGCGAATGCGAGGCGCTCGCGCGCCAGTGGGGAGACGTGGCGGTCGCGATATGAAGAACAAGCGAGGGCGATGAGAAGTGGCGTCGGGAGAAGGACGATCGCCGCGCCGAGCAGGTGCGAGCCCCATCCCAGAAAAAACGACGAATAGATCAGCATCAGTCCCGCGAAGGCCACGCGCGTCAAGATATTGGCATCGAGCCATTGCGGATTGATGTGGTACGCAGCGAGAGTCGCCTTTGCACTCTCGGAGAGGTTCGCCTCTACGGATCCTCCCATCCTCTGCCCGAGCGTCTCGAAAAAAACCGAAAGCTCGTTCGTTCCAAAGACTGCCGCCACCGCCAACAACTTGTAACCGAAGCAGGCGATGACGGCGGCAGTGAAAGTCGCCGTGCCGACCGCTACCCGGTCGCGCAATGTGCTCCAGTCCGGCGGCCGCCCGAGCCCGATCAGCGCAATCAATGTGGCCAATCCGAGAGGAACGCCTCCGGTGAGAAACTCGAGGATTGCTATCGAGCTGCCGAAGATGGCTGCGGCAAGAACGAGGCGGTGCAGCGGAATGGCGCCAAGAGGCTGCAGCAGGCCATAAAGGATGAACGCGAATACAAGCGTATCGGTGGGAGCGAACGAGAATGAGCGATCGAAAATCGGCACCCCGTAGAAGCATGCCAGCGTGGCGGCAATGATCAGGAAGGCGCCTGCACGTCTGCGCTCGGTCGGCTCCCCGGTCCTCAGCCGAAACAGCGCGAGCAGCGCGATTGCCGCGATCATGGCGTAGCAGGCAGCAAGCAGAGTCGTCGTGGCTGTGGCAAAAGACATGGTCGCCAGCAGCAGCGCCGCGACTGTGGTATCGCCGTGAATGTATCGATGATAGTACGACGGCGGCGGGAACTGGTCGGCTGCGGGGTGGCGCGCAATCGCTCTCATCGTAGCTGCGAGCCCGCGGCATAGCGCGGCGGCAGGATATCCCGGCGCGCTGTCGATCTCTTCGCCTGAGAAGGGCAGTCGCGGCGACACGCTGGTTTTGAGCGGCGCGTCGCGAGGCATCACCAGCGCGCCGAGGATCAGACAATCATTGCCCCCGAAAGGATAGATGTCCTTGCTCGGAGCAAAGGGCAAATGCGTCACGCTGGCAAGCGTACCGGATTCGAGGGCGTGCAAAACGACGCGGCGATAGTGCTCTGGAGAAATTTGTGTCAGGGCGAAATTTATGCCGAAGAGAGCGGTCATGCTCAGCATTGCGACCGCTACCCCTGCCATCATGCCCCGTATCATATCGGCAACTGTTGCCACAATTGGAGTCGCGCCTCAAGACGAGATGGATTCCGGCAAGACCGCCTGTTGCCACACGCACAACTGATTTCCAATGCGCACGCCGAGCCGGGCCGTGAGTGCAAAAGCGCGGCGGCTGCCGCTTGCTCATGCCTCCAGTGCCGACCTATGGTCGCCTTGGTCGTCCCCGAGGAGACGCGCATGCCATATGGCGCGCTTGTCATTTCACTGGATTTCGAGCTGTTATGGGGCGTGCGTGACAAGCGCACCATTGCGGATTACGGCGCCAATATTCTCGGCGTCCGCCAAGTTGTTCCCGCCCTGCTCGATCTCTTCGCTGAGCGGAACATCGCCTGTACATGGGCGACGGTCGGGCTTCTGTTTTTTGCGACGAACAAGGCGCTGCTCGCCGCGCTTCCCGCGCATAAGCCGCGCTACACCGACGCGCGAATTTCCTCCTACAATTACCTTAACGAGGTCGGGGCAGACGAGGAGCGCGATCCCTACCACTACGGACTGTCTCTGATCAGGCGAATCCTGGACTACCCGTCCCAGGAGGTCGGCACGCATACCTTCTCGCATTTCTATTGCTTGGAACGGGGAGGCGACGTTGAGGCCTTTCGCGCCGATCTCGAGGCCGCGCGCCGCGCCGCCGGGACACTCGGGATCAAACTTGCGAGCATTGCGTTTCCGCGCAACCAAGTCGCCCATCTGTCGGTCTGTCGGGAATTCGGTTTGCGGGCTTTCCGCGGAAACGAGCGCGTTTGGTTCCACCGAGCCCGCAGTGAAGCCGAGCAAACGCATGTCGTGCGCGCCTCCCGCCTGCTCGATAGCTATCTGCCGATCGGCGCCGCTCATGCTCACGAGCCAGCACTCGTCGATGGCGTGGTCAATGTGCCGGCCAGCCGTTTTCTGCGGCCGGTGGGAAAGAGCGCCGTCCTGGAGCGTCTACGCTTGCGGCGCATCACGTCGGCGATGGAAACAGCGGCGCGGCGCCGAAGACTTTTTCATCTGTGGTGGCACCCGCACAATTTCGGCGTCGATTTAGAGGAGAACTTGGCGTTTCTGCGTGGCATTCTCGATTATTTCCGCACCCTGCAGGAGCGCTATGGCATGCGCTCGATGACGATGGGGCAGGTCGCCGACGAGGTCCTTCATGCGCACGGACAAGGTGGCGCTGCTGACGTGTGAAAGCGATATCGGACGGATTGCCGCGCGCTATCTCGCCGCTCGTTTTCCGGGCTTGGCCGTGGTCGTCGAGCGCAACATGGCACGATCGCTGCTGCTGCGCCGCCGTGTCAAACGGCTGGGATTGGTTCGTGTCGGCGGCCAGCTTGCCTTCATGGCGTTTCAGCGGGTGCAACGCAGCGCTTCGAGAGGGCGCATTGCCGAGATTGTCGGACAAGCGAACCTCGAGCCGCCTTGGCCTAACACAAGCGAGCTGATCCGGGTGCCCTCGATCAATTCGCCTGAATGTGTCGCTCATCTCAAGCGGTTGCGGCCACGCGCAATTCTCGTGGTCGGTACCCGTATCATCGCGGAAGAGGTGCTGCGCGCCGTCGAGGCGCCGTTCATCAACTATCATGCCGGCATCACCCCGAAATACCGCGGGGTCCACGGCGGATACTGGGCGAAAGCAGAAGGGGATGCCGGCAATTTCGGCGTCACCGTGCATCTCATCGATAAAGGCATCGATACTGGTGACGTGCTTTACCAGACGCGGCTCGCCTCGACTGCGGAAGACAACTATTCAACTTTTCCCTATCTGCAGTTGGTCGCCGCCTTGCCGCTTCTCGAAAGGGCCGCGCGCGATGCAGTGGCCGGAACTTTGCGGCCGCACAAGGTCGATTCGCCCTCTCGTCTTTGGTCGCATCCCACGTTGTGGCAGTATGTCAAAACGGGACTGCGCCGGGGGGTATGGTAGAAGCGAATCCGCAACGGCTGAAGCCGATCGGTTCGCGGCGGTGGTCGATCTCGAGTAAACTCCGAGGTCGCGGCCATGAGCTCAGCAGGCCTCGACAAAGCAAGCAGCGAGAGTTGTCCTCTGGAGTAATGGAATGTGCGGCATTGCCGGCATGATCGATTGGCGCGCGGCGACACCAGCCGACACGCTGCGCGCGACTTGCGAAGCCATGATCGAGACCGTACGCCATCGCGGGCCGGACGCCGGCGAGGTTTGGGTCGAGGCTGCAGGCGGCGTGGCGCTCGGCCAGCGCCGGCTTGCCATCATCGATCTCAGCCCGGGGGGCGCCCAGCCGATGCATTCGGCTGATCGGCGCTATGTCATTACCTTCAACGGCGAGATTTACAATTATCGTGATATCCGCCGCGAGCTGCTGGCCGCCGGCCGTCCCATGCGCAGCGAGTCTGATACCGAGGTTCTGCTCGAAGCCTGCGCATTGTGGGGCGTCGAGGCTGCGATCGAACGTGCGGTTGGCATGTTCGCTTTCGCGCTGTGGGATCGCAAGACCCGCAGCCTGATTCTGGCGCGCGACCGACTCGGCATCAAGCCGCTCTACTATGCAGCGACGCCGGAGCGGGTCATCTTTGCCTCGCAGCTCAAGGCATTTCGCGCCACACCGCATTGGAAGCCGACCATCGACGAGGACTCAGTCGTCGGTTATCTCCGCCACGCCTATATCGCCCAGCCACGCACCATCTATCGTGAGGCTCAAAAACTCGCGCCCGGCCATATGTTGACGCTGCGCGAAGGCACAGCGCCGGTGCCGAAGTGCTTCTGGGATCTGCGCGGCATTGCGATTGCTGGACAACGCCGCAACGATCCGGCGCCGGACGCAAACGAAGCCGTCGAGCGTCTGGATGCGCTCCTACGCGACGCCGTCGGTCTGCGGATGATTGCCGACGTGCCGCTCGGCGCGTTCCTGTCCGGCGGGATCGATTCCTCGACGGTGGTCGCGCTGATGCAGGCGCAGAGCTCCCGGCCGGTAAGGACGTTCTCCATCGGCTTTCACGAGATCGGGTATGACGAAGCGCAGTGCGCGAAGCAGGTCGCGGCCCATCTCGGCACCGACCACACCGAATTCTACGTCGAGCCGCGGCATGCGCTCGACGTCATTTCGCATCTCGCCGACTGGTTCGACGAGCCGTTCGCCGACCCTTCCCAAATCCCGACCTATCTGGTCTCAGAATTAACCCGCAAGCACGTGACCGTGGCACTGTCGGGCGATGGCGGCGACGAGCTCTTCGCCGGCTATAACCGTTATCTGTGGGCGCAACGGCTCGCCCGCGCGGTGAAGCTGGTGCCGCGGCCGCTGCGCGGGGTTTCGGCTGCGGCCCTGCGCGCGCTCGCCCCGCAGACCTGGAACCGGCTGTTTGCGTTCGTGCCAGCGTCGTGGCGGCCGGCGTTGCCCGGCGACAAGCTGCACAAGATCACGACCCTGCTGGACAATCCCGAGCGGGACGCGATCTACCGCCGGCTCGTCAGCCAATGGGAACGGCCCGAGGAGGTCGCCGTCGCGGGCCTGGAGCCGCGCGGACCACTGTGGGACGCCAGCATCGCAAAGGACTTCCCTGATTTCGTCGCCCGCATGCAGTTCCTCGACATGGTCAGCTATCTTCCCGAGGACATTCTGACCAAGGTCGACCGGGCGACGATGGCCGTGGGCCTCGAAGGCCGGGTGCCGCTGTTGGATCACCGGGTCGTTGCCTACTCCTGGAGTTTGCCGCTTGCCTTCAAGGTGCGTGGCGGTCGCGGCAAATGGCTGTTGCGCCGGGTGCTCGATCGTTATGTGCCGAGATCTCTGGTCGAGCGGCCGAAGATGGGCTTTGGCGTGCCGATCGACGCTTGGCTGCGAGGTCCGCTTCGGGAATGGGCGGAATCGCTGCTCGCGCCGACGCGGCTTGCGGCGGATGGACTGGTGCGGGTCGAGCCGGTGCGCCGGGCTTGGCGTGAACATCTCGAGGGTAGCCGCAACTGGCAATACCCGCTGTGGACCGTGCTGATGCTGCAAGCGTGGCGCGCGAGGTGGGCGTGATCTTGCGGCCGCGTAAGATCCTCTATGTGACGGCGGGTCTGCGGGGCGGCGGTGCCGAAGCGATGCTGGCGCGGCTCGCCACGGCGCGGCCCGGCGTCGCCGACGAAATCACGATCGTGACTCTGCTCCCCGCCGAAGCCCACATGGCACGCCTACGGGCCGCGGGCGTCGAAGTCATCGAGCTGCGTTTCGACAAACCGGGCGGCATCGCCACGGGTTTCTTGAAGCTCGCCAGGCTCATCGCCGAGTATCGGCCCGACATCGTGCAGGGGTGGATGTATTACGGCGATCTCGCAGCCCTTGTGGCGCTCGCCCTGTCCGGACGGCGCGGACAGACGCATCTCGTTTGGAGCATCCGCTGTTCGGCGATGGATTGGCGCAGCTACGGCGTCGGGCTGGCGCTGGTGGTGAAAGCCTGCGCGGTGCTATCGCGATGGCCCGATCTGGTGACGGCGAACTCGGCCGCCGGGCTCAAGTCGCATTTGGCGCTGGGATATCGTCCGCGACGTGCGCAGGTGGTCGCCAACGGAATTGACGTCGTCGAATTCCAGCCGGAAGCAGCGGCGCGGCGTGCGGTGCGAACCGAACTCGGCATTGCCGAGGATGCAATCGTGCTGGCGCACGTCGCCCGTGTCGATGCAATGAAGGATCACGGGAGTTTTCTTGCTGCGATGGCGGCGCTGCCGGATCTGTCCGCGTTACTAGTCGGCACCGGCACCGAAAAGCTTGCCGCCACGCCCAACCTCTTTCGGCTCGGCCGTCGCTGCGATGTGGCACGGTTGTTTGCCGCCGCGGATTTTGTGATATCGAGCTCGCGCTTCGGCGAAGGATTCTCGAACGTGCTGGCCGAAGGAATGGCTTGCGGTCTGCCGGCTGTTGCCACCGATGTCGGCGATGCGAAGCTCATTGTTGGCGACACCGGTCTCGTCGTGCCGCCGGGAAGTCCAGATGCGCTCGCTGCGGCGATTCGGAGGTTAGCCGCAGAGCCGCCAGCCGCGCGGGCGGAACGTGGGAGCAGGGCGCGGGCGCGCATCGTGGAGAACTTTGCGATGGGGCACGCTATCCATCACTATGTGGAACTTTACGGATCGCTGGGCTCACAACGCCGCTGATGCCTGCCAATTTCCATCGACGAGGCCCCTTCAAATAGGGGAGCGGATATGGCAAGAGTTCGCGGCAATTCACGGGCTCCCGAGGGTGGTTGGGCGGATGAATCACGCGGAAACTTTCTTTGCTGCGGCCGCGCAGATCTGTCGTGATATTTCGTTCGCGTCGATCGAAGCCTTGGCCTCCGAACTTGACCGGCTGCGCGAGCGCAAGGGCCGACTCTTCTTGATCGGCGTCGGCGGGAGCGCGGCCAACTGCAGCCACGCCGTCAACGACTTTCGCAAGCTCTGCGGGATCGAAACCTACAGCCCCGTCGATAACGTCTCCGAACTCACCGCCCGCACCAATGACGAGGGATGGGACACGGTCTTTGCCGCATGGCTCGACACCAGTCAGCTCGGGGATAAGGACGCGATCCTGATCTACTCCGTCGGCGGCGGCGATGCCGAGCGCAAGATCAGCGCCAACATTGTCCACGCGATTGATTTGGCCAAGTCGCGCTCGGCAAAAATATTCGGGATCGTGGGCCGGGACAGCGGCTACACCGCCAAGCACGGCGATGTGGTCGTCCTCATCCCCCAGGTCAACCCGAGCTGGGTCACGCCCTTGTCCGAGGCCTTCCAGGCCGTGGTCTGGCACTGCCTGGTCAGCCATCCAGCCTTGCAGCGCAGGCAGACGAAATGGTAAGCCCTGCCCCCGGGTTGAGACCGGCCGTATTTCTCGATCGGGATGGGGTCATTGTCGTTCCTGAATTCCGAGACCGGCGAAGCTTCGCCCCGAGGCGTCTGGAGGACTTCAGGCTTTATCCCGGGGCCGCGGTTAGTCTTCAAAAACTGAGGCAGGCGGGGTTCCTTTTGGCGGTAGTCACCAACCAGCCGGACGTGGGAAACGGTTTGATCCCCCGTTCGGAAGTCGAGGCGATGCACGAGGTCATGACGCGTGAATTGCCCCTCGATGCCGTCAAGGTCTGCTATCATGGGCAGGCCGAGCACTGCGACTGCCGCAAGCCGAAACCGGGTATGATCCTGGAGACCGCTAGGGAACTCGGCATTAACCTTAAGAAAAGCTTCATGGTGGGCGACCGCAGCAGCGACGTCGAGGCAGGCCGCGCTGCCGGCTGCACCACCGTGTTCATCGATCTCGGCTACGCCTCGCCGGCGCCGGATTCTCCCGACTATGTCGCGCATTCGATCGGCGAAGCCGCCGACCTCATCATCGAAACAGTTCTAACCGCACAGGAGGGGCCATGAGCCGGGTCGCCGATCTCAAAGTGAAGATTTTCGCCGACGGTGCCGACTATGAAGGCATCGTAAAAATGTCGAAGAACCCCGTGATCAAGGGCTTCACCACGAATCCCACATTGATGCGGAAGGCCGGGGTCAGCGACTACGAAGCCTTCGCGCGTAAGGTCTTGGCCGCGGTCCCAGACCGGCCGGTCTCGTTCGAGGTGTTCGCCGATGACTTCGCGAGCATGGCCGAGCAGGCGCGCACGATCGCGGCGTGGGGACCCAACGTGAACGTGAAAATTCCGGTCACCAATACCAAGGGACAGTCCGCAAGCGAGCTCATCCGCGCGCTGTCGTCGGAAGGCGTGATCCTCAATGTGACCGCAATCTTCACGCTCGATCAGGTGCGCACGGTCGTCGACGCGCTACACCCGCAGACGGCAGCGATTGTCTCGGTGTTTGCCGGGCGGATCGCCGATACCGGTGTCGATCCGATCCCGCATATGCGGGCGTGCAAGCAGATTACGGCCGCGCGTCCCAAGGCGGAGCTGCTTTGGGCCAGCACCCGCGAGCTGTTGAACATCTTCCACGCCGAGCAGGGCGGCTGCGACATTGTTACGGTGCCAAACGAATTTCTGAGCAAGCTCGATCTCGTCGGCAAGGATTTGGCGGAATATTCGCGCGAAACGGTGCAGTTGTTTTATCGCGACGCGGCGGCGGCCGCCTATCAGATCAAAACCGCCCGCGTCGCGGCGGAATGAAGGAGAGGGGACATGGAGAGACTTTTTGACAAAGTCTTGGTGACCGGCGGCGCCGGTTATTGCGGGGCGCGGCTCGTTCCGCAACTGTTGTCGCGCGGTTACAAGGTAACGGTCTATGACATCATGTTCTTCGGCAATCAGTTCCTGCCGCGCGACAATCCCAACCTGCGCATCATCGACGGCGATATTCGCGATACTGCGAAATTCACGGCGACGGTTGCGGGCCACGACGCCGTTGTCAATCTCGCTTGCATCTCAAACGACGCGAGCTTCGAGCTCGACGAGGACCTATCGACCTCGATCAACCTCAATGCCTTCGATCCGCTGGTTAAAGCCGCCAAGAACGCCGGCGTGAAGCGGTTCGTCTACGCTTCCTCGAGCTCGGTCTACGGCGTTTCCGACAAGCCCGATGTCACCGAGGACCATCCGCTTGTTCCGCTCACGCTCTATAATAAATATAAGGGCATGTGCGAGCCGCTGCTGAAGAAGCACACGGATGCGACCTTCACCGGCGTGATTTTCCGTCCGGCAACCGTGTGCGGTTACTCGCCGCGGCAACGACTCGATCTCTCGGTCAACATCCTCACTAACCACGCGGTCAATCTCGGCAAGATCACGGTGTTCGGCGGCTCGCAGCTGCGGCCAAACCTGCACATCCAGGACTACTGCGATGCAGTCCAGCTCTTCCTCACCGCGCCGGCCGACAAGATCCAGAACGAGATCTTCAACGTGGGCTATCAGAATCTGTCGCTGATGGAGATCGCCGAGCTAGTCCGGCGCGTGGTCGCGGAGGAGATGCCCGACCGCAAGAAGGTCGATATCGTCACGACCCCGACCGACGATGTGCGTTCCTATCACATCAACTCCGACAAGATAAAACGTGTGCTCGGCTATACGCCGCGCCACACCATCGAAGACGCGGTGCGTGAACTCTCCCAGGCCTTCCTCGCCCGGAAGCTGCCGAACAGCATGGAAGACGATCGCTACTACAACGTGCGTCTGTTGAAGAGGCTCAAGGCGGCATGAGCTCCAAACCGGCTGCGGTCGTTACCGGCGGCGCCGGGTTCATCGGCAGCCACATGGTGGACGTGCTGCTGCGCGCGGGCTTCGCCGTTCGCGTGATCGACAATCTTGTCGGCGGCCACCGCAACAATCTCGAGCACGTCAGGGGTCATCCCGATCTTGCCTGCTATTGGCAGGACATTCGTCAACTCGATCCGGCATCGCCGATCTTTGCCGGTGCGCAGTATGTCTTCCATTTCGCCGGCATCGGGGACATCGTGCCTTCGATCGAGCAACCGATCCAGTACATGGATACCAACGTACAGGGCACTGTGCGTGTCCTCGAGTGCGCCCGTTATGCAGCGGTCGACAAATTCGTCTACGCCGCCTCCTCATCCTGCTACGGGCTTGCCGCGGTACCGACTGCCGAAGACCATCCTATCGCCCCGCAATATCCGTATGCGCTCTCCAAGTACCAAGGCGAGCAGGCGGCGTTTCATTGGCACCGCGTGTACGGGCTGCCGGTGAATTCGCTCTGCATCTTCAATGCCTACGGCCCGCGCGTGCGCACCACCGGGGTCTACGGCGCCGTATTCGGCGTGTTCTTTCGGCAGAAACTTGCGGGCAGGCCTTACACGGTCGTGGGCGACGGAACCCAGCGCCGCGATTTCGTCTACGTCACCGACATCGCCGAGGCGTTTCTCGCCGCCGCCCGAACGCCGGTCAGCGGCGAGCGCTTCAACGTCGGCGCAGGCAACCCGCAATCGATCAATCGGCTGGTCGAGCTCCTCGGCGGGGACGTGGTGTATATCCCCAAGCGGCCCGGTGAACCTGACTGCACCTTCGCCAACATATCAAAGATCGTTTCGCTGCTCGGGTGGAAACCCCTCGTCAGCTTCGAGGATGGCGTGCGGCGAATGTTGGTCGATATCGAACGCTGGCGGGACGCCCCGTTATGGGACCCCGATCGGATTGCGGAGGCGACCAAGACCTGGTTTCGTTACCTCGGCAAGCAGAGTGCCTGAGGTCATCCATGCTCCAGTTGCTTGACCGGTATCGTCACAAGATCAAATCGGCGCAAGAGCTGCGCGACGTCATCGGTCCGCGCCCGCGCAATAAAAGCGTCATTATGTGCCACGGTGTGTTCGACGTCGTGCATCCCGGCCATGTCCGGCATTTGCTGTATGCCAAGAGCAAGGCCGACCTGCTGGTGGCCAGCATCACCGCTGACCACCACATCACCAAAGGCGCGCACCGACCGCACGTCCCGCAGGATCTGCGGGCGGTCAATCTCGCTGCCTTCGAGGTGGTCGACTACGTCGTTATCGACAAGAATCCCACGCCCCTCGAGAACATTCGTCTGATCGAGCCCGATTATTTCGCCAAGGGATTCGAGTACACGTCGACCGGCATGCCGGCCAAGACGGCGGAGGAGGCGGAAGTGATCAGCGCCTATGGCGGCGAGATCATTTTCACGCCCGGCGACATCGTCTATTCCTCCTCGAACCTGATCGATCTCGCGCCGCCGGCAATCAAGCTGGAAAAGCTCCAAATCCTGATGGAGCGCAACGGCATCACCTTCGACAAGCTACGGCGAACACTCGAGGCGATGGAGGGACATCGGGTTCACGTCGTCGGCGATACCATCGTGGACAGCTACACCCATTGCGCCATGGTCGGAGGCAACACCAAGACGCCCACCATGAGTGTGCTGTTCGAGCGTAAGGTCGACTATGTCGGCGGCGCCGGGATCGTAGCCAAGCATCTGGCTGCCGCCGGCGGCCGCGTCACCTTTTCGACTGTGCTGGGAGAGGATAGCTACCGGGATTTTGTCACCGACGATCTCAGAGGCGCCGATATCGAAGTCAACGCGGTGATCGACCGCTCGCGACCGACGGTCAACAAGAACGCGATTGTCGTCGGCGGCTATCGGCTCCTGAAGGTGGATACGCTGGATAACCGCTCGATATCCGACCAAATCCTCGACGACATCACCCACGCGGTGCGAGACGTTCCCACGGACGCCGTGGTGTTCTCCGATTTCCGCCACGGCCTGTTCAATCGCAGCACCATCCCGCAACTGGTGCAAGCGCTGCCCGATGGCTGCTTCCGCGTCGCCGACAGCCAAGTCGCGAGCCGCTGGGGCAACATCACCGATTTTCAGGGCTTCGATCTCATCACGCCGAACGAGCGGGAGGCTCGGTTTGCACTTGGCGACCAGGACTCCGGTATTCGTCCGCTCGCGTCCAACCTTTATGATGCAGCGCGCTGCAGGCTGCTCATCCTCAAGCTCGGTGAACGCGGGGTGCTCGCATGCTGCAATGCGGACCACGAGTCGCTCGATAGTTTCTTCGTTATCGACAGCTTTGTGGACCGGCTGGTCGATGCCGTGGGCGCGGGGGACGCGCTGCTCGCCTACGCCACGCTTGCCATGCTCGCCGTTGGCGACGCGGGCATAGCCACGATCCTCGGTAGCATGGCCGCGGCGCTCGAGTGCGAATGCGACGGTAACATTCCGGTAACAGCAGACGATTTACGGTCCAAGATCGACGCGATCGAGCGACAGATGGTCCTCGTCTGAGCAGTCCAGCGATGCGAGTGGTGGTCGCGGGCCTCGGAGTTCAGGGACATAAACGCCGCCGGATTGCCCGCGATGACTTTGTGGCGGACGTCGACCCGGTCAACGAGGAAGCACGCTATCGGTCGATTGTTGACATTCCGCTTGCCGACTATGACGCGGTGCTGGCCTGCATCCCGGACGAGCCCAAAATCGAGCTTCTCAGTTACTGCCTCCAAAACAAAAAGCACGTCCTGGTGGAGAAGCCGCTCTGGGCGAGCGACGAGAGCGAGATTGCCCGCCTTGAAGCACTCGCGCGCAAAAACGGCGTCGTTTGCTACACCGCCTACAACCACCGCTTCGAGCCGCATTTCGTGCGCATGCGGGACCTGATCGCGACCGGGGAACTGGGAGCTATCTATTCCTGCCGCATGTTCTATGGCAACGGCACGGCGCGCCTGGTGCGCGATTCGGCTTGGCGGGATAGTGGTGCCGGCGTCCTGCCGGATCTTGGCTCGCACCTGCTTGATACCTGCCGCTTCTGGTTCGGAGATATCGAGGACAGTTTTGGATTCGTCGGCGTCCACCAGTTCGAAACTCGCGCGCCCGATCACGTGGTCATCAACTGCGAACATTCGCGTCCGCGTATCGAGCTGGAAATGACGCTGCTGATGTGGCGCAACCACTTTACCTGCGACATCCTCGCCGAGCGTGGCTCGGCGCACATCCAGTCGCTGTGCAAATGGGGGCCGTCGGCTTTTACCAAGCGCACCCGCGTGTTGCCGAGCGGACGGCCGCCGGAGGAGACAATGACGCTGGTGCAAGACGACCCGACCTGGGAACTCGAATACGGCCACTTCAAGACGCTTTGCCTCTCCGGTGCGAAGACCGATCTGTCGAACGACATCTGGCTTCATCGCGTGTTGCGGCGCCTCAGTGCGGAGGCGATTGCGGCAAGAGGTGAGAGATGACGCCGCCGGTCGTTGGTTTCGCCGGTATGACCCACCTCGGGCTTGTTTCGGCATCAGCCGTGGCGGCACGCGGCTTTGAGACGATCTGCTTCGACGCTGATCGTGCGGTCATTCGCCGGTTGGCGCAGCAGGATTGGCCGGTGTTGGAACCCGGCCTCGACGAACTGATTCGCGCCAATGGCGCACGCCAACGCTTTACCGGCGAGCGTGGCGACCTCAAAAATTGCGATATCGTCTACGTGGCGCCGGACGTGCCGACCGATGATCGGGGACGGAGCGATGTCTCCGGATTGACAGCCCTGATCCGCGAGGTTGCGGCGGGCATGGCTCCCGGGGCGATCATGGTCGTGCTTTCGCAGGTGCCGCCGGGCTACACGCGTGCGCTTGGCGCATGGCCGCTCGAGCGCCTCTATTATCAGGTCGAGACACTGGTCTTTGGGCAGGCGGTCGAGCGAGCCCTCAAACCCGAGCGCACGATCGTCGGTTGCGCGGAGCCGACGGCTCCGCTCGAGCCGCGCTTTCGCTCTGTCCTCGATGCATTCGGCTGCCCGATTTTGCCGATGCGCTACGAGAGCGCGGAACTGGCGAAGATATCCATCAATTGCTGCCTCGTCGCGTCGGTGAGCGTCGCCAATACATTGGCGGAGTTGTGCGAGCGGATCGGCGCGGACTGGCGGGAAATCGTGCCGGCACTGAAGCTCGACCGGCGCATTGGTGCTTATGCCTACCTTGCCCCCGGTCTCGGTATCGCGGGTGGCAATCTCGAACGCGATCTTGCTACCGTTCAGCGCCTGTCCGAAGGCCATGGCACCGAAGCGGGGATGATTGCCGCGTGGCTGCGGAACAGCCGCTACCGGCGGGATTGGCCATTGCGGCAGCTGCACGAGCGGGTCCTATCGCGCGTCGAGGAGCCGATCGTCGGCATTCTCGGCGTCACCTACAAAGAGAATACCCACTCCATCAAGAACTCGCCTGCGGTTGCGTTGATCAAGGAGCTCGTGGCGTTCCGGGTGCGGGTGTTCGACCCGGCGGTGCGGGCGGCGCCGGAATGGCATCCGCGCATGACCGTTACGGATGATGCGCTGGCGCCTTGCGAAGGCGCCGACGCCCTTGTCGTCATGACCCCGTGGCCGCAATTCCGCTCGCTCAAGTCGGACGATATTGCCGCGCGTTTGCGCGGGCGCGTTGTGGTCGATCCGTTCTCGATGTTAGACCCGGCCGCCGCGGTTGCCGCCGGTCTCGAACATGTCGTACTTGGAGCGCCTTTGCCGGTGCACGCCGAATGACGCTGTCCCATGCCCACAATCATCCCCGCAAACCCGAGCGCGTGGTCGTCCTGGGGGCGGGTGGATTTTTGGGCCGCGGCCTGCTTAAAGCCTGCGCGGCGGCGGGCATTGAGGCTGCCGGGCTGGGGTCGCGCGATATCGACCTTGCGGACGCCTCAGCGGGCGCCCGGCTGGCCGAGCGACTGCGTCCCAAAGATGCCTTGGTGTTTTTGGCGGCGCTCACCCCGGACAAGGGCCGCGATTCCGGAACGTTGATGCGAAATCTTGCCATGGGCCGAGCAGTCTGCGAGGCGACGCGTGCTGTCGCGATCGCGCAGCTCGTGTACGCGAGTTCCGACGCCGTTTACTCCTTCGCAATGGCGCTCATCTCGGAGGAGATGCCGGCGGCGCCTGTTGATCTTTATGGCGTCATGCATCGCACGCGCGAACTGATGATGGCAGCCGAGGCGAACGTGCCGCTCGCAGTTCTCCGCCTGACCGCCGTCTACGGCGCCGGCGACACCCACAATTCCTACGGTCCGAACCGGTTCTTGCGCCAGGCGCTCAAGGACGGACGCATTGCGCTGTTCGGCAATGGCGAGGAAACTCGCGACCATTTGTATGCGGCTGACGCGGTGAACCTCGTCCTCAAGACCGTCTTGCATGGCTCCAGCGGTCTGCTCAATCTGGCAACTGGCAAATCTGAGAGCTTTCGCACGGTTGCCGAGATCATTGCTGCGCGCGCCGGGCGGCCGGCCGAAATCGTGTCCTCACCGCGGCAGAACCCGGAGACGCATCGTCATTTCGATATCACCAATCTGCTGCGCGCTTTTCCTGAAGCGCGCTTCAAGTCGCTCGACGACGGCTTGACAGCGACGCTCGTCGACATAAGAGCTCAAGCCAGTGGCTGAGATCAATCTGCTCGCAAAATATCCGCGTGCCAAGCGTAACCTCATCGCTCGCAAGCAAGGGCAAGCGGAGAATCGGATTATTGCCCGAAGGTTCGGTCGTGAATATTTTGACGGCACGCGAGAGCAAGGCTATGGCGGCTACCGTTATGACGGACGATGGATTCCAGTGGCCCGCGATATCGCTGCGCATTTCGGACTTAAGCCTGGAAACCGCGTGCTGGATATCGGTTGCGCCAAGGGCTTTCTCATCCGAGATCTGATGGCGGTGGTGCCCGGCCTCGAAGCGTGGGGGCTTGAAATCTCCCAGTACGCCATTGAGAACTGCCACCCTGATGCCCGCGGTCGCATCGTATGCGGAAGCGCGCAGCAGCTGCCTTTCGCGAGCGGCAGCATCGATGCGGCGCTTTGCATCAACGTCGTCCATAATCTCGGCTATGACGCCTGTGTCGAGGCGGTGCGCGAGATCGAGCGGGTCGCGCCGGGGCGCGGCTATGTGCAGGTCGACGCCTATCGCAACGATGACGAGCGCGACGCCTTTCTTGACTGGGTGCTCACGGCCGAGACCTTCGGCAAGCCCGAAATGTGGTATGAGCTGTTCAAGCGCGCGGGTTATACCGGCGACTATTATTGGACGATTCTAGAGGTCGATCCCGAGTGGACGGTGCGGAGCGCTGAGCCCGGCCGCGAGCATCATCAGGAGCGCGGAGGATGAAGAAAACTTATGTTGTGCTTGGTGGGGGCGGATCTTTCGGGCTACATGCCTCGAAATACCTGCTCGACCATGCCGATCCCGCCAAAGTCATCGCGGTTGGTCGCAATCTGCCGAAATACGAATGCTTCACGCTGGGGATCGGCGACGGCGATCCGCGTTACAGTTATCACGCCTACCACATAAATTACGAGCTCGATCTCCTGATGGAGTTCCTCGACCGCGAGAAGCCGCAGGTGATCATCAATTTCGCCGCCCAAGGTGAAGGCGCGACCTCCCTGAAGCATTCATGGCGCTATTTCGAGACGAATTGCGTAGCGCTCGCTAAGCTGTGTGAGCAGCTCCAGTCGCGCGATTATCTCGAACGTTTCATTCATATCGGCACCTCGGAACTTTACGGTTCGGTTGAACATGCCGCGCGCGAGGACGAGCCGATCAAGCCAACGAGCCCCTACGCCGCGTCGAAGGCTGCTTTCGACATGCATCTCATTTCGATCCACCGCTACTTGAAGTTCCCAATGAACATCGTCCGTCCGTCGAATGCCTACGGACCCGGCCAGCAGCTTCATCGGGTCATTCCAAAGGCGGTGCTCTGCGGGCTTACCGGCCGTAAGCTTCCGCTGCACGGCGGCGGCCGGGCCGAGAAATCCTATATCCACAATCGTGACCTCGCCCGAGCCATTTATCTGGTGGCGGAAAAGGCGCCGCTCGGCACCGTCTACAACGCCGGACCGAAGGATCCGACCTCGATCCGCCGTGTCGTCGAGTTGGCCGCCGAGGCGCTCAAAATGCCGTTCGAGCAACTTTGCGAGGTGACCGGCGACCGCCAGCACCAAGATTCGCGCTATTGGCTCGACAGCTCCGCCATCAAGCGCGATGTAGCCTGGGAGCCGCAGGTCAGCTGGGAAGAAGGCATGCACGAAATGGTCGAATGGGGGCGCAAATATCTACCCCAGCTCAAGACGCTGCCGACCGATTTCGTGATGCGGGGTTGAGCCTGCGAGCGGGGCGCGCGCGTGTCAAATCCCTCTGGTGCATTCCTCGGCTCCCGCGCCACGCTGCGGCCGGCCCATGCGGTCGCCGCGCTCCTGCAATTGTCGGACGGTCGCTATGTGATGCAGCTTCGAGATTCCAATCCAGCCATCTTCTATCCGGACCATTGGGGCTGCTTTGGCGGCGCGGTCGAAGCCGACGAGGCACCAGCCGTTGCGCTGGTGCGAGAGCTGGAGGAGGAACTTGCGGTAGCGGTTCCTGCCGCGGATGTGACCCGATTTACCGAATTTTCCTTCGACTTCGGGTTTGCCGGGGACGGCGTCCGGTTGCGGACCTATTATGCCGTGAAACTGCCGCGATCTGACATCGACGGGCTCGTTCTGGGCGAGGGTGCGGACGTTGCGGCTTTCGAGGCCGAAAGGCTGCTTGCAATGCCGCGTGTGGTCCCTTACGACGCTTTTGCGTTGTGGATGCACCATGCGCGCGGTCGGATTGCGTCGCCTCAGCAGGAGGCGCGGCATGCGGGCTAGGGCACTTCCATTTCTGCAGGGAAGCGCCCGTAGCGCCAGTGTTGCCATCGTTTCGATGTGGAGGGGGTCTGCTGACATGCCAAAGCGGACGTTGAACGCATGACCATGATCTCGCCTCGTTCCGTCTCGCCGGCCGGTTGGCTCGAGCGGAAGGAGCCATCTGCTGCCTCGCGCGAGGTGCGTCTCGCACTCTATCGCTCGATGCTGAAAATTCGCCGCGTCGAGGAACGCATCCAGGCGCTCTACCCGAAAGGCGATATGCGCTGTCCCACTCATTTCAGCATCGGCCAAGAGGCGGTCGCTGCCGGGGTGTGCAGACACCTGCGCCGGGAAGACCACGTCATCAGCGCGCATCGCTCGCACGCTCACTACGTCGGAAAAGGCGGCAGTTTGCGCGCGATGTTCGCCGAGCTCTACGGCAAGATCGACGGATGCGCGTCGGGCAAGGGCGGCTCGATGCACCTCATCGACCTCTCGGTCAATTTTCTCGGTTGCGTGCCGATCGTCGGCAGCACCATCCCGATCGGTGTCGGTGCCTCGTTCGGCGCGATGCTGCAGGATCGCGCCGCCGTCACGGTCATCTTCTTCGGCGATGCCGCGACCGAGACCGGCGTCTTTCATGAGAGCGTGAACTTCGCGGCAGTCCATCGATTGCCCGTGCTCTTCGTTTGCGAGAACAATCTCTATTCGGTCAACACGCCGCTCGCGGCGCGGCAGCCGGCAAACCGCACCATTGCCGAGCTGGTACGCGGGCATGGCATCAGGACCTCTCAACATGATGGTCAACTGGTTGAGACGGTCGACGTAGTTGCTGGCGATACAATCGCCTACATTCGCAATAAGGGCGGCCCGGCACTGCTCGAATTCATGACCTACCGTTGGGTCGAACATTGCGGCCCGCTCGGCGATGTCCATCTCGGATATCGCACCCAGGAGGAGTTTGACTCCTGGGTCGCGCGCTGTCCCATCCGTCTTCACCGCAAACTGATTGAAGACGACGGCTTGATGGATGAGACGGCACACAAGGCGCTGGAAGCGGAGATTGCCGCGGAGATCGATGACGCAGTCGCATTTGCGCAGACGAGCCCGTTCCCGCCGCGCACAGAGCTCAACCGGCACATCTTTGCTTGATCGGTCGCGCTCATGATCAACCGGCAACTCAAGTTTGCGGAAGCCATCAACGAAGCCATCGACATCTGCCTCGAGCGGGACCGCAGCACGTATTTGATGGGCTTGGGCGTTCCTGATCCGATCGGTGTGTTTGGCACGACCAAAGGTCTGCAGGAAAAACACGGCAGCAAACGTGTGTTCGACATGCCCGTGGCGGAAAACGCCATGACCGGCGTTGCGCTCGGCTCATGCCTGGTCGGGATGCGGCCGATCATGACGCACATGCGGCTCGAATTCGCGATGACCGCGATGGATCAAATCTGCAATCAGGCGGCGAAATGGAATTACATGTTCGGCGGCCAATCCAAGGTGCCGATGACGCTGCGGATGATCATCGGCCGGGGCTGGGGGCAAGGTCCGCAGCATTCGCAGAGCTTGCATGCGTGGTTTGCGCATATTCCTGGGCTCAAAGTCGTCATGCCCTCGACCCCGCACGACGCCAAAGGGCTGCTCATTGCCAGCATCGAGGACGACAATCCGGTGGTGTTCTTCGAACATCGCTGGTTGCACAACATTCACGGGCCTGTTCCCGAAGGCCACTACACCGTTCCGCTCGGCGAGCCGCGCGTGGTCACCGAAGGCGCCGATGTGACGATCGTTGCCTGCTCCTATGCGACTCTCGACGCAATTAAGGCAGCGCGTTTGCTCGAGCGGGACGGCATCAAGCCCGAGATCATTGATTTGCGAACGCTGGTTCCCCGCAACGATGCGGCCATCCTCGCATCGGTACGCAAGACCGGCCGGCTCGTGGTGGTGGACCAGGGGACGCTGACGTGCGGTTTCGCAGGGGAGATTGTCGCCCGGGTGACCGAGCAGGCGTTCGATGCCCTCAAGACGGCGCCGATCCGCGTGACGTTACCCGACGTCCCGACACCCACGACGCGGGCGCTCTCCAACTACTACTATCCAACTCCCCGCCATATCGTAGCGGCAGCGCGGCGCGCCCTCGGACTGTCCTTTGATGGGCCTCATGACGATCCTTGGGCCGGCATCACTCCCGAGGACAAGACCTTGGACGTACCGGACAAGTCCTTTACCGGGCCATTTTGATGTTGGCCCTCGACGCGAGCTTCTGGCGCGATCGCCGCGTCTTCGTCACCGGCCATACCGGATTCAAAGGCGCGTGGTTGGTGTTGTGGCTGACCGGGCTTGGGGCGAAAGTCACCGGGCTCTCGCTGCCCCCGCACACGGATCCCAGTCTTTTTGCGCTCTGTGCCCGCGGTCGATGTACGGATATCTACGCCGACATTGCCGATTACGCGCTCCTCGCGCGCGTGCTTGCGGACTGCGAGCCCGAGATCGTGATCCACATGGCCGCGCAGGCGCTGGTGCGGCCGTCCTATGCGGACCCGCTGGGCACCTACGCCACCAACGTAATGGGAACCGTCAACGTGCTGCAGGCGGCGCGCTCGGTACCAAGCGCGCGCGCCGTGATCGTGGTGACAAGCGATAAAGTCTATGAGAACGATGGCGCCGGCCGTCCATTTACCGAGGACGATCGTCTCGGCGGCCGGGATCCCTACAGCAACTCCAAGGCCTGCGCCGAGCTCGTCACCCATTCCTTCCGCCAATGCTTCTTCGATGGCGCATGCCGCGTGGCGACCGTGCGGGCGGGCAATGTCATCGGCGGCGGGGATTGGTCGCCATTCCGCGTCGCGCACGATCTAGTCAAGGCTTTTGAGGCGGGAACGGCGGTCGCGCTGCGCTACCCTCAAGCCGTTCGGCCGTGGCAGCATGTGCTGGATCCGCTTGCCGGTTACCTCATGCTGGCACAGGCCATGATCGTCGACCCGATGCGCGCGCCGACTTCGCTGAATTTTGCCCCGGACGCGGATAGCTTCCGCCCGGTCTGCGAACTCGTCCAGGCGTTCACAACGCGTTGGGGCGGGCGTCCCGGCTGGCGGTTCGACGCCGACGAGCATCCGCACGAAGCATCGCTGCTCACTCTGGACGCGACGCGCGCTCGCTCGCTCCTGGGTTGGCGGCCCCTCCTCTCGTTCGACGAGGCGGTGACTTGGACCGCGGATTGGTACCGCGCGTTCTGGAATGGAGACGACGTCGCTCTCGTGACGCGTCAGCAGATCGACGCATTTTTGGAGCGGCTCGATCGGTTGGCGGACGATCGGGTGCCGTTACGAGGCACGGCATGAAGGTCGTGATCCTCGCTGGAGGATTCGGCACTAGACTTGCCGAGGAGACGGTCACCATCCCGAAGCCAATGGTGCAGATCGGCCAGCATCCCATCCTCTGGCACATCATGAGGTTCTACGCCTCCTACGGATTCGAGGAGTTCGTGGTGGCGCTCGGCTACAAGGCTGAGGTGGTGAAGAACTTCTTCTTGCAGTTTGCCGATATGGCAAGCGACCTCACGATCGATCTTGGCACCGGAACCGTGGAGCGACGCCGGCGCCACGACGAAACCTGGAAGATCCATCTGATCGATACCGGTGTCGATACGCTCACCGGAGGGCGCGTGCGGCGGCTTGCGCCGCTGATCAGCGGCGGAACGTTCATGCTCACCTATGGTGATGGCGTATCCGACGTGCCGTTGGATCGGCTCGTGGCCTTCCACAGGAGCCAGGGAAAGCTGGCAACCGTGACGGCTGTGCCCGCGGTGGCGCGCTTCGGCAACATCATTTTCGACGGGGATCGGGTTGCTCACTTCGCCGAAAAGCGGGTGACTGAAAATGCCTGGATCAACGGCGGGTATATGGTCATGGAACCCGGCGTGCTCGACTATTTGCACAAGGACGACGACGTGCTTGAGGTCGATCTGCTGGAACGGCTGACGGAAGATGGGCAACTCGCCGGATACAGGCATGAAGGGTTCTGGCAGTGCATGGACACGCTGCGCGACAAGCAGGGGCTGGAACGGCTGTGGCTGTCGGACACGCCGCCCTGGAAGCGATGGTGAGCGCGGTGCGCGCAGATCGGGCGCCCGGGAATGGGCCAAGCTGCCGATCCTGCGGGCACGCCGCTCTAATGCAAGTACTGAACCTCGGGCGTGTGCCGCTTGCCAACGCGTTGCTGACCGCTGAGCAATTGCGTGAGAGGGAGGATCGGTTTCCGCTGGAGCTGTATTTTTGTCCGCAATGTGCGCTCGCCCAGATCGGCGAGACGGTGCCACCGGAACGGCTGTTTCGCGACTACACCTATGCCTCCTCTTTCTCCGACACCATGGTCGAGCACGCGCGCACACTGGTCGAGGCGCTCATCGCGCGCCATGGCCTCGGTCCCGCAAGCCTGATCATCGAGGTGGCAAGCAATGATGGATATCTGCTGCAGTTCTACAAGGCGCAGGGGATTCCGGTTCTCGGCATCGAACCCGCCTCCAACATCGCCGAGCTCGCTATCACGACGAAAGGGATTCCAACGCTGGTCGAGTTCTTCGATCAGGATCTTGCTCGACGACTCGCAGCACAGGGGCAATTTGCCGATATCGTACACGCCCACAACGTGTTTGCCCACGTTCCCGATCCCAATAAGTTTATCGGCGGGATCAAGCAAGTGCTCAAGCCGGATGGTGTTGCCGTGATCGAGGCGCCATATGTCCGCGACTTGATCGCCAAGCTCGAGTTCGACACCATCTATCACGAACACTTTAGCTACTACTCCGCGAGTTCGGTCGAGGCGCTCTGTCGGCGCCACGGGCTCATGATCCGCGACGTCGAGCTCGTTCCAATCCATGGCGGTTCACTGCGGCTCTTCGTAGCGCATGCGGACGGACGTGCGTCGCCGCGCGTCACCGAGCTGTTGGCGGAGGAGAAATCCGAAGGCCTCTCGACCTTCGACTACTATCGCGATTTTGCCGAGCGCGTTGCGCACCTCAAGCAGCAGCTACTCGCGCTGTTGCAGCGGCTGAAAGAAGAGGGGCATTGTATCGCGGCCTATGGTGCTTCCGCTAAGGGAAGCACGTTGATGAACGCGTTTGGCATCGACGGGCGCCTGATCGAATTCGTGGTCGACCGCAGCCACCTCAAGCAAGGCCGCTTCACGCCCGGCAATCACCTGCCGATTCTTCCGCCAGAGGCGCTGCTCGAACGCCGGCCTGGCTACGTACTCTTACTGACGTGGAATTTTGCGGCCGAAATCCTCGCCCAGCAAGGCGAATTCCGGCGACGCGGGGGAAAGTTCATTGTGCCCGTGCCCGAGGTGGCGGTGGTCTGAGTATGCGTGCAACACGCGATTTCCGTCCCGCTGCAAGGAGCGCGAGTTCGACTTGCGCAAACAGCGCCCCTCATCCGGGGTTTCGCGCGACGGTGCCGATATTGCCGAGCTTGAGGCCTACCAATGGTGCATCCCCGGCCGGGACGAAGCGCTCCGGCAGGCCGAACACCGTCAAGGCAGCCCCCATCAGGAATGGCAGCGGGAAATAGTTGGTCGTCTTGATGGTCTCGATCACCTCGAACCCGCTTGCCTGCAGAAGCGTGGCAAGCGAGCGCTGCGAAAACAGTTGGGGGTGTTGCAGCGTGTAAGGCGGCCATCGTCGCCCCAAAACGCGGGCCAGCACCGACGCGCAGTCGTGCGTCACAATCAGAACGACGCCGCCTGGCTCCAAGCTCGCTTTCACCTCGCGAAGAAATTCCTTCGGCTGCAGTAGATGATCGAGCACGTGGATCATCACGGCGGTCGACACACTCTGCGCAGGTACGTGTGAAGCGCGAAAAATATCGGAATTGATCGTGAAGCTCAGCCCGCGAAAATTGTCGGCCAGGGACCAGAAGTGACTGAACGAAGCACCCTCTGCGAAGCAGGAGGCAAACAAGCCGATGTCCGGACCTATTTCCAGGAAATTTCCCGCCATTCGGCTGTGCCGACGCAGAAGACGTACATAGTTCTCCTGCGTGCGTTGGCGCGCCGCCAATGGAACAGAGACCATGTTTTCTGCTTGACGGCCATAAAGTCCATCGAGTTGACTTTGCCGATAATAGGAGCGGCAAAACAGAGCGCCGCATTTCGAGCACTCGAAATAGGTGAAGAAAACCCGCGCTTGCGTATAGCCGGACAGGAATGAGCCGTGACGATCAGCGCTTAACGCCTCCGCTGGCGGCGAAGAGGCAACGCGTCGTTCGGCCTCTGCCGCCGGCGCGTCGCAGCACGGACAAAACTCGACCTGCAAATAATCGTCGACGTTGGACGGATGTCGGGCGCCGTCAGATTTCAACTGTTGAACGTAATTCATGGCCTGGGCACGATCCCGATCGCTGAAATTCGGACTATGAAGAGGCACGCTGCCCTTGTAAAGCTGGCGTGCAATGACCAATTGCGACCGCGCTTGTTGTGCAAATTCGCGACGGGCTTGGCAGAGATGGATCGGCAAGTCGTGTTACTTCCGCCACCGCGGGGACCAGTGCTGCGATGGTTCCCAATTTGATACAGGTTTGATCTATCATATTGAAACAATTGTTCAATTTGGAGTCTTGGGACCGGGGAATTTTCGCATGAATCGGGGTATAGTGTTGCCGTCCTCAGCGAAGGTCGGCGGATAACGACTGAATGTTTGCAGCCGGAACCTCGGTTCATCCTGACCTCGCCGCGGCCCTGCGCGATTGTCGGCGCGCGTTTGCCGGCGTGGCGCTGTTTTCCGGCGTCGTCAATTTGCTGATGCTCGCCGGCCCGCTCTACATGTTGCAAATCTACGATCGGGTGTTGAGCAGCCGAAGCGTGCCGACGCTGGTCGTCCTCTCGGTTTTTCTTGTCGGTGCTTACGCCTTCCAAGGCGCGCTTGATCTCATCCGCTCGCGCGTGATCGTGCGGGCAGCAGCCCTGCTCGATCAGCACCTCGCGGTTGCCGTGCATGGGGCGGTCATCCGCCTCGCCATAGCGAACCGGCATCCGACCGAAGGGCCCCAGCCGGTGCGCGATCTGGACCAGATACGGGCCTTTCTCACCGGCGCGGGCCCTATTGCCATCGTCGATCTGCCATGGATCCCGATATTCCTGTTCGTCTGCTTTCTCCTTCATCCTTGGCTCGGTTTGGCGGCAACGGTGGGCGGCATTGTGTTGTTCACGATGACGCTGCTGACGGAGCGCGCTAGCCGCACGCCTGCGCGCATGGCCGCGCAGGACGCCGGGGTTCGGTCTGTCATGGTAGAGGCCGGCCGGCGCGGCGGCGAGACGATCGTTGCCATGGGGATGGCGGGATCGTTGGCGCAGCGCTGGGCGGGGATCAACAACCGCTATATCGCCGCCGTGGCCCGCCTCAGCGATGTCGCAACCTCGTATGGCAGCACGTCGAAGGTGTTACGGCTCTTGCTGCAGTCGATGATCCTGGGCCTCGGCGCCTACCTCGTGATCAGGCAAGAGTTGACCGCCGGTGCGATGATCGCCGCCTCGATCATGATGGGTCGCGCGCTTGCCCCGATCGAGACCACCATCGCGAACTGGCGCGCTTTCGTTGCAGCCCGCCAAAGTATTAGACGGCTCTCCGAGGCGCTCGCTCGCGCCGCCCCGAGATCTGCTGTCACCGCTCTGCCCCCGCCCGTGCGCAGCCTCGACGTCGAGCAGCTGACGATCGCAGCGCCGGGAACCCCGACGCCAATTGTCACCGGTGTGCACTTCAGCCTCAAGTCGGGCGAGGCGCTGGGTATCATTGGTCCGAGCGGTGCCGGCAAGACTTCGCTGATACGCGCGCTCGTGGGCATCTGGTCGCCGGTCAGGGGCAACGTCCGGCTCGATGGCGCGGAGCTTAGCCAATGGGATCCGGAGCTTCTGGGTCGACACATAGGATTTGTCTCACAAACGGTCGAGCTGTTCGACGGAACTATTTCGGAGAACATCGCCAGGATGGCCGTCGCGCCGGATGTCGACAGCGTGCTTCGCGCGGCGCAGGCCGCCGGCGCACATGACCTGATCCTGCGGCTCCCATCCGGCTACGACACCAAGGTCGGTGAGGGCGGGGAGGCACTCTCGGGCGGGCAACGGCAGCGCATTGCGCTCGCGCGGGCCCTCTATGGCGACCCCTTTCTGGTCGTGCTCGACGAGCCCAACGCGAATCTCGATAGCGATGGCGAGCTGGCCTTGCACCAAGCGATGCTGGCTCTCAAAGCGCGTGGAGCCATCCTCGTGCTGATTGCGCACCGGCCGGCAACGCTGTCCGCGTGTGACCGGCTGCTGGTGCTTGCCAATGGCGTGCAGCAGGGTATTGGTCCGCGTGACGAGATCTTGCAAAAGCTCTTGGGGCGTCGGGTTCCTTCGCCGGCAGCCGGCAATCTCAAGGTCGTCAGCGATACAGCGGGTGGAGGCCAGTCATGACCGCGCAGGATCCGCGCCGCACCATCCGTAAGCTTAATCTTATTGGCTTGGGCATCACCGTCCTGCTCATCGGCGGCGTCGGCGGCTGGGCGAGCACCGCCCAATTGGCGGGCGCCATCATTGCGCCGGGTACGATCGTGGTCGAATCAAACGTCAAAAAGGTGCAGCATCCGACTGGGGGCGTCGTCGGGGAAATCCTGGTTAAAGAGGGCCATGCGGTTGAAGAGGGGCAGCTCGTGCTGCGACTCGACGATACGGTGACGAGAGCGACTTTGGGCGCGGTCCGTTCACAGCTGGACGAGTTCATGGCAAGGGAGGCGCGACTGCTCGCGGAACGCGACGACTCCGATGCGCTGACCTTTCCGACGCAGCTGGCGGCTCGCCGCGGCGACGTGTCGGTTGCGGCGGCCTTTGGCGGCGAGGAGAAGCTTTTCGAATCTCGGAAGACCGCGCGGACCGGTCAGCGGGCGCAGTTGCGCGAGCGCATCGCTCAGCTCAATGAAGAGGTTCGCGGCCTTTCCGCGCAGGTCGCAGCGAAGGAAAGCGAGCTGGAGCTGATCGGGAAAGAGTTGGTTGGAGTGGCCGAACTTTACAAGAAAAATCTGGTCTCCATCTCCCGCTACACCCAGCTGCAGCGCGACCAGACGCGGCTGCAGGGCGAGCGCGGCCAGCTCACCGCCGACATCGCCCGCGCGCGTGGCAAGATCAGCGAGACCGAACTGCAAATCATCCAGGTAGATCAGGATTTTCGCACCGAGGTCCTCAAAGACTTGCGCGAGAGCCAGGGAAAGATTGCCGAGCTCAAGGAGCGGGTCACCGGCGCCGAGGACCAGCTCAAGCGCGTGGACTTGCGCGCACCGCAGGCGGGCACCGTGCATCAACTTGCGGCGCATACGGTGGGCGGCGTGATCAGCAACGGAGAAACCATCATGCAGATCGTCCCGCGCGCCGATGAGCTCGTCGTGGAGGCCAAGGTGGCGCCCTACGACATCGATCAGATCGCATTGGGCGCTACGGCGACTGTACGCATCATGGCCGGCAACCAACGCACCACGCCTGTCATCAGCGGCCGAGTGGCGCGCGTGTCCGCCGACATCGCACGCGAGCAACAGCAACAAAATTCCGCCCAACCGGGTCAACCATATTATACGGTTCGCATTGCGCTGCCGGGGGAGGAGGTGGCCCGCTTGAAGGATATTCATCTTGTTCCCGGAATGCCCGCGGATATTTTCATTCAGACCCACGAGCGCACCCCGCTCCAATACCTGCTCAAGCCGCTTCAGGAGCAGATTGCACGGACCTTCCGTGAGCGATGATGGCCGCGGCGAAGACCCCTAGACAGCCTGCACGGCGCCAACCAGTCAACGTCGGGAAATCCGCGGATATTTGAGCGCGTTATCTCAATCGTTCTCGCTTCGAGATTTCGAGATCACCCGTTATCCGTCCCCGTTTCCACTTGAAACGCTAAGCGGCATGAGATTATTGATCGCAAAGCGAGCTGTGGGACAGATAGACTGAATTCCCGGAGAGGTGCGAACAGTACTCATGCGGCTTGGAGCGGCGAGCGTCGACTGGCGTTCATCGGGCGCCCAAGCGACCATCTTAGTGATTTCGACAATGGTCGTCGCGCTGTGGGTCTACAACAAGCCTATCGTGTTCAGCGATGAGAGCTTTGCATACATCGATTTGGCACGCGAGCTGCAACAGGGAAAATCGAGCACTCTAAATTTTCTGCGACTTCCGGTCTTCCCAGCGATTCTGTGGGCTTTTCACATCACCGATCTCAGCCACTCCGTGTCTGGACTCGTCTTCTTTCATTCTTGTCTCGCGGTCGCATCCTGTTGGCTATTCTATTTGACGGCGCGACTGTTGCAGCCGCGAGGGGCCTTCATCCTATGGGCACGGCGCTGATGATGCTGACCAGGCCGCAAGGTGCTTATGTTGTTCCGGTCCTCTTTGGACTAGTTGCTGTGCTGGCTTGGCGGCGCGTGCTGATGGCTTTCCTGAGCGCCGTGCTGGTCGTCGGGGTGGTGTGGTCGGTTCACGTAATCGAAAAGCGAGCATTGGCGGGTTCGGAACTCTCCAGACCCAGCTCCGAAAGTTCGCGCGGGACCGGTAGGGTGGCGCTTTTTACCTTTTTTCTGGAGGATGGTTCAATGCCGACGATAGAGCGGCTATCCCTCGAAAAAGTGCTTAGGATGTACTTCGACCCTCGGCTCCTTGCAGTACCACTACATCCGAAATTTGATCCTGGGGTTTTCAGTCCGCCGCTTTCGGATGAAATCGCCGCCGCCGGCGACTATGCCGGCGCAACAAATACCGATCGAGCGATTGATGATAATCTGCGCTGGCTCATGCGTGCGGCAATCATTGTTGCACTCGTTACCCTTCCCATAGCATTTCGATACTCGACTTGGCGTGTTATGGTCGCTTTGCTCGTTTTCGGACTCTATCTGAATGTTCCAGCCCTCCTCGGCAATAGCCCGCTATTTCGGCACGCGATTTATGCCATTCCGGTGAACCTATTGTCCGCGTATGTGGGTATCGTGGCATTGGTTTGGACCTTGGGTGAGCGTTATCTGAAAAAACCCGCGATGGCCGGCATCTGATCGATCTGCCGGCGGCGAGCATACCAACATGGCATCTCCTCGCTCGCGCTACACGCTGCTGATTCCCACCTTTAATCGGCCTGCCCATTTGCGCAGCTTGCTCGGCTATCTGTCTGCACGGCGTCTCGAATATCCCATCCGCGTCCTCGATACGAGTTCAGGCGACGCACTGTCGCAAAACCGCGAGACGGTGAGCCGGACAGCGCTGGACATCGTCCACGACATCTACGATCCCGCGATGCCGGTCCACAAGAAAATTGGACTGGCAGTTGCATCAGTCGAGTCGACTTATTGCTCCCTTTGCGCCGACGACGATGTCCTGTTCACGGACGAGTTGAACGCGCTTTTGGATGTCCTCGATGCGGACCCCCGCTTGGTCATTGCGCATGGATACTACGTCAACTTCAAACCCGCAGAGGATTTCGACATCTGGTACACGGATTACTCGGCGCCCTCGATCGTCGCCGAAGACGCATTGAAACGGATTGTCGAACAGATGAGCGATTACCAGGCGATCTTCTACGGAATTCATCGCACCGCCACAATGCAAGCCATCCAGCCGCCGGTCGACCGCGTCAAATCGCTTTGGGCGAAAGAGCTGCTGAGCTCCACTCTGGCCTTGATCGCCGGCGCGATGTACCGCGCGCCGCGCTACTACATGGCACGAAATACGAATCCATCGATCGCAACCGAAGGATGGCACCCACATCAATTCTTTGCCATGGAGCCAACCGAACTTTTTCGTGAATATGCCGACTATCGTGCCGTGGCGCTTGAGCATCTGATGGCCGATGCTCGCTGTCGAGCGATCTACCGGCCGGAGCAGATGCATCGCGTTTTCGATCTCGTCCATCTGAAATATCTTGCGCCAATGCTCTCTCCGGGCGTCATGAACTATCTGATCCAGCAATCTCTGCTCCCGCAGACGACGTCGCGGCAGATCATCGAAGGCATATGGAATACTTTCGTGCCTCCATATGCCCGGCCAGCCGGGGGGCTGAAGCACCACCTGGCTCAGACGATGACGCTATTGCGTCCAAGCAATGCATCAAAGGCGTTCCATCACTTTCGCCGTCTTGCCGGTATTTATGCCGAGCTCAAATTCGGCGGTAAATTCGATGTTTCGTTCAACTCTGCATTCGACACTATGACAGTCAACCGCAAGAGGCGCGATGGCCGATCGCGCCGCTACGTCATATCGAGTTCGCTCTTGGATCAGAAATTTGCGGACGGCGGCCAAGTAACGGCACCGCACCTGCGAAGTATTATCGGCCATCTCGACGATTACGTATAATCTGCGACCGCGACAGGCGAGGATCTATGTTGGCAAGCCAAATCGACAATCATCAGGCGGAGCCCGGCGCATTGCTGGGGGTTTTCGATTTTTCCTATCAGCATTATGCGCTCGGGGACCTGCTTACGAATCAGATCAACCTCGCTGTCATAGCGATCGAGCAGGCGCTACGGCACATCGATCTTGTGGTTATGGTCAATCCGGAGAGGCCTTCGGCGCGCCAGCAGACGTTCATCACGCGCAGCAACTACATTGCCCATCTTGACAATGTCATGCCGGTCTTTGCGTGCAATCCGCTGTTACGGTCGTTTCGGCTCATTCGTGACCTGCAGACGTTCAATTTCTTGATTGCCCTGCAGCACCGAAACCGCCTGCCAATGTGGCCGGATCTGAAGAGCCACCTCAAAATGCGGCAGGATTTTCCGATTGATCACCGGCGCATCAACGCTTTTCACGCGCGCCACGGTTATGTGCCACAGCTTTCGGCCCCTCGCGGATACGAGGCTTGGGCGCGCCATTTTCACGATACGGAGTTGGACCGACGCCCCCTCGTGATCATCAACCCGCGTCAGAGTTCGTTGACGGAGGCTCCGGCGGTAACTTATCGAGACGCGCCGCTGACGGCCTGGCATGCCTTCATCGATGTTGTCGCAGGGCGATGGCCGGAGGCTTTGTTCGTGATGGTCGGGGGCTTTCAGGAATGGGAGCACCGGCTGCTATACCGTCGCAACGTCTTCATCCCACGCGCCTGGGGCCTTCGGCTCGCGCACGAGTTGGCGCTGCTGAAAATCGCCGATGTGTTTATGGGGACATCGAGCGGATTTGCCACTTTTGCAACCTTTACCGACATAGCCTATGCCATCGTGAACGTTGAGCACAGCTTTGCGCGCCCCGCCGAAGTTCGTCTCGGCGATCGGCATTTTCCTTTTGCAAAGGCAGATCAGCTCCTGACTTGGCGGCAGGAAACCACTGAGGATTTGTTGGCGCTCTTCGAAGAAGTCTATTCAAGCGCGTTCGCCGACCGCGCATTAGAGCCGCGAACAAAGATCTCGACGGAAGACGAGGGCTTCCAGCGGTCGAACGGGCGCCTATGATTCGTCGCCTCCTGCTCGTCTCCTATAGGCTTGCGGAGCCGTGGATTCGGCACCCGAATTGGATGGCCCGCCGCCCCGCTCAAGTCGTGGTGCTCGCGATCGCGACGATTTGGCTTGTATTGGCGCGGGACGAGAAGGCGAAGCCCGATGCGTCAGAATTGATCGATGAGCTTGCCCGTGAATTCTGGTCCTCGCCAAAATTGCTCGAATTTCTCAACGGCCCCGCAATCGGCCAGCCGATCGTCGGGCGTATCTGCCGCATCTTGTTGTTGCGGCTCTCGGTCGCTGCGAAACTGCGTGAACGCGCCAGCGCCAACGACCGCAATTTCGCCTTGCGCCTCAGGGGGCCGATTGACCAAAGGTCGCTGCGAAACCTGTTGGCTTGGCAGGATCACGTTCTCCCGTCGTACCTGCGGCAGGACGACAATCGCCAGGCGGACGTCGCGTTGATCCTGACGGGCAGGTCCGCCAACGAGGCGCGGCTCTTCGATCTGCTCTCGGTCGCGCTCATGCTCGAGCGATTTAGCAGCATTGCGGTGTTCTGGGACGAAGAAACCGCCCTAGCCGAGACATCAATTCTAATGTCGGACCGAGAACTCGGCCGCTGGCGCGCCGCCGAACCGACCAATGATCTGGACATGATGACGCGTGACATCATTGGCCAAGTCGAGCTTCACGATAGCCACGGCGGCATCAAGCTGCTTCCGCATGGGCGCAAATATGCCAATGACTTCCTCAAGCTGGCTCTGCCGGGCCGGTTCATCATTGCGGTGGGGTTGCGCGAGCGCGAGGACGGCACGATCGAGCCGGGCGAACTGGACTTCTGGCTGGCCCTGATCGAGTCGCTGTGCGCCCGCTATCCGCGGGCTGCCTTCGTGATGCTCAATCCTCTCTCCCCCTCGCAATGGCGAGAGTGGCCGGCTCAGCTGCGGTTTGCACGCCATCAGGGGCTGAATCTTCAGGATGCCATCTGTCTCGCTCAGATCGCTGATGGCTACCTTGGCGTCCTCGACCTATTTGGCCTTGCGGCCCATTCCGCTGGCCGACCCGGTGTTTACGTTCCGCTCGAGGATCCGCCGCCCACCGAGAGAGGAGCTGCAAACAACGCCCAGATCATCGTTGCCAGCCGCAATCGTGCGGACATTGAGACGGCGGTGAAGAGCTTTCGCGGTTTCGCTTGCATCCACGGAGGCTGAATCGGATGGCTTGGCTCGGCCGGAGATTGGGTGCCGTAGAGCCAGCAGGCTGTGGCTCACGCTAGCAGACTTCTATGTCGCGCCGACGCGCGAATTCGTTGCATTCCCCTCAACCGATCTTGTTTGCGTCGGCGTACCAATATAGGTCGCGATGACTTCATCGACATTTCCCGATGCGGCGATGCGGCCATACTCGAGCATGATGCCGCGATTGCACCATTTGCGCAGCAAGTCCGTCGAGTGCGAAGCGAGTACGAGGATGCTGGAGCTGCCGACGAATTGCTCCATCCGCCGCTGCGCCTTGTCCAGAAAGCGCGCGTCCCCCGCCAAAAGCCATTCATCCATCAGCAGGATTTCGGCGGGCATGGAAGTCGAGATCGCAAAGCCCAATCGCACCAGCATACCGGCCGAATAAGTGCGTGCGGGCATGTCGATATAGGGACCAAGCTCCGTGAACTCCACGATCTCCGCTACGCGCGAACGCATCTCGCGTGGATGAATGTTCATGTAAATCCCGCGCAACATGATGTTCTCGCGGCCGGTCGCCTCCGGATTGAGACCCAATGAGACGTCCAGAAGCGCGGAAATTCGGCCCGACGAATAACTCTCCCCCCGCGTGGGAGAGTAGATGCCCGCGAGCACGCGCAGCAGAGTTGTCTTGCCGGCGCCGTTCGGCCCGATCAAAGCGACGCGGTCGCCGTCCTCGATGTCCAGCGTCACGTCATCCAACGCACGTACATTGATGCGATCGGCGGCATCGCGTGCCAAATTGCCCTGCGTCGTGGTGGCGACCAGCATTTTCTTGAGCGAGCGGCTGCCGCCCTGATAGATCGAGAATTCGACCGAGAGATTGCGCAAGCGCAGAAATGCCATGCTTAGATCCAATATGCGATGCGCGGCCGAAATTTGACGAAGAGCAAGAAGGTGACGATGCAGCCGATGACGGTGACGATCAGGAGTACCGTCCACGAATAAGCGAGCGGCGCACTGCCGAGGAGTGGCGCCCGCACTACGTCGACGGCGGCAAACAAAGGGTTGAGCGGCAGTGCCTGCATCCAAATTCCAAGCGCCTCCGGCGGCCAGAACACCGGTGTCACGAAAAATAATACTTGCACGAAATTCGTCACGATCGGCGGCACGTCGCGATAGCGCGCGCTGATCATGCCTAGCAGAATGCTGACCCAAATACCGTTGATCGTGAGGATGGCAAGCGCCGGCACGATGATGAGGACGGTCCAGCCCACCGGCACGCTGAAAATCAGCAGCACGAATGGGACGATCACCATATTGTGCGCCAAGACGATCAGATTGCGGTATACCCCCCGCCAAGCATGCACCGAAAACGGCATGCGAACCTGCGTGATGATGTTGTGTGCGGAAAGGAAGGTCTGGCAGCCTTCGATGATCACCGTCGAAACGAAATTCCAGATCACCAACCCGACCGTCAGAAAAGGCAGATAGCGGTTGATCTCCATGTTGAACATGCGGGCGTAAATCAGTCCCATGGCAGCGACCATGATGACCATGCTGATGGTCAGCCAGAACGGTCCCAGTAACGAGCCGCGGTAGCGCATCTTGATATCCTGCATCGCCATCGCCGACCACATCCAGCTCTTGGATATGCCTTCCACCAGATCACCCCATGCCGCCTCCGTGCGGGAGACGGGCCTTGGCAAGTCAATGCTCACTCGAGGCTCCCGCGGCTCGCTATGTTGCCCACCATGATGGCCTTTATAGAAGGATTGCAAGTTCCCGACGCAAGGCAGCCGACTCGTCCGGGTAGCGGAGGGTGCGTCTTAGACCTGGTGGACGCTCAATTCTGAATAGACTCGCGGCTCGTCAAACTGGCTGAACGCTGGAAATGCGGGAACCTGCCGCACAAAAACGGTGTCACTTGACGCGATCAGGCGCCTCCACTACGGCTTCGCATGCATGCCCGCGCGCCGCGCTAACCACCTATGGCGAGGCAAGGGACATGGTCAATCGATAGCAAATTCCGCCGATGCGAAACCGTTGCCCGCGTCTTTGTTGACCGGCTGTGTTGCATTGGCGCGATGAATGACTTGCGGGGACGCTATGCTTCCTGAGATTAGTCCTTGGTCGGCGGAGCAGGGGTCGGCTGACGCCATCGAAGTCACTTTCTTGGTCCCTTGTTTGAACGAAGAAGAAAACGTGCTTGGCACGATCGAGATGATCACGAAGACAATGGACCGTGTCGGCTGTTCGTACGAAATTCTGGTGTTTGACGACGGCTCGCAGGACAATACGTCGGGTGTGGTTGCCGCGTATCAATCGGCAAACCCGCAAGCGCCGGTCCGACTCTTCCGGAACAAGGTCAATCGCGGCTTGGCCTATAATTTCGTGGAGGGAGCGTTTCAAGGACGCGGCCGCTATTATCGTGCGGTTCCGGGCGACAATGTCGAGCTTGCGGAATCCCTTGAAAAGATCATCCGTGCCCGCGGCACAGCGGACATTATCGTGCCCCATTTCGTCGAGATTCGAAACCGACGGTTGCGCCGCAAGATCATATCCAAGCTCTATACCCATGTTGTGAATCTGGCGAGCGGATATCGACTCGCCTACTACAATGGCAACCCCTTATATCTGCGGGCGCACGTGCTGCGCTTCCACGTGGAGTGCACAGGCTTCGGCTATCAGGCGGAATTTCTCACCCGTCTCATCTCCGAGGGCGCAACTTTCAAGGAGATTCCGCTCATCTCCTACGACCGCGAGGGATCCGCCGCCATCAACATCAAGAATCTACTGTCGGTCACCCACTCGCTTCTTACTATTGCGCTCCGCCGATTACGCATTGTCCTCTTCGATTGACCGCGTGGCGTCGCTCAGCCGATAACCAGTTCAAATGGACAGGGGAACATAGCGCCCGGTGCACCCTCATAGCCAGTGGAGTTCCGGATTCCGCTTCGGGTCGCTCATTTGATTCGTTTGAGCCAGCCGTCGGGCCAAGCCGTGATCGTTCGGTCGAGGCCACTTTCATTGAACCGCCATTTCGGCTCCTCGAGAACGAACTCGGGATGGCGCGCCGCAAATTCGCGCGCGGCCTGGGTGGGGTTATCAGAATTCCATTCCGCCTTGCCGCGAGGAGTATCGTGTACCAGTCCCATGATGCCGTCGGTCGCGACGATGTATGAGCCGAGGCTGACAAACGGCGCGTAGGCCTCGAGTTCTTTGAGGACATGGGCCTTTGCGTGACTTGAATCGAGGATCACCATGACCTTGTCGCCTGGGCGCACGAGCTCGTGTACCCGCGCCACAACTTCCGAGCTGGCAGAATCTCCTTCGATGAGAGCAACGTAACTTGCGAGTTCGTGGCTTTCGATCGCCTTTCGGTTCTGCGGACGAAGTTCGATGTCGATCCCTATTGCGCGACCTTCCGTGCCCATGGCCTTGAACAGGGAAGCGCAAAAGATCAGCGAGCCCCCGTGTGCTACTCCTGTCTCGACGATAACGTTAGGGCGCAACGTGAAGATCGCCTCCTGCAGCCGCACCAAATCCTCTGGATGCTGGATGACGGGGCGGCCGAGCCAGGTGAAAGTGTAGGAATATTTTTGGTTCCAGCCGGTCTTTAGCCACAACTCCGAGACCAGCTCGAAAGCCTCCTTGCCATAGAGGTCGAGGCGCTGACCATCAGCCGTCAGCGTTTTTTCGGCCGTGTCGATTACGATCCGCATGAGCTCACGCCCTTCGCCATAGGGTGGAGGCCTTCGAGCGCGCCGACAGTGATCGTTTCCATCCTGCTCTCACCAAGTTTAGAACACGCCGCCCAAGACGCGCTCGAGCGACACGCTCGCGGCCGACCGCATGTACTCGCGCCTCTCGTTTGCATGCAATCACGGGGTGCACCCGCAAGGGGTGACATCGTTGACAGCAAAAAAATAGAGAAGGGCACATCCAGGACAAAAAGGAAAGAAAAATCAAAGGATTGTCAGGCTCACGCCGCAACAGGCACGCGGCCGCTCAAGCGGCTCTTAGCAAGCCCGTTGGCCCGGGACCGCGCTGGGAACGAGGCACAAGCTTTGATAAAACTGCGCTCGCGCTTGCCACCGATATTTCCGAATTGCTCCGAACATTGGAGTGCGTCAGCCCACAATGCTGTTCAGACCGTTGAACATAGTCGGGCTTTTTCTCATAGAGCTTGAAAAAAGGGAAGATGAACGAGGTTTTTTTTCTCGTCTGTTCTGCAGCGATGCCTTTCTGGAGCGTGGATTGTGCGCGAATTACCCGCAGTGGAGCGTCTCGTTCAACGATCGCCGCGGCACGTTGCGCGGCCTGCATTTTCAGGCGCCACCCCATGAGGAGATTAAGCTCGTCTCGTGCACGCGCGGGGCGGTTTTCGACGTGGCGGTGGACGTGAGGCCGGGGTCGCCCTCGCGCGGCAAGTGGGTCGGAGTAGAGCTCAGCGCTGATAACCGCTCCACAATTTACATCCCCGCGGGTTTTGCGCACGGTTTTCAAACTCTGACCGACAATGCCGAGGTACGCTATCACATTTCCGAACGTTATAGTCCCGAGGCGGCGCGCGGCGTGCGTTGGGATGATCCGGACATCGGTATCAGCTGGCCGAAGATCGAGCAGCGCGTGATCTCCAGCCGTGACCAGGCTCTGCCGAGGCTGCGCGATCTATGAGAGGTCTCCAGCCGTGCTGGCACGTTCCAGGGGCGATTGTGAAGCGCGACCGCGGCTGCCGATGACACGTGCAAGCGGATGATCAGGGTCATGCCTAACGGCGCGCTTTTCCTTGATCGGGATGGAGTCATCAACGTGGACCGCGGCTACGTCCATCGGACGGATCAATTCGAGTTTGTTCCGGGGATTTTCGAGCTGGCTCGCTTCTGGACCAATGAGCTGCGGCGGCCGATCGTTGTCGTCACCAATCAGTCCGGCATCGGCCGCGGCTATTTCGACCAAGCCGCCTATGGCGAGCTGACACGGTGGATGTGCGGTCGCTTTGAAGCGGAAGGCACGTCGATCGCCCGGGTTTATCACTGCCCTCATCATCCTCTGGACGGAGTTGGCGAATACCGTTGCGATCATCCATGGCGCAAACCGAACCCAGGAATGCTCCTGCAGGCCATATCGGAGCTTGGGCTCGATCCTGTTCACTGCGCGATTGTGGGCGATAAAATGAGCGATATGGACGCAGGCGCGGCAGCCGGGATTGGGCTGCGCATCCTCCTTGGAACCCGTCCCGGACCGGGTGACTCGGCCCATGAAGTGGCCGCCGACCTTGCCGAAGCGCTCGCTCTTTTGCGATCCCGGTTTTGCCCCGGCTGAAAGTGATTCCTAGGAGTGCCTGATGGCTGGCGATTTGATGCTTGAACTCGGCATGCCGCTCGGCCATTACCGTCCCTTAAGACGCTTGCCCAATGAGCCCGAACGGATCTTGGCGCGCTCGATGGGGTCAGAGACGAATGAGCAGCAGCGTGGCCAGCGACTTTGACATGCCGCGTGCGACGCGCGGCGCAGCTCAGAAGGCTGCGATCATTGCAGCCAAGCTGCTCGTGACCGGCGGCTGCTTTTGGTATGTCTCGCGGCAGATCGACTGGAGTCAGGTTTTGTCCGCGATTCCGCTGCTCGACTGGCGCTGGGCCGCGCTCGCGGTCTTGATGTCGATGCTGCAGATTCCGCTGCTGGGGCTGCGCTGGGGCAGCATCGTGGATGTACTCGCACCGAGCGATAAGCACATAGCCCGTGCCGACATGATGGCCGCGACCGCTGTCGGGGTGTTCTTCGCTCAGGTCCTGCCAAGCGTGGCGGGCGAGGGGGTGCGGGCTTGGCTGCTGGTTCGGCTCGGCAGCAACTGGCGCAAGGCTGTGACCAGCGCCGTGATCGATCGCGGAGTGGGCCTAGCGATGTTGATGGTGTTCGGATTTGTCATTCTGTTGCTGCCGTCCGGACTCACTGCTCTGGGGGGATATCGCGATCTGGTGCTCGTTGTGTACGGCGCTTTGATCCTCGTTGGAATGCTCGGTCTCCTGCTCGCAACCAGGATCGTCCCGCTGCTCGGGCGTTGGCGATATTCGCGGTGGGTGGCGATCTTGGCCGCAGAGGTGCATCGAGTTCTTCTCGGACCGAAGGGAGCCGCGATCCTGAGCATTGCATGTCTCATTCACGCGCTCACCATTGTCATCGTTTGGTCCGTCGGGCGAGCACAGGGATTGGCACTGCCGTTCGCTGATGCGGCGGTCTTGTTTACCATCATGATCGGCGTTGTGATCGTGCCGATTTCGATCGGCGGCTGGGGTCTGCGAGAGCTCGCCGTGATCTCGCTGCTCGCTGGTTACGGTGTTGCGCCGGAAAGAGCGTTGCTGTTTTCGGTATGCTTCGGGCTCGCGCTGGCCCTCGGCTCGCTTCCTGGGGCGGTGGTGTGGCTTTTGTATCCATTCGCGCCCCCTAATTCAGATGAGCGCGCTGAGGGCGAGGTCATGTCGACCCCGGGGACAGGCCGGTCTGGTGCTGCGCCAGATATTGCTTAGCGGAACGCGAGCAATGCCGAGCGTTGAACGAACGGATGTGCGCCGCGTGGCCCGATGACCTCCGGATCATCGCGCAGGGTGGCCCTTATCGCCGGGATCACCGGGCAGGACGGCGCCTACCTTGCGCGTTTTCTCCTTGGCAAGGGCTATGTCGTCCATGGCACCTCGCGCGACGCAGCGCTCGCCCGGTTGGATAGTCTCATCGCGCTCGGAATTTGCGACAAGATCAAACTCCGTTCGGTGTCGCCCGGCGACTTCCAATCGGTGAGCCAAGTGATTGAGGGCGTCGCACCGGATGAAATTTACAATCTCTCGGGTCAGTCGTCGGTGTCGCTATCGTTCGCTCAGCCCGCCGAGACATTGGCAGGCATAGCGCTCGGCACACTCAACATGCTGGAGACGCTGCGACGTCTCGGGCGGAGGGTACGGTTTTACAATGCCGGCTCTTCCGAGTGCTTTGGCGATACCGGAACTCGCGCGGCGAATGAACAGACGGCGTTCCGGCCGAAGAGCCCTTATGGCGTCGCCAAGGCGGCGGCCATTTCCTTGGTGCCCAACTACCGCGAGTCGTATGGACTATTTGCGTGCTCCGGCCTCCTCTTCAATCACGAATCGCCGCTTCGGCCGAGCCGATTCGTGACCCGCAAGATCACCGCGGTGGCGGCCAGGACCGGTGCCGGCCGCCGTACGCGGCTCGTTCTCGGCAAACTATCGACCCGCCGCGACTGGGGCTGGGCTCCCGATTATGTCGAAGCCATGTGGAGGATGCTGCAGCGCGAGCAGCCCGATGATTTCGTTGTTGCTTCGGGTGTCGCCCATTCGCTCGAGGAATTCGTAGCGGCAGCGTTCCGCGAAGTCGGTCTCGATTGGCGAGATCACGTTGATTACGACCCTTCCCTTGTTCGCTCCAGTGACATCATGTACTCGCTTGGCGATCCCACGAAGGCGGCACAAATGCTCGACTGGCGTCCGACCGTCAAAATGCCCGAGATCGTCGCGCGCATGGTTCGCGCCGAGCAAGAAACCGCAGGCGCCGGCGTGCTGCAATGACGGCTGCATCATTGGGCAAGGTGGCCCTCATTGCCGGCGTGACCGGACAGGATGGCGCCTATCTTGCCGAATTGCTTCTCTCCAAGGGGTACGTTGTTCACGGCGTGAAGCGCCGCTCGTCGTCGTTCAATACCGAGCGCATCGACCACCTCATTCATGACCCGCACGAAGAAGGTGTCGCCTTTCATCTGCATTACGGTGATGTCACGGACGCGACCAATATCATCCGTATCGTGCAGGAAACGCAGCCCGACGAGATCTACAATCTCGCGGCGCAATCGCATGTGCAGGTTTCGTTCGAGACGCCGGAATACACGGCCAATGCCGATGGACTCGGGGCGCTGCGGCTACTCGAGGCCATTCGCATTCTGGGGCGGGGAAGCAAGACCCGTTTCTATCAGTCCTCGACCTCCGAGCTGTTCGGCAAGGCTCGGGAAACTCCGCAAAAGGAGACGACGCCGTTCTATCCGCGCTCGCCTTACGCGGCCGCGAAGCTTTACGCGCACTGGATCACGGTCAATTATCGCGAGGCCTACGGTATGCATGCGTCGGCCGGGATCCTTTTCAACCACGAGAGCCCGATCCGAGGCGAGACTTTCGTGACGCGGAAGATCACGCGGGCGGTGGCCTCGATTGCGCATGGGCTGCAGCAGAAGCTCTTCCTCGGCAATCTCGACGCCCGGCGCGACTGGGGACATGCGCGCGACTTTGTCGAGGGGATGTGGCTGATCCTGCAGCAGGACGAGCCCGACGATTATGTGCTCGCCACCGGCGAGAGCCATTCGGTACGCGAATTCGTCGAAAAGGCCTTTGCCCATATCGGCAGGGCCATCGTGTGGCAGGGAAGCGGGGTCGAGGAGAAAGGTATCGACAAGTCGACGGGCAAGGTCCTGGTCGAGGTGGATCCGCGCTATTTCCGTCCGACAGAAGTCGATGCTCTGCTTGGCGATGCGAGCAAAGCGCATGCCAAACTCGGCTGGCGACACAAGACTAGCTTCGACACGCTTGTCGCAGACATGGTGCAGGCGGACATGGCTAAGGTCGCGGACGAGCGCAAGCGCGGCAATCGCGACGCCTGAGGTTGCTTTCATGCGAATAGCAATGATCGGTACCGGTTACGTGGGGCTCGTCTCCGGGGCCTGCTTTTCGGATTTCGGGCATATCGTCACCTGCATCGACAGCGATGCGGCGAAAATCCGGCAGCTTCGAAACGGAAGCCTGCCCATCTTCGAGCCTGGCCTGGATGCGCTGGTTGCAAGCAACGTGGAAGCGGGCCGCTTGTCGTTTACCACGGAATCCGTGGCCGCCATTCGTGCAGCCGACGCGATATTCCTGGCTGTGGGGACTCCTTCGCGACGGGGCGACGGTTTTGCCGACCTCTCGTACGTGTATGACGCCGCGCGCGGGATTGCTGCCGAAATCGAGGGCTACACCGTCGTCACCATCAAATCGACCGTCCCGGTTGGAACCAACGATGAGGTGGACGCCATCATTCGCAAGCTGCGTCCCGATGCAGACTTTGCCGTCGTGTCGAATCCGGAGTTTTTGCGTGAGGGCGCGGCAATTGAGGATTTCAAGCGACCGGATCGCATCGTGATTGGTACCGAGGATGAACGGGCGCGGCGCGTGATGCGCGAGCTCTACCGGCCGCTGTTCATCAATGAGACGCCAATTCTCTTCACCGGGCGTCGCTCCGCGGAGCTGATCAAATACGCATCCAACGCTTTTCTCGCGACCAAGATCACCTTCATCAACGAAATGGCGGACCTTTGCGAAAAGTGCGGGGCGGACGTGCAGGAGGTGGCGCGCGGGATGGGGCTCGATCGTCGCATCGCAGGAAAGTTCCTGCATGCAGGCCCCGGCTTCGGAGGGTCCTGTTTTCCCAAGGACATCGCGGCGCTCGCCGCTATCGGGGAGCGCTACGGCGTGCCGACTAAAATCGTCGCGACAGTGATGGCAGTCAATGATGCGCGCAAGCGCGCGATGCCCGCCAAGGTCGTCGAAGCTTGCGGTGGCTCACTGCAAGGCAAGATCGTTGCCGTGCTGGGGCTCACCTTCAAGCCCAACACCGACGACATGCGCGAGGCTCCGAGCCTCGTCATCGTGCCCGCGCTCGAAGCGCAGGGCGCGCGCGTGCGCGCGTATGATCCCCATGGCATGGAAGAAGCACGCAAGCTGATGCCGCGGCTCGAGACCGCCGCCGACCCCTATGCCTGCATCGAGGGCGCGGATGCAATGTTGATCCTCACCGAGTGGGACCAGTTCCGAGCCCTCGATCTTGATCGCGTGAAAACTGCCTTGCGCAGTCCCGTGATCATCGACTTGCGCAACATCTACAGGCCTGCGGAGGTCGCCGCCAAGGGCCTCACTTATGTCAGCGTCGGGCGTGGCTGACGCGAGCTATCCGCGTCCGTAGACGTCGTCCAGACGAACGATGTCATCCTCGCCGAGATAGCTGCCGACCTGCACCTCGATCAGTTCGAGCGGAATCTTGCCGGGGTTGGCGAGGCGATGGATGCTGCCGATCGGGATATAGACGGATTCGTTTTCGTGCACGCTGCGCACGTCATTGCCGAGCGTGATCTCGGCCGTCCCCTTGACGACGACCCAGTGCTCGGAACGATGGAAGTGCTTCTGCAGCGATAGCTTGGTTCCCGGCTTCACGACGATGCGTTTGACACGGTAGCGCGGGGCAATGTCGACATCCTGATAATAGCCCCACGGACGATAAATGCGGCGGTGCTCGACCGCCGCGCGATGGTTGTGCGCCTTGAGCTGCTCGACCAATTCCTTCACCTGCTCGGCTTTTGTGCGCGCGCTTACCAGCACGGCGTCCGCGGTCGACACCACGATGACGTCGTCAAGGCCGATGACAGTGGTGAGTACCGATTCTTCGGAATGCACGAGGCTGTTGCGGCTGTCCAGCATGACGACGGGACCATCGGTGGCATTGCCGGCTGCGTCGTGATCGAGCACATCCCAGACGGAGCTCCAGCTGCCAATATCTGACCAGCCCAGATCGCTGGGGACGACGGCCGCGAGCTTGGTCCGCTGCATGACCGCATAATCGATCGACTTCTTCGGCGCGCGGGCGAACGGCTCGCTCGCCAGGCGCAGGAAGTCGAGATCGCGCGTGAGGCCCGCGACCGCCGCCTTTGCCGCCTCGGCCATGGCCGGTTCGAAGCGCTCGATCTCGGCGAGCATGGTCGCGGCGTGGAATAGAAAATTGCCGCTGTTCCAAAGATACTTTTGCGCCACGTAATTCGGGGCGGTCGCGGCATCCGGCTTCTCCACGAACGCTTCGACCGTGCGGGCGGACGCGCCATTGAGCTTTTCGCCGGGGCGGATGTACCCGTAGCTTGTCGCAGGATGGGTGGGCTCGATGCCGAAGGTGACGATGCGTCCCTCGGCGGCGGCGGCCGCAGCACGCTGGCAGGCCGCGCGGAATTCCTCAGGCTTGCGGATCACATGGTCGGCTGCGAGCACCAGCACGAGGGCGTCGCGATCGCGTTCGGCCGCGAGTACCGCGGAAACCGCAACCGCAGGGCCGGAATCGCGGCGCATCGGCTCCAGCACGATATCGGCTTCCACGCCGCGCTCGCGCAATTGCTCCGCCACTACAAACCGGAAGTCCGTGTTGGTGATGACGATCGGGCGCCCGAACAACTCGGGATCGGCAATGCGCTCGAGCACCTGCTGGAACGTCGAATCCTGGCCGACGAGGGGAACGAACTGCTTGGGCATGCTTTCGCGCGAGACCGGCCACAGCCGTGTTCCCGCGCCGCCGCACATGATCACCGGGACGATTTGAGCCGGCATTGACGAAATTCCTCGGTGGTCACGACACTTCAAGCGGTCCCGGCGCAAAACGTCAAGCCGCGCCGGCGTTAACCAAGGTTAACCGGTCAAAGCCGCCAAACCTCGATGCCGGCAGGTTTTTTGAGCGGATCGAGGGCACCTTTGACGTCCATGACCAGCCCGCGCCCATTCTTGAGCAGACGCATGATCAGCGGCCAACCCGAGTTCCGATAGGCGTCATGGGCCACAGCAAGGACGACGGCGTCGGCGGGCTCCGGATCATTCTGCAAGGTGAGACCATACTCCTTGAGCGCCGCTGCGTTGTCGGCGAGCGGGTCATTCACCTGCACGGACACACCGAACGACTGCAGCTCACGAATGATATCGAAAACCTGCGAATTGCGGACATCGACGACGTTTTCCTTGAATGTCAGCCCCAGCACGGTCACGCGCGGTGCCTGTGTGCCGCGCTTCAAGAGTCGGCGCAGGCACTCGCGCGCTACGCGTACCCCGATGGAGTCGTTGATACGCCGACCCGCTAGAATCACGTCGGGGTGGTATCCGGCTTTTTGCGCTCGATAGGTCAGGTAATACGGATCGACGCCGATGCAGTGGCCGCCGACAAGCCCTGGGGTGAAATTGAGAAAATTCCATTTGGTCCCGGCCGCGGAAAGCACATCGCCCGTATCGATGCCGAGCTCGTGAAAGATGGCGGACAGCTCGTTCATGAAAGCGATGTTGAGATCGCGTTGTGCGTTCTCGATCACCTTGGCCGCTTCCGCCACCTTGATCGAGGGGGCCTTGTGCAGGCCGGCCGTGACGACCGAACCATAAATCGCCGCGATGATGTCGAGGGTCCGTGCATCCTGGCCGGCCACGATCTTGGTGATTGTCTCGAACCGGTGAGCCTTGTCGCCCGGGTTGATCCGTTCAGGCGAATAGCCCACCGTGAAATCGCGTCCAGCCAACAGGCCCGACACCTGTTCGAGGACCGGCACGCAATCTTCCTCCGTCGCGCCGGGATAGACGGTGGATTCGTAAACAACAATGTCACCCTTCTTCAGAGCCTTGCCGACCGTCGTCGAGGCGCGCAGCAACGCCGTCAGATCCGGTCGACGCGCCTGATCGATGGGGGTCGGCACTGTCACGATGAAGAAATCCGCGGCGGAGAGTTCGCCGGGATCCGACGTGAAGACGACTTTCGAAACGGCAAGATCACCGGGCTCGACCTCGCGCGTGCGGTCGCGGCCGGCTTTGAGTTCGGAAATGCGTGCGCTGTCGATGTCGAACCCGATCACGCGGCTGCCTTGTCGGCCGAATGCGACGGCGACCGGCAGCCCGACATATCCAAGACCGATGACGGCGAGCTTGCGTTCGTGCGGCACGACCTACCTTTGACGGAGCCCCGATGCAGATCGGCTTTCTTAGCCCGCGCGTGGCGCCATTCGCAATGGACCTTTCAAGCCGCGGGCTCGAGCAAGCGTCCATAGAGCGCGATCAGGTCACGGCCGATACGCTGACTCGAGAACTCGCGCTTGACGAGTTCGCGGCCGGCCTCGCCAAACTTGCGGCGCAGCTGCGCATCCAGTGCGAGCCGCTCGATAGCGTCGGCGAGCGCCTCGGCATCCTCGAGCGGCACCACAAGCGCGTTGAGGTCTGCACGCGCAATGTCGCGGCATCCCGGGACATCGGTGGCAATCAACGGGCGGCCGCAGGCCGCAGCCTCCAACAGGCTCAAAGGCAATCCCTCGCGATGCGACGGCAGAACCGCGATATGCGCGCACGCCCAGAGCGCACCGATGTCTTTTACGAAGCCGAGATGCTTGACGTTGGGTCGCTGGGTCCAAGCTTCGATCTCCTGCGGCGGGATCGAGGTCGGGTTGGCGGGATCGGGTAGGCCAGCGATGATGAGCTGGATGTCGCGGCCGCGCTGGATGAGGCGCTCGTGCGCGGCCAAAAGCGTGCGTATCCCCTTCGATCCCACCAAACGGCCGACGAATGCGATGGTGATTGGACCTGCAGGTTCAGGGGAAGGCGCCAACAAGTCGATATCGACCCCCGAGCCCGGGATGAGCGCAATCCGGTCTCGATTGACGCCGAGTCGCTCGATCACGGCCCGGTCGTCCGGATTTTGCACCAGCACCGCTGCCCGCGAGCGGTTCAGGAGGGACCGCAGCGCCAGCCTCAGCGGCGCGCGCGCCACGCGGACTTTGGCCGTGTCGTCGATGAACATCGTCCCGAGGCCGGTCAGTGCATTGAGGCAAACGACGGGCAAGCCAGTGGCGGCGAGCGATCCGACGACGGCTGCCGGCAGTGCGACGTGGTGGGCGAGATCGGGCCTGAGCTTGCGGTAAAGCTTGCGTACCTCGCGCACGACCCGGACCAGGTCGCGCGGATCAAGGCTGCCGCGGCGCCAGGAGATCGGGTGCAAATGAAATCCTTCAGCCTCGATTGCAGCGCCGTAACGGTCAATTCGGGTTGCCACATGCACCTCGAAGCCGGCATTGCGGGCCGCGCGCGCCATCGGAAGCCGGTGCGAGATGAAGTACCAGTCTTCGGTCACGAGGTAGAGCACGCGAGGCGCCGAGGCGCGTGAATTGTTCGCATGAAAGCCGGCGTGGCGCGCAGCAGGGCGCGCATGGGAGAGCTCCGCGACCGCGCCGATGATGTGATAGAGGCTGGTGGCCCGCGCCGGCTCATGAATGAAAACGTCGTCGGCTCCCAATTGGTCGAACCAGACGCCTGCTGTTGGCGTCGCGAGAAAGCGCCGCAGTCCGTTGATGGCTGCGGCAACTTCGGTGTCGGAACGGCGGTGCGCGAGATAGGCGCGGATCCGCTCCGCCTGCGCCCACAAGCGCGCCACCGGATCGGGGATGCCGCCATCGGCGAGCACGGCATTGACCGCCACGCCCCGTTCCGGATCGAGCCCGCGCGAATCGGCAAATGCAATCAACCGCGGCACCGCCTCGGGCGCCTTTCGGCCCGTGAGTCGCGCCCAGCGGTCCAGCAGGAATGCCCACTCGTAGTGATGCCCAGGCTCACGGATACGTCCTTCGACACCCGGCGCCGCCGACCAGTCCGCGGCAAAGAACTCGCCCAGGGCTCCGGTCGCCAGATCGATGAATTTCTCCAGGCAAAGTGCGGCAATCCCATCCGCCATGCGGCGCCAAGCCGGATCGTCGTCGATGGCGATCCAGGCGAGTGCGGCTTCGAGCAAGTGCATATGCGGGTTCGAGCGCTGCGGAAGCCGCCCGGCGCGATCCTCGACAAAGCCGCCGAGCGGGTGAGCATAGATTTGCTCAAGCGTCGTGCGCAGCGCCACAGCCTGCCGGCGCCATCCGGCGGCTTCTCCGAACGTGCGATGGCCACTCGCATATGCGAGCAGGGCGAAGGCCTGATTGTAGAGGTCGAAGCGCGGGTCGGCGACTTTGCCGGCGAGATCGACGACGGACACGACCGTTGCGTCGGCGGTGATGAAGTGCTCGCGGAAATAATCGAGCGCATGGCGCTGCGCCTCATGCCAGGGGCCATGCCAGCCGAGCCGGCCGGCTTCGCAATAGGAGAATGCTTGCCGGGCAATGACCCGTGCCCGGTGCGGCCGCTGCAACGGCTTGCCGTCCAGGGTGATTGCCTCGTGAAAGCCGCCACGAACGCGATCCGCACCCTGCTCCCACCACAGCGGGAGCGCCGCGTCGAACAGCCAGCGCTTGAGCGCAGCCGCCTCGGCCGTGACGTCGCTCATGGCAGCGGCCTCGACCGGTGCCGGCCTAACATCATGGCCGTCGGATGCACGATGATCATTACTCGCGGCAAGGCCCTTGGCATTTTCCGCTTTATACTGCACGAAGTAGCGCCAGCCGAGCGCAAACGGCGCGACGGCGAGTCAATTGGACGGAGCATCACCGTGTCATTTGCAAGGACCTAGCTTGAAGGAGCCTGTTCTCGTCACCGGAGCGGCCGGATTCATCGGCATGCATGTTGCGCGGCGCCTGTTGGCGGACGGGCACGACGTGGTGGGCGTCGACAACCTCAACGCCTACTACGATCCGCGTCTGAAGCAGGCCCGCATCGCGCAACTCGAGACGTTCTCCAATTTCAAATTCGCGAAGATGGACATTGGCGATCGCCAACCCATGGCGGAATTGTTTGCCGCGCATCGCTTTCCTGCCGTCGTGCATCTCGCCGCGCAAGCCGGCGTGCGTCATTCTCTGATCGATCCGTATGCCTATGCCGATGCCAACCTCGCTGGCTTCCTCAATGTGCTCGAGGGTTGCCGGCATGCGGGATGCCGCCATCTCGTTTACGCCTCGTCGTCCTCCGTCTACGGCGCCAATAGCCGCGTGCCGTTTCGAACTTCGGACAATGTCGATCATCCCCTGAGCCTCTATGGCGCGACCAAGAAGGCCAACGAGCTCATGGCACATGCTTATGCGCATCTGTTCGCGCTGCCGGCGACGGGCCTGCGGTTTTTTACCGTCTACGGACCGTGGGGCCGCCCCGACATGGCGATGTGGCTGTTCACCGAAGCGATCCTGCAGGGTCGGCCGATCAAGCTGTTCAACCATGGGCACATGCGCCGGGACTTCACCTATATCGACGATGCGGTCGATGCGGTCGTGCGGCTCGTCCGTCGGCCGGCTGCGCCAAATCCGGCCTGGTCGGATCAGGCTCCCGATCCCGCGACGAGCCGGGCACCTTGGCAAATCTACAATGTCGGAAACAGCCAGCCGGTCGAGGTGACCGAAGTCGTGCGCTTGATCGAAGAGGCCTTGGGCAAGCCGGCGGCGCGGGAGTTGCTTCCGATGCAGCCCGGAGATGTCCCGCAGACCTGTGCGGATGCTGCGGACCTCGAGCGCGCCGTCGGCTTCCGGCCCAACACGCCGATCACTGAGGGCGTTCGTCGCTTCGTCGACTGGCTCCTGCGATTTCGCCAAAACTGATGGTATGAAAGTTCCCCGATGACTCGTAGGGATGTAACTCTTTGATTCAAAACGTGTCCACAGCCTCGAACGGAGGCATCGCCAGGGGCTTGCGGGCGTGCTAGGACGGATTCGTCACGCGAGCCGGCAGGGGGGACTCGTCCATCATGGTGCAAGCCGCGACACGCGCCGCGCAGCCTCCGCTACGCGTAGGTGTGGTGGGCGTCGGCGTCATGGGCAGCAACCATGCGCGCGTGTTCGCCGATCTGCCGGGCGTCAAGCTCGTGGGCGTGGCCGACCCCGATGGCAAGCAGCGTGATTTCGTTTCGTCTGCACCGGGAATTGGCGCTCTGCTGCATCCAGCGCGGCGTTCATGTCTTGGTGGAAAAGCCGATCGCTCCCTCGGTGGAGGAGGGACGCGCGATCATCGCCGCGGCACGGCACGCCCGCGTCGCTCTGATGGTCGGCCATGTGGAGCGGTTCAATCCCACCGTCGAGGCGATCAAGAACGCGATCTGCGACGAGGATATTCTTTCAATCGCGATAACGCGGGTCGGACCGTTTCCGCCGCGCATGTCCAATGTGGGCGTGGTCATCGATCTCGCCGTGCACGACATCGACCTCATTCGTTGGTTCACCGACTCGGAAATCGCCGAGGTGCAACCGCAACTCTCGAATGCGGTCGCCGAGCGCGAGGATATCGCGCTGCTGCAGTTCCGTACCACCTCCGGCGTGCTCGCCCACATCAATACGAATTGGCTCACGCCATTCAAGGCACGCAACGTCACGATCGCGACGCGCAACAAATACATCATGGCCGACCTGCTGACGCGGCAGGTGACCGAATGCTTCGGTTTTCAGCCCGACGGCAGCTATTCCATGCGCCATCTCTCGGTCGGCCACGCCGAACCGTTGCGCGCCGAGCTGCAGGCCTTTATCGCAGCGATTCGCGAGGACAGGGAACCTGCCGTGACAGGCGAGGAAGGCGTGGCAAGTCTCGAAATCGCCATTCGTTGCCTCGAGCGGGGCCCCATGGCGAGTGTGAGCCGTTGCCGGGGCGGCCCCCGACGGCTGACCGGCTGAAGTGTTACTTCGCCGAGACGATCGGTTCAGTACCCACTCGATGAATCAGCGCGCTCGCCTCGATCCCGTGCCAATCCCGTTTATCGACGTTGCCGCGCAACGGCGGCGGCTCGGGCGATCGGTGGACGAGGCGATTAGCCGCGTGCTCGGGCATTGCCAATTCATCCTGGGGCCCGAAGTGCGCGCCCTCGAAGTCAAGCTTTCCGAGTTCTGCGGCGCACGCCACGTGGTCACCTGCGCGAGCGGCACCGATGCGATGGTCATGGTGTTGATGGCGCGTGGGATTGGGCCGGGCGATGCCGTCATCTGCCCGAGCTTTACTTTCACTGCGACTGCCGAAGTCGTTGTGCTGGTTGGCGCTACTCCCGTCTTCGCCGATGTCGAGGAGGGAAGCTTCAATCTGGATCCCGCAAGCTTGCAACGAGCGTGCGCCGCGGCGCGCGAGGCCGGGCTTCGTCCGAAGGCTGTCATACCGGTTGATCTGTTCGGGCAGCCCGCGGACTACAATCGCATTATGCCGATCGCGGAGCGGGAAAACCTGTTCGTGCTCGATGACGCTGCGCAGGCCTTCGGTGCAACATACAAGAATCGCCGCATCGGCGTCCTCGCCCCGGCGACTGCAACGAGCTTCTTTCCGGCCAAGCCGCTCAGTTGCTACGGCGACGGCGGGGCGGTGATCACGGACGACGACGAACTGGCGCAAGTGATCCGCAGCCTCCGTGTCCACGGTGAGGGGCGCGGGAAATACGATTGCGTGCGCATTGGGCTGAACGGCCGGCTCGACACAATCCAGGCGGCCGTGTTGATGGAAAAATTGAAGATCTTTCCCGAGGAGATTCTGGCGCGCGAACGCATCGCGCGCCGCTACTCGACCGGTCTCGCGGACGTTGCGACCGTACCGAGGCTCGCGCCGGGCTCAACCTCGGTCTGGGCGCAATATACCATCCGCCTTCCATCCGGCCGCCGCGATGGGCTCGCGGCTGCGCTCAAAATGGAAGGTATTCCGACGGCAATCCATTACCCGGTCCCGCTGCATCGCCAGCAGCCCTACCAGCGCTTTCCGATCGCTGCCGGCGGCGCGCCGGTGAGCGAGCGGCTCGCCGAGGAAGTGATCAGCTTGCCGATGCACGCCTATCTCGATCAAACGACCCAGGATCGGATTATCGACGCCGTGCGACGCGCGCTGGGTGGGTGAAGGCGTCGATCCCGGCAGCGTGCGGCCTTTGCGGGGCCTCCCGACTATAATCGGGTGCGATTCTCGTGACCTCGCAGCAGGACAGCCATCGGGCCGATGATTGGACGCATTTTCACCGTCGGCGGCTTGACGCTGGTATCGCGCGTTACCGGCTTTTTCCGTGACGTGATGCTGGCGGCCATACTCGGCGCCGGACCTGCCGCGGACGCCTTTTTCGTCGCGCTGAGGCTTCCGAACCACTTCCGTGCAATCTTCGCCGAGGGCGCATTCAATGCGGCTTTCGTACCGGCTTATGCCCGCATCCGCCAACAGGGCGGGCCGGATCCCGCGCGGCTGTTTGCCGACCGCGTATTCACCATCCTTTTCGTGTTCGTAGGTCTTCTGGTCATCGTTGCGCTGATCTTCACGCCGGCGGTGATCTCACTGCTCGCCCCTGGCTTTTCCGAAGATCCCGGACGTTTCACGCTCGCGGTCGAACTCACGCGTATTACATTCCCATATCTGCTGCTCATGTCCTTGGTGACGCTTTACGGCGGTATTCTCAACGCAGTGTCGCGCTTTGCCGCGGCGGCGGCGGCACCCATCCTGCTCAATGTATCGATGATGGCGACGCTCGCCGTGGCGATATTTTTTCCGACGCCCGGGCACGCCGCCGCGTGGGGCGTGCTCATCGCCGGCATTCTCGAGACGTTTTTGGTCGGTGGCGACACCTTGCGCAACGGCGTGATGGCGGTATTCCGCTGGCCGAAATGGGATCAGGACGTCAAACACTTCTTCACCGCACTCGGCCCCGCGACGATCGGCTCGGCCGGCACGCAGATCGCACTATTCGCCGACACCATCATCGCGAGTTTCCTCGCTGCCGGCGCGCTTTCGGCGCTCTACTATGCCGACCGGCTCAATCAGCTGCCGATCGGGGTCATCGGCATCGCCGTCGGGACCGTGCTCTTGCCGGAAATGGCGAGCCGGATCGCGGCCGGTGAGGAAGCGGAGGCCCGCCGGGCGCAGAGCCGCGCCATCGAGCTGACATTGCTGCTCTCGATCCCCTGCCTTGTGGCTTTTCTCATCCTTCCCGATCTCATCATGCGCGCGCTGTTCATGCGCGGAAGGTTCACCGCTGCGGACGCAACCGCGGCCTCGCAGACGCTCGCTGCCTATGCGCTGGGCTTGCTGCCGTTCGTCCTGATCCGCAGCGTGACCGCAACGTTTCTCGCCCGCGGCGATACGGCGACGCCAATGAAAGCGTCGCTGACCGCGGTCGGGGTCAACGTCGGCTTCAAGGCCGCTTTTTATTACTTGACCGCGTTGGCGCAGGTTGGCCTTGCGCTCGCGACCTCGATCGGTGCTTGGCTCAATCTCGGGCTTGTGGTCTGGTTCGCCGTGCGCCGAGGCCACCTCGCATTCGATCCCGCCTTGCGCAGCGCGACGGCAAGGCTGACCGCCGCCGGTCTTGCGCTCGCAGCGGTGCTGTGGCTCGCGCAAGCCCCTGTCGCTCGGTTGTTTGCGGATTGGACGTCCTGGCGCGACGAGAGCACGCTCGCGGTGCTCGTGCTCATTGGAGGCGCATTCTACGGCGCGGCCATATTCGCGTTGTTCGGCAAAAAGTGGCTGACGGCGCTGCGGACGCGAAAACCCACGCTCCCGGTGCCGCCGCCGGTGTCGCCCGATTGATCAGCTGCGGGGCACGCGCTCGTGCGGCACGAGCGAGAGCAGGCGCCGGCTGCCGTTGTGCAGCACCTCGACCTCGATCGTGCGCCCGATCTTGTCCCCGGTGAGCATGCGAACGAGATCATCCGCGCCGGTGATCGCAGCGCCGTCGAGTGTGAGAATAATGCCGCCGGCGACGAGCCCGGCCCGTTCGGCCGGACTGCCCGGCTCGATGCTGGCAACCATGACCGCCGTCTCTTGTGTAAGCCCGGCTGCATGCTGCCGGCGGCGCGACAGCGCGAACTGCTGGGCGGCGATGCCGATATACGCACGCCGCACCCGGCCGTGCCGTACCAACTCGCCGAGCACAAAACTCGCCGTATTGGCGGCAACCGCAAAACAGATAC
>WNGF01003559.1_pt1 | contig 57626 bp, 54 predicted proteins | sample 5400641 | NCBI WGS metagenome assembly WNGF01 (sample SAMN13153371, study PRJNA577476) | soil metagenome | isolation source: 80 cm soil or saprolite under grassland replicate 2 | place: USA:California | collected 2016-06-15
GCCGAGCGCGCCGCTGGCGCCGATCGACTGCCCGGCGTTGAACTCGTTCGCGTAGCTCGCGGCGTATACGCCGGAGGCGGTGGTGGTGTTGAAGCTGAGCACCATCCAGGTGTTCTCGCTGGAGATCAGCTGGACCGAGGCGCCCAGGCCGCCGACCTCGCTGGCGAACTTGGTGGCGTCGGGCAGCGTGAACGTGGTCTCGACGAACCTGAACCTGGCGCCGGAGGCCGCGTAGCCTGCCTGCTCCTGGCTGGTCAGCCGCGGGCCGGTTGATGCGCCGGCCGGCAGCGACGCGGCGAGAGCCAAGCTCGCGCCGATCGCGCCTGCGGCGACGATGTGGTGAAACTTCCTGATCATGGAAAACACCCCTCACTGGGGTAACTGCGGCCTGGGCGACCGCGGGCCTTGGGAATCTGATGGATGATGCGACCCCCCGCACGTGTCCAAGGTGCGCCGGGCGCGTGGCGCCGGCAAGGGGAGGCCTCCCCATGCCGCAGCCCGCGTGGGCCGGGAATGCGACCGGGAGCGCGCGATTCGGCGCAATCAGTCCTATCAGGACTTACAAAGTCAAAGGCGACTTGCGGCACATCTAAGAAGATCACCTGAGCACATGGAGATGTGGTCCGGGTTACCGGCGTGGTTTTGCGGCAGCTTTCGGCCTCTTCGGCGGCAGGCCGGCCACATAGGCGAGGGATTTGCCGATCCAGTCGTCCGCTGTCCCGGCGGGCCAGTCAGCTGGGATGGTGACGTAGCCGCCCATGGGACGCTCCTGAGGGCCGAACGGGCCGGCGCCGGGCTCGGCGAGCAACCGCTGCTGATCGTCTTCGGGCAGCTTGATGCCTACGTCGGAGCCGAACAGGCCCATGAACATGTTGCCGTTCACGAAGGCGCCAAGGTTGCCGAACATCGGCTTGACCTCAACCCCCCGGGCCTCAGGCACCAGGCTAGTGAAACGCTCCCGGTCTGCCTCAGTCGGTTTCGGGATCTTCATCAGCATTCCTCTCAGCGGTTCTGAGGGCGGGGACGCAGCAATAGGCCCCGCTACGCGGCAAGACGGTCTTTCGGAACATTGTTCTGCGTGCGAGTAGGCCGGGCTGATAATCGCATACTGCCCCTGCCTGCAGGCAGAGCACACCGCCAGGTGGCGCGCGAGCGTCGCGGGGTTGCGGCCTGCGAAGCGTCGCTGTCACCCCGTCTGGGTGATGACCCATCGGCCTGGTCCGGGGAGGCTTGCAGGAACGATCCCGATGACGGGGGACGTTCGGGACTACCGATGGGGCAAGACAATGAGCGACGCCGATGTCGAGCTTGGGCCGGTCGACTACTTGGTGGTCGCGTTCCCGGCGGGCAGAGCGGATTTCTCGGATGAGATGGCGTCCGAGCTGGCGGCTTTGATGGAGAGCAACACCGTGCGGGTGCTTGACCTGCTGTTGCTCACCAAGGACGAGCCATTGCGCTGAGGTTGGCATCGCCGCCCATCGGCAGCTCAGCCAATCCTGCGATAGGTGATCGCGAGGTCGTGCTCCCAGGTAGCACCGTCATCGCGCGATAGCTCTGCCTCACCGTTGATCGTGTTGTCGTCGTCGCTGAGCGTGCCGGTGAATCGCTGCGAGAACCCGGGGGCGTCGTTCCAGAATCGCCAGGTGTCCGCGGTGATGTCGACCGCGAACACCCGGTGCACGCCGCGGGGGTCGAAGTAGTGCATCGACGGCTTCCCATCGATGATCCCGATGACCGCGATCGCATCGGGAATCTCTGGATGGTCGTAGTGCGAGCGCTGGATCAGAAACCGCTGATCCTCAAGCCACTCGAACGTGGCCTGTCCGCTCACGACCGTGCCGGGGAGCGCCGGATGAGTGGCCTCGGTCGCCCACCTGCCGACCAGCCGCTGCCAACCCTGAAACTCGGAGTGCTGAGTCTGTGGCTGCATCGCATCCTCCATCTTTGTGATCACGCGCCTGACCATAAGACCTGGCACCCGCTGAGAAACCATCGGACTGCTCCCGCGGCGTCGATCTGAGGGCAATGGATAACGACTTGGGGAACGGCTGGAGTGCCAAGCGCTCGGCGACCGGCGCCGCCCGACCTCCTCGGCCGGCAGCGGCAGCGCGCCCCACGTCCACATCGCGATGCGCGGCACCGTCCCCCGGACCGACTTGCGGCAGGTCATCGCCGCGACTTATCACCAGGTGTGGTGGCCCTCCACCGAGGCGGTGCGGTTCGACGGCGACCGGCTGCCCGTCTGGCACGAGGCATGCTGACCAGCCGTCCAGCGCTGATCTCTGCGAGCATGGCGCTGACGTCGAAGACAACAGAAACGCTGAAGCGGATGGTTGCTATCAGGTGACCATTGACCAGAACGTTGATGTACGGCTCTTGCGCTGCGGTGACCCGGTGTGTGATCAGGCTGACCAGCTCGGAGCTGCCGGGCGCCGCGAGGGTACGCCGCGCGGCAGACGTGAGGTCCTGGTACTGCCGCCATCCGGTTATGAGCAGATCGATCAGGTTGATATCCACCAGGTCGGCCGCCGCCCTCACCGTCCTGACAGCAGTCTCGCGGGTCAGGGCCGGGAGATTCGCCAGGGCGCGGCTGAGGTTCTCGCCGGCTTCTGCTGAAAGAATGGCCGATGGGATTGCGGTGTCGCCGGCTGGGCCGAACAGCACCTCGAGAGCACCGTGCGGGCGCACGGGGGTAGCGGGCGTCGTTGGTCATCGTTACCTCTCCTCGACAATCGTGCTGCGAGCACCGGGTTGCGGCTCGACGCGCAGCGTGACCGGCCGGGACCCGGTGGAATGAACGGCTACCTGGCCAGGCGCGCCCGCATGGCGCTCGACCTCGACGCTTGGCTCTGGTGCCTGCAGCGGGCGTGAGCGCCCGCGCACATGGCGTAGGCCCAGCGTGACCGCGGCGGCCATCGCGACTGCCGCCGCGAGCAAGATGACCGGCAATGAGACGGAGAGGCCGAGTGGGAGGCGGTTGACCTGAGTTGACTCGCCACCCGGGCTGGTTCCCGGCGCGTGACCGAAGAACGGGTTGAGGCCGGTGATGACGGTCTAACCATCGTCGCCGGTTCCCATTCGATGCCGTGCTCGGCGAGCCAGCCGCGGTCACGTACCGGAAGGCCGCCTGGCCCAGGTCGGCGGGCGTCGGCGGCTACTGGATCGTCTCGCTGTACAGCTACGACATGGTCGGTGTCGGCGCGATGACGGGGCTCATCTCCGGCCCGCGTCCATCCCGATTACCGGCGCTGCGGGCACGCTGGCATTCCAGTACACGTTCAATGTCGCCCCGCCCATCCCAAGGAAGGGCGTATAAGCTGACCGCGACCATCAACCACTCGCCGACGGGGGCCCGGCCAAGGTATCGGAGATGTTCTGCATCGCAGAATCTACTCCGGTCAAGATCACCAACACCGTGGTGGAGACCAATTAGCCGCAGCAGATGGCGACCGTGATACGCCGGCAGGCAAATTCACCGCCTGTCGTTGTATCACGGCCGCTCGACGGCTTCTCCTTATGGCGAGACAGTTGCAGTCAGGGACGGCGGCTTGCCGCCGTCCCCACGAGGAGCCGGTATGGACGACGGCGATAATTCGATCCCCTCGCTGGTCGATGCGGCTGCGACCGGTGACGAGCAAGCATGGCACGAAATCGTGGACCGTTACACACCGCTGCTAGGAAGCGTGATCCACTGCTTCCGGCTCACTAAGGCGGAAACCCAGGACGTTGCCCAGACCGTGTGGCTGCGCCTGGTCGAACATCTGGGCCGCCTCCGCGAGCCGCGGGCGCTGCCCATGTGGATCATCACCACCAGTAGGCGGGAATCTCTGCGTTGCCTGTCCGATCGGCGGCGGACCGTGCCGTACGACCCGCTCGATCCCTCCTGGCCGATTTTCCCGACCGACGACGCCGAACCCGATGCGGAACTGCTGCGGGCCGATCGCCATGAAGCGCTGCTAGCCGGCCTGGCTGAACTGCCGGCCCGGCAGCGTGAGCTGCTGCTCCTGCTCGTGGCGGACCCGCCCTTGTCCTACGCAGAGATCACCGAGCGCACCGGAATCCCTACCGGCAGCATCGGGCCCACCCGCCGTCGGGCCCTGGACCGGCTCCGGCAGACCTTTGCCGTCAGGGATTACCTGGCCGGCCCGCTGGCGGCGCCGGTGGCCCCGGGCCGCACCGCCTGCCTGGCCCCTTCGCGGCCGGCGATCAGGATCGATCGCGAGAGAGGTGAGGGGCATGACGCAGCACCGCTGGGATGACGATCAGGATCTTCTCGATGATCTTTCTGAAGCTCTCCGCGATGCCGAGCTTCCCAGCACGATCGCGGAGTGCGGCAAGGGTGCATACGCCTGGCGCACCGTTGACCAGGATCTGCTCCTGGCCTCACTGAGCTTGGACTCGTCGCTGGAGCACATGGCCGAGCGGCGCTCGGCCGGCGGCGAGGGGCGGGTACTGGTGTTCACCGCATCGCCGCTGTCGCTGGAGCTGGAGGTGATGCCCGACCATGTGGCCGGCCAGATCCTCCCGCCTGGGCCCGGCAAGGTCCGGGTGGAAACCCTCGACGGGGTCACCTTCTACGTCGACGCCGACGACGCCGGGTTCTTCTACATTCCCCGCAAACCGGCGGGCCCGGCGCGCCTGCGCTGCGACACCCCGGCGGGACGGCTGGTCACGGACTGGATCTACCTGTGACCGCGGCTCGCCGTGGACGGCCGGGACCGTACAGTGCACGCGCCGCCTCACGCCCCGAGCGCGATAAAAGAGTGCGCCGTCGAACGCGCCACGGAACCCGCGCCGGCCTCGTGCCGCGCGAGGGCAAGCGCCTGGGCGAGCCCAGCCCCGCCGCGCAGTTGCGCGTGCAGGGCGAGCATGAGGGGAACGGTAGCTGGGTCGTTGACGGCGACCACGCTGGCCACCACCCCGGCAGAGCCGAGCGCGATCAGGGCGCTGGCCAGGCCCAGCAGCTCATCGGCGCCGACCGCCGCGCCCACCGCCGAGCTGCAGCTGGACAAGACGACACGGTAGGGGGCGCGTTTCAGCCGCTCGAGGTCGTACACGGTCAGCGGCCCGTCGTCGAGCTCGATCGCCGAGAACAGCGGGCTGTCGGCGCGGAAGGTCCCATGCGCCGCCATGTGCACCAGCCAGGCCCCGTCCATCGCGGCCATCACCCGCTCCGCTACCGCGCTCCCCCCGGTCAGAACGACCGCGTCGGGGTACTGCGCGGCCAGGCTGCGTACCTCCGCGTCGGCGGTGGCCAGCCGCGGGCCGCCAACGAGGACGACCCTGGGTTCCGTCGGCTGGCTTGCGCGGCGCGCCCGCATCCAGGCGGCGGCCGACGGCGCCACAGCCGTGGCCCGTTCCCGCAACGAGGGCATCAGGCTCCAGGGGACCGCGTGCAGCCTTCCCGTTGGCACCACCACCACGGGCCCACCGCGCAGCAGCCGCACCGACCCGCCGAGCAGGGCCGCCTCCAGCTGCGTGCCGATGTCGTCCAGGTCGAGCCGGTAGTCGCCATGCCCAGAGCCCTCGCGTCTGAGCGCAAACAGCGCATGAGCCAGCGAGCGGACCGCCCCCTGGGTCGGCCCCACGTGTTCCAGCCGCAGCCGCCCCCCGCTGGCCATGATCGCGTACAGTTGCCCGCCGACGTCGGTCAGCTCAAGCAGGTCCGTCCAGCCCAGCTGCGCCAGCAAGCCGGCGGTGCTGAAGGGGCCTGCATCGACGGTGCCTGCCGCCGGAGTCTGCAAGACGCGCTGGCGCACGGCGGCCTCAAGGCGACGCCTTTCCCGCAGCAGCGCCGGTGGGGCGGTACGGCCATCGGCGCTGTCGAGGCGGGCGACCACGTTGCGCAGGGCGGCGAGGTCCGCCCCTACATCCCTGTCTGGGGGCGGCCGCACCGGGGTGACGCGGAGCACCGTCGCCCGCCAGCGTTCGCTCCACTCCAGGAACATCCGGGCATTCCCCCGGCGCACCGCGTGACGCAACGCTATGCCTGCCAGCTCTGCGCCCTGCGCGGTTGCCAGCGTGCGCAGCTCGGTAGCCCCGAGCGTCCGCAGGTGCAGGTCAAGCATGGCCAAGCCGCGGTCGCACGCGGCGAGCATGCCCCGCCAGCGCCCCTCCGCCTCGCAGCTCACCGCCTGGGCCAGCCAGCCGGCACTGCGCGTACGCAGCTCGCCCCGATGCCGGGCGCGCGCGGCCGCTCGCAGGTGGCGGCCGACCTCATCGCGCCGGCCGCACGTCAACGCCAGCTGGCCAGTGAGCAAGTGGGCGTCGACCGCCCGCGCGGGGTCCAGCTCATCCAACCGCGCGGTCACCCGCCTGGCTGCCTGCAGCAGGACGGCCGGGCGGTCCTCGTCGGCGGCGAACCGGCAGTGCAGCAGGACCAACTCCGCCCGGCTTGCCCACCATGGGCGCCGCTGGCGGCGGAACAGCCGCAGGGCGTCAGCGCTGCGCCGCTGCGCGAGTTCGAGGTCGCCGGTTGCGGCCGCGGCGAGTGCCGCGCAATGCAGCAGCTCGGCGCGCCATGCGGCGGAGCCACGGTCTCGGTCGATCGTAGACACCGCCGTGTCCGCCTCATGCAAGGCATCCCGGGCCAGGCCTGCCGCGAGCAGCACCGTGCACTTGTTGACGGCAAGCTCAGGGTCGAAGATCCCCACCTGGTCGAACAAGCGCTGGGCGTGATCGAGATGGGCGAGCGCGGTGGGGAGGTCGCCACGGGCGTGTGCCGCCGCCCCGCGCTCCTGGCGCGCGTTCGCGTACTCCACATGCTGGCCGCAGGCGGCGTACATCGCCTCGGCCCGCGCGTAGTCCCGGTCGGCCCGCGCGATGTCACCCACGGCGAGGTACATCGTTGCCCGGTGGTGCAGGGCACGCGCCTCCCAGACCAGGTCACCCGCGCCAGACAGCAGGCCGACGGAGGCCTGCGCGTCGCGCAGTGCCTCAGCGTAGCGGCCCACGATCCACAGGGCGTAGGCCCGGCGGATCAGAATCCGGCCGGCGGGGGCCCCATGGCTGCGGCGCAGCACCGTGTCGATGATGGACAAGCCCCGCCGGGTCTGCCCGGCCAGCAGCCGGGCGACACCCAGGCTTGCGAGAACATCGGACTCGCGGGCCGGGTTCCCGGCCTTGCGCGCGAACCGGCGCGCGCTCTCCAGCTCCCCGATCGCTTCGCCGATATCGCCGAAGTCCCTCAGCACCACGCCGGCCGCCTGGTGTGCGACCGCGGCCTGCAATGCCGACGGGTGGTCGGCCAGTACCTCCCGTGCGACCGCGAGCGCCTCCGACGGCCGCGACATCGCCAGCGCCAGCAGCTCGTCGGGGTCCCACGTTAAAGGAGCACGGTGAGTAACGACTGACATCAACTGATCGTAATGAACATATAAGCGGCGCGTCGAGGCGATTACCCGGCCAGAGGAGGCGGAAATGCCTGCGGATCCACGTCTGAAGGCTCAAGTCGAGCTGATCCTGAACTCCCACAAGGATGCGGTGGCGTTTCCCGATCGCTGGGAGGAGGTCGGCGACGTGGATTACCTCTACCGTAAGAACACGATTCTCGTGCGGGAGCGAGATGAGGCCCGCGTCATCGATGCGCTCCTGCGGATCCTGGGCCATCGGCGCGAAAGAGAGATTGAACGCCGGCGTGTGGGGGCCGTTGTCCGGATCACGGTGACGCGGACCCGGCTGTCGGTACCCGAGATTCTCGACGCGCTCGAGCGGGATCCGGAGGTGGGTCACGATAAGGCGACGCCGGACCACGTCACCTTCGTGTGCCCGCACCCCTGCCCCGCGACCGAGCCGGGTGAGGTGCCGCTGGGCACATCAGCGCCGTTTCCGCCGCCTGGCATGAGCGCACCACGTGGCTGCCGGGAACATTGGGGTCACAGATGTGGATGCGACGGCGACGGCGTGCGCGTCAGCATACTGGACACCGGCCTGCTGCCGGACGCCCCCCATGATCACCCATGGCTCGCCGGGGTGCACGGCACGCCGGAGGACCCGATTGACCCCCGCACCGGGAACATCCGCCCGTACGCCGGGCACGGGACGTTTGTCGCCGGCTGCCTGCGCGTTGCAGCCCCCAAGGCATCGGTCTTCGTCGAGCATGCGTTCGACATCGCGGCTGCCAGGTTCGAGTCGGACTTGGCGCCGATCCTAGAGGATGCCCTCAGCCGGAGCCCGGACATCCTCGTGTTCACCTTCACCGCCTCGTGTCGGCGTAACCGGTCCCTACTTACCTTCGAAGACTTCTACGAACGGCGCATCCGGCCCGTGAAGAGCCCGGTCGTGGTCGCGCCCGCCGGCAACGACGGCCGGCCGCGCTTGATGTACCCGGCCGCCTCCCGCGGGGTGGTCTCCGTCGGTGCGCTGTCGGCGGGCTGGCGGGACAGGGCGCACTTCAGCAATCACGGGAGCTGGGTGGACGTCTACGCGCCGGGCGAGGACCTCATCAACGCGTTCGCCACCGGGACCTTTGTGTGCCACGAGCCTCCCGTTGGCCAGCGTCGGCAGTTCCAGGGGATGGCAAGGTGGAGCGGGACGTCGTTCTCGACGCCCATCGTCGCCGGGCTGATCGCCGCGCGGATGTCCGCGACCGGGGAGAGCGGGCGGCAGGCGGCGCGATCCTTGCTGCGGCTCGGACGCAGCCAGGCGGTCCCCGGCGTCGGCGCCGTGCTCTACCCCGGTCAGGCCTGCTGTGACCCCGGCGGATGTCACGGTCGGCGGGCGGATGGGCCCTCCATGTAAGTGCGTCGGCGGCACCGGGCAGCGCACCTCTCCCTCCGGATGCGGTGAGGGTAGCGCCCACCGGTGCTGACGGGCCGCCACCGGCCTGGCGGGGTGTCAGGACGATCCGTCCGTCCTGCCGGGAGACCGCGGCCGCATCCCGGTTGCCCGGCAGGCTCATAGCGCGGCGGGGATCTCAGACGCGCCGCGGCTTCGGCCAAATCGGCCGGATCGAGAAACACGCCCCGCCGAGTTCCGCGGCGGCGAGGTGCCGGCGTACCCCGGGGCCGTCCCCCAGGTGACGGAACCTGTCCCGGCCCGGCGTTACGGGGATCATCCTGCGCAGGGCCAGCGCCTGCTGCATGTTGCATCTTTGCTGGCGCCGGGCCGATGAGATAACAAGGACGCACAGCGTGCCGATAGACAGCCGCCTGGAATGGCCGCATTCGTGCAGGTGCGCTGGCCGCCGGGTGCGACGCAGGTAGCGGTCTGGCACCGCTCCCGCGCTTCCCGAAAAGGGGGGCGTTACCGCTGGTCAGCGGGGTCGGCTGGGCAAGATCGGCTTCCGCCCGCTCCCAAATCCGGAAATCGGCTGATCTTGGCAGACGAAATTAATTACGAAAACAGGCTGCTACGTGCAGCTTAATGGTCGGGGTGGCCGGATTTGAACCGGCGGCCTCTTCGTCCCGAACAACGCCCACCGAAGCTGACGACCAGGACATTCCGGCATCGCCCCAGGACAGAGGCTCCCCTTAAGGTCCGTTGGGAGCCGTTGAGAGACGTTCCGGAACAAGATCGTCTCCCAATCGTCTCCCACCCGGTGATCGACGGGAGCGATTCATTCGTAATCCACAGGCGCAAAGCTGCTTCAGACCGCGATGCTGCTGTACAAGCCCAGCTTCATGACGGCCGCAGCGGTGAGGACAGCGTGTCCCCACCAACCAACGCGGAGAGGAACAGCCTCCGCGAAGGTGGCGGCGGGTCAAGGTAAGGTGCCCGCAGAACTGCCGGACTCTACCCTGGTGGTTAGCGACCCGTTCACGGTGATGTGTCGGGAAAAAGTTCACGATCGTTCGCAGATCAGCCTCGCCGACGCCATCGCCCGCCCGTGGACCTACGAGCGCGACCCCCGCGGCGCCCTCGGGCTGCTCGCCGACCGCGACCGCGGCGTCCTGGCCGGCGCCTGGGCCGTCGCGCCGCTCGCCAGCGAGTGGATCCACCAGGCCGCCCTCGCGATCCGGGCACAGATTCCCATCAGCGTGCTGCTGGACCAGGTCGCCCAGTTCCCCACCTACAGTGAGGCATACCTCGCCGCGCTCGAAAAGCTCGGCTGGTAACGCACGCCGGGGCGGCCGCCGCCGCGCCGTCCCAGCGCGTCGTTCCGGCCGTGGCTGCTGATCAACCAGGCGCTGTCGGCCCGCACTTCGGTGCGGTGGCACGCCGATCAGCAAGCCACGCGGGGTCAGTAGCGGGCGAGCGAGCCACGGATCTTCGCGACCCGTTCGCAGAGGCGGAAGGCCAGGATGCCTGCGGCCAGGTAGCCGGCGGCGGTGACCAGCACCCAGACCAGGCCGCCGGTACCCCACAGCGCATTGACGCTGCGGTGCCCAAGCATCACGCCGTACAGGCTGGCGATCCCGGCCGTGAGCGGGAAGGCCCGCCCGGCGCCGGCCATCCACCCAGGAACGGCGATCAGCGGGACTGCCCCGGCGCTGGCGAGCATCACGACGATCATCACGCTGTCGTTGAGCAGCTGGATCCGCTTGAAGACCAGGGTAAGCCCGCCGATGACAAGCGAGAACCCGGCCGCGGCGACGATCCCGGCCGCTGTGTGTCACCTCCGTGAACGGCCAACCGGCCCTGGCCGCCTACGAAACCGCGCCCGGCGGGCGTGCCAACGCCTACGGCCTGATGGCGCCGACGATCAGGCACTTCGCTCTCACCGCATCACTGGCTTCCACAACGCCGCCCTGTTCGATGTCCTCGGGCTACCCGCCGCTATCGACTGAGTCGCCGCCGCGGGTGCGCAGCACGGGCTGGTGATGCCAGCGCCCGGCGCCAGAGGCACGATGAACATGTGGCACCGTCCACGGCCCTGGCCTACGGGTCTGACTACCTGCCGGGCTGCTGGTTCGTTGCCGAGACGTGTGCGCGGGCCTCGGCGACCAGGCCCCGCCAGGTGGTCGGATCGGCCGATGTCACGGTGATCCATTCCCGCATCGTGCGTCCGTGTCCCGGGTCGAACCGCTCGCCGGCACCCGTTGCAGCAAGCTGGTCGACGCGCCTGCGGGGGAGTTTCACCACGAGGTGGCCTTTGACGAGCATGGCGAAGGTCTTGTTGCGGGCCCTTCAGGCCGGGTGAGCCGAACATGCGGGTGGGTTCGATGCCGGGCTGGGTGCGGGCCAGGTCGTCGGTGATCTGGGCGAACAGTTCCGTGACGGGCAGGTCGGCAGGGTCTGCGGTCACTGGCTTTCCACCAGCTTCTTGAGGTTGGCCAGGACCACCGGCAGGTAGGGCTCCCACATCCCGGCCAGCTGAGCTGACATGGCCGGGTCGAGGGCGGCGAAGCTGGATTCCCAGATGACCCGGGCGTGGCCGTCGGCGTGTTCGACGGTGAAGCTGCCGGTGTTGTCGCGTACCGGCAGCGGCGCCCCGTCGATGATGTAGCGGTAGGAGTAGGTCTGTGGCGAGTAGTCGAGGATCTGCTCGTCCTGGGCGTGTCCGTCCTCGAAGGTGCACACCCGGCCGGTGCTGGTACGGGCTACTTTGGTCACTCCGGGGATCCACCGGTCGACCGAGGTGAGGTCGCCGAGAATGTGCCAGACCTGTTCGGGGGTGGCGGCGATGTCGATGGTGTGGCGGAACGAGGGCATCTCGGTCTCCTCCCGGTCGCGGTTGTGAGGCTGGCCAGGAGCATATATACAAGTAACTACTTGTGCAAGTCTCCGCTTGTCTAACCGGGTCAGCTGAGGCATGATGGCGGTGATGTCGACCGACGCCGCCCTCAAGGCTCTCGCCGAACCGCACCGGAGGGCGATCCTTCGCCTTGTCCGCGACGAGCCGCGGTCGGTGACCGAGATCGCCGAACACTTCGACATCACCCAGCAGGCCGTCTCCCTGCACCTGAAGGTGCTGCGCGAGGCCGGACTCGTTGGGGTGTGCCGCGACGGGCAGCGGCGGCTGTATCTGGTGGACCCGGATGGCATGGTGTCGCTGCACGAGTTCTTCGCCGAACTGTGGCCGGTCGGCCTGGACCGGCTCAAACGGGCGGTGGAATCCGGCCGTGGGGCCGGCCGGTGACCGCCGCGCCGTACCGGACGTCGGTTGACATCGCCGCCCCACCCGAGGCCGTGTACCCGTACCTGACCCGGCCCGAGGCCATCGTGTCCTGGATGGGCGACTACGCCGTGCTCGACGCCACACCCGGCGGGCTGTTCCACCTCGACATCAACGGCGTGCCGGTGCGGGGCCGCTACCTCGAACTCGACCCGCCGCACCGGCTGCTCATCTCCTGGGGACACGCCGGATCGGAGCGGCTGCCGCCGGGCAGCAGCACCGTCGAGATCACCCTGACCCCAACGCCAGACGGCACCCGCGTCACCGTCGAGCACCGCGGCCTGCCGCCCGGCGAGGCCACCCAGCACGCGGTGGGCTGGCCCCATTTCCTGGCCCGGCTCACCCTCGCGGCCACCGGCCGCGACCCGGCCCCGACCCCTTTCGGGCAGATAACCGCCTAACCCGGAATGGCGGGCCACGCCGGCGTACCGGGTCAGAAAAATCTTGGCAGGGATGTCCAGAACCGGGTGACGGCTCCGACCAAGGGCCGAGCGCCCGCCCGGGCGCCGGTACGGAAGGACCACATAATGAAGTACATGATCATGATGTTCGTTGCGCCGGTGGCGCGCTGCTGAAGTAATCGTTGATGAACCCGCTGTAGGACTTCTCGATGAGCTTAAGGCGAAGCCCGATCTTGCTCAGGGACGCTTGAAGAGCCAGCCCGGCCTCCGACCCGAATCCCGTGTAGTTGAGAGCGTGGCACCTGGCCTGGAACGAAAGCGGGAGCGGCGGATAGCCATCATCAAAGCCGCGTTGGAGGCCCTCAGGGAGAAGGGGCTGGCCGAGACTCGGATGATCGACATCGCCCGCCGGGTGGGGATGAGCCCTGGGCATGTCCTGTACTACTTCCCCTCGAAGAAGGCCCTGCTCATGGCGGCGCTGCAGTGGAATGAGGAGCTGTTCTACCGGCAGGCCGCGAATGAGCTGGCGAAGTTGTCCACCGCCTGGGACCGGATATGCTGACGGACTTGGAGAAGTCTTGGTCTACCCAGGCTGGGGGTGTGGGACGTGCCGGCCGTGCCAGTCTGGTCCGGAGCAACTCGGCACGCGCGTCCGCGAACCGGGGTGGACCGCCGACGGCGGCTACGCGGAAGCGATGCTCGTCCCTTCGCCGCGATACCTTCTCCCGCTGGAGGGCCTTGATCCAGTACGCGCAGCGCCCCTCGCTGACGCTGGCCTCACCCCGTACCGGGCGGTCCGGCGAACTCTCCCCTGGCTGACTGCCGGGGCCACGGCCGCGATCATTGGGATCGGGGCTCTGGGTCAGTTTGTGGTCCAGTACGTAAGGCTGCTGTCGAAGGCGCAAATCGTGGCCGTTGATACCTCCGCCACCAAGCGTGCCCTCTCCCTGACACTCGGTGCCGACGAAGCGGCGCACTCGTTGAATAATTTCCGGGAACTCGACGTGGTACTCGACCTAGTCGGCACAGATGAAACCCTAGCAGCGGCCGTTGCGACCGTTCGCCGAGGCGGCATCCTGGTGTTGGTCGGCGAGGCCGGAGGGAGCGTCACGTTTGGAATGGAGCACGTGCCCTACGAGTGCACCCTAACCTCATCCGTCTCCGGATCCTGTCAGGAACTGTCCGAGGTGCTTGAGTTGGCACAGACCGGCCGGATCCGATGGAACGTGGAGCCGCTCCCCCTTCGCCTGGTTAACGCAGCACACGATCGCCTTCGAGACGGGGAAGCCGTTGACCGGATCGTGCTCGTCCCGCAATAGTCGTGCAGCAGGAGCCGCATACTTGTCTGTACTCGCATATTGCCGCTGAGCGGCTGCCCTCCAGACCGGGATCACCAAGCCCATCGGGCCGCCACCTTTGCGGCACGTGTTCATCCCGGCGTCCTTGATGTTGACGCGCCACTCGGCGCCCAGGTGATCACCATCAGAGCCATGCTGCTGGCCGTGGTAATCGCCGCCGACCTTATCGCCAGGTCCTTCGGCGGGGCATCGGGGCATGGCCGGCGCAACCGGATGAACTATGAAACCGCCAGGCTCTGTTGGATGTGACTGAGCGGCTGGAGCGCAGCATCAGGGTGCGGGACTGCCCGGCCATCGTCGCCTTGGAAGGGCAGCGCAAGCTCATCCTCAGCGACTATGACTACCTGCGCGACGAGGAAGCCGCCGCGTCGTTTGAGCGGCGAGCTGCTGCGCAGGCAGGCGAGATTGGCGTCCGGCGTTGGGTGATCGCAGTTCCGCAAGTGTGGCGGATCAGGGCCGGGGTGATATCCACCCGGGCAGTGTCGAACCATCCGCTGCGTGAAGGCGAACAGGAGGCAATCAGCTGGATGAGCTTCGACGCCGACGACGGCGTGGACTACGGCCGGGTAGCTCTCACCCGGTGCCCTGACGGCGAACCGGTCTTCGCCGAACCAGAGATTTTCACCGTCAAGGCCGAAGCTCAGCCTGCGCCCGGTGCGCCAGGGCAGACGCTGCTTCGCACCCTGATGGGCGACAGCAACGATCCTCTGGACGGTAGATAAACGGTGTAGGTTCTCATCTCGCTTGGCACCCGACGCTCCGCTTACCTGGCCTGATGCAAGCTGTCTCATCGATCTGTCGCCGTCTTTTCTCACCGATCTGTCATTTCCCTGGCGGCCCGGGGTCGACGGCCGCTGTCAGCTGCCCGCTGATGACCATGTAGGCGACGCCATAGCTGTCACGCAGGGTGATCGCTGGTGGGGCGCCCTCTCCTACGAAGCACCCTATGAGCGGACGGCGCGGTACGCAGTTCAGCCCCCTCGCCGCCAGGACAACGGGTCGAGTCACGGCGGCCCTGCCGGGCGGGTAGCCGCACTCGCCGGTGACTCCCCACAACGTCCGCGCCCGGCCCGGTTGCGAAGGGATCCCCGTTGCGCTGGGCTGGAGCGAGACGATACGCATGCTGGCATCGACGGTGCTGGTTCGGTGACGGTGCCCTGTCGCTGGTGCGCTCTTAGCCAGCGTGGGGCTGCACCGTGCGGAGCGCGTGTGGTGCGGCACCAGGTGGTCCGCGTGTCGTCAGCTGTTGTTGTGCTCATGGCTACGCGAAGTCACCGGCCGTTGCCGGGAAATGGTCCGTCGCCGTGTCAGGGCAGAGCTGCAACGATCTCGCGGTATTCGTCTTCGGTGAAGGCCCGCAGGGTCTCGGTTGTAACGTTGCCGGCGCTGCCGATCGTGAGGGCAGCCTTCGCGGCAGCGGCGTCGTCGGGTGCCTCGCTGACCGTGACGATGTCGTACCGGCCCATGGTGAGGTAGAACGCCTTCAGCTCCGAGCCGTAGCGGTTCAGGATTTCCTTGTTTGCGTCGAGACGGTTCGGGCCCTCCTTGATGGTGCTGATGCCCTGGTGGGTGTACTTGATGAGGGAGATGTAGGTCGGCATCGTCGGCCTCCTTGGTGATGATGACGCTTCTGACGGGCAAAGGGCCAGAGGGCTAGAGCCCCAGGGCCAGCAGGGCTCCGAAAGCGCCGAAAGTCGGCGCCTGCGCTGCCGGCGGGCCGCAGGACTCCGTGACCGGTTATCGCAGGGCAGCCCGCTGGCCGGCGCGGCCCTGCTGTTGCACTGGGCCGGAGGTCTTCCGCCGCGCCCCGGTCCGCAGGCACGCTCGCGGTGGCCGCGGATGAGGCCGGCCGGGGTTCAGGCCGTGGTGTAGACCTTCTCGACGAACTCGGCGAGCCGGTGCTCGTCGAGATTGCGGGCCAGGTCGGCCTCGGTGATGATGCCGACCAGGCGGTGGTTGTCGATCACCGGCAGGTGCTTGACCCGGTGGTCTTCCATCTGGTGCAGTACCTCGCCTACACCGGCGGTGGCCTCGGCCCAGAACAGCGTTTCCTGGGCCAGGTCACCGGCCCGGACCTGGGCCGGGTCGCGGCCTTCGGCGATGCATTTCATCACGATGTCGCGGTCAGTGAGGATGCCGTGCAGCCGGTCGTCGGCACCGCAGATCGGCAGCGAGCCAACACTGAGATCGCGCATCTTTTGCGCGGCAGCCGCGACGCTGTCGCCTTCGCCGATGCATTCGGCTCCGGGGTGCATGATGTCTCGCGCCTGCCGGGCCGCTGCCGGGGGGCCCGGTGCCAGCGGCTGGGGATGCGCCTGCGCGTGAGCGTCCAGGGCGGCGAACGCGCGGCCCACCGGCTCGTGTGTTCCCTGCCCGGAGTGCTCGGCATAGCACGCCTCGCCCAGTTGCCGCACCAGCTTGGCGTGCTGCCGCCGCGCCTGCACCTGCATAAGCCGCGCCCGGCCCTGCGCCGCGCCGCGCTTGGCCTGGCCCCGGCCACGCTCGGCGGCCGCCCTGGCTTTGTCGAGGATCGACATGACTCCTCCTCTTCTCCGTGACCGCCTGTGGGTTCTTCCGCTCCTGACGTTACGCCCGGCAGGTCACGCACAGATCATGTGGGCAGCCGGAGCGGGCACACCGTCTGCATGCGCACAACGACCTCGCCGACCACCGTGCTGCACGCACGGGCCGGCCTTCGGCAAGGGCCGCAGAGGTGACCGGCGGGCTCACCCGCCCGCGCAGCGGCCACCACCCCGAGACGGGGGTGCTGACCGGCCTGGCCGCCCGCCCTCCAGGCTCCCGCGCCGTTACCGCTGACCGCAGGTAACGCTGTTTCCCGGCCCGTCCACCGGCCGGGACGGTTCCGTTTATGAGCGCGGAGCCCGGCCAGGCCCGCGGCTGCTGCCGGAACGTGGCGACCCGGGCTACCTCAAAGATCCACTCCAGCCACCCGGCCCGCCGCCCGGGACGGTACCGGTTCCCACGGCGGCAGGAGACCGCGCCTGCCACGATTGCTTTGGGCCAGCCTGTCACGCAACCCGCGCGGGGACCGTAAACCGTGCGGCCGTCCAAGCTTGCCCGCCGCCCCACAAACACCCCGTCCGCAACTCACCCGCGGCACCCGGAGTCGGCGATGCCCGAGGCCGCGATAGATCCGGCTGGCTTTGCAGGCAGACAAACTCCCAGACAGCCGCGGCGGCAGCGCCGGGCACCGAGCGCTACGCCCAGCATGTCGGCGTCGGCATGGCGCGGCAGCGGCTACACGCGCGCACGCCATGTCGGCCGCCCCGGTTTGCGTCCCGGAGGGGCCATCACCGGAGGGCGGTTGAATAGCCTTACCCGGTGGTTCACCTGCAGGGGACTCAACGGCCCTCAACCGAACTCAACGGGAGCCTCTGTCCTGCGTCGTCTCCCGCCTACTGATCGACGGGAGCGGTCGCTAGACTCCAGCATCGCCATGACGGTTGTTCTGGCAGTATCGGGCATACGTTGCTACATTGTAGTGCATGGTGTCGCCGACAAATGTGCGTTTCCCTGACGCGGTTGACAAGGTTCTAGCTGACTACGCCCGCAAGGCTGGGGCCAAGAAGTCCAGCGTCGTGGTCGGAGCTGTGCGCGAGTGGCTGCGCATGCAGGCCCATCCAGGCATCATGTTCGTCCCGACGGTGACCGGCGAGCGGCGTGCCGCGCTCGCGGTTGTCGAGACGAGATTGATGAGCTGATCAGCCGGCACCACGCCAGCCAGGATGAATCTCTGCACGCGTGGGAACGTCGGCGAGCGCTTGATGCCGTCTGAGCGCCAAGGGATCCGGTTCTTGCTTGATGAGCATTATCCGGTATGGCTCGCCGATGAACTCGTCGCCGAAGGTATAGACACGGTTGCTTTGAACGCGCACCGGCCCGAGTTGCGCGGGGCCGACGACAGGCGCGTGCTCGAGACGGCGGCAGCCGAGGCTAGGGTGGTCATCACCGAGGACGTCAGCACCTTCAGTGTTGCGATTGCGCTGGTACCCCACCATGTGGGGGTCGTGTACTGCCATCACGCTCGCTTCCCGCGCACTAGAGCGGGCCTAAACAAGCTGCGCAAAGCGCTCGGGGCATTGGCCACAGATCCGCCAGCCGGTCTTGGCGAGCATCCTGTGGTGTGGTGGCTCCCCAGCCCGGAGGACTGAGAGCCCGGTCCGGGCGGCCGGTTGGGAGGAGTGCGGGCTGCTTCAAACTGGTGACCTCTTTTACCGAGGTGACTGACCTCCCAATATCGCGTCAGGCCTTGGTGCGCCGAACGGGCGTATGCGGTCCGGTCGGCCACCTGTAATGCTGGTAGCCTGGTCGGCCTTACCGCTGGGCTGCCGCGGCTTGACGCCTTCGACACCGCCAATGAACTGCGATGACAGGCCTTGCCGAGGTCCGGTGCGGCGCGGCTGATCGTGCTGTGTGCAACCGTCCGCGATCTACGGGTGACCGCGTCCAACCGCAAGATCCACGTGCCGACAAGGTAGCGCCTCGACCACCGACACCAAGATCGTCTCCCAAATGTCTCCCAAACCGGGGTACCCGCTCCTGCCGAGGAGACCTGCAAACAGGCTATGACCTGCTTCTTCCTGGTCGGGGTGGCCGGATTTGAACCGGCGGCCTCTTCGTCCCGAACGAAGCGCGCTGCCAAGCTGCGCCACACCCCGGCGACCGCGCGAGCAGTCTAGCTGATCCGCGGAACCAGCGTGAGCAGCGTGGCTTCCGGCCGCAGCAGAACCTGACCGGCGCCCATGGCGAGGTGCCGAGGCCTGCGGAGACGTGCAGCCACGGGCGTTCCGCGCGGCCACGGCCTGCCGCCGGGTCGCCCGGGTCGGCCGGATACCGGTGCAGCCCGCGTGCCTGCGACCGGCCGATGCCGCAGTTCGTCACCAGCGTGCCGAAGCCCGGCAGGCAGACCTGCCCGCCATGGGTGTGCCCGGCGAGCAGCAGGCCGAAGCCGTCGGCAGCGAACCGGTCGAGCACGTCGGGCTCGGGCGAATGCAGCACCCCGAGACGGAGGTCGGCGGACGGATCGGCGGGCCCCGCGATCTCGTCGTAGCGGTCCATGTCGACGTGCGAGTCGTGCACGCCGGCCACTTCGATGTCGATGTCCGCTGCCTTGATCCTGCCCCGCCGGTTGTTCGCGTCCAGCCAGCCGGCGGCGGCCATCCCCGCGCCGAGCTCGGCCCACGGCAAGTCGGTCTCGTGACGGCTATGGTCGAGCGCGCTGGTACGCCACAGGTAGCGAGCCGGGTTCTTCGGCACGGGCGAATAGAGGTCATTCGAGCCGAAGACGAAGACGCCAGGGCGGTCAAGCAGCGGCCCGAGCGCCTCAAGAAATGGCTGAACGGATTGTCGGTGGGCGATCGAGTCGCCCGTGTTCACGACGAAGTCCGGATCCAGGGAGTCGAGCGACCTGATCCAGGACATCAGCCGGTGCCGCCCGGGGGTCAGGTGCGCGTCGGAGATGTGCAGCAGCCGGAACGGCCGCGCGCCCTCGGGCAGCACCGGGACGTCGTAGCGGCGCAGGGCAAACCAGTTGCGCTCGACGATGGCGGCGTACGCGAAGGCAGCGCCGCCGGCCACCGCCGCTGCCTGGATCAGCCCTCGTGCTCGCATCCACTCATGGTGCCATGCAGCCAGGACTGACCTGGCCGGCAGCCGCGGGATCCCGCTGCGGGCGGCAGGATGGGCTCATGACCGGACTGAAGGAGCGGCTGCGCGGCGATCTCACCACGGCGATGAAATCCCGTGACGAGGTGCGCACCCGGACCCTGCGGATGGCGCTGACCTCGGTGACCAACGAGGAGGTGGCCGGCAAGACCGCCAGGAAGCTGACCGACGACGAGGTACTCCGGGTGCTGGCCAGGGAGGCCAAGCGCCGCCGCGAGGCAGCGGAGGCGTTCGACGCGGCGGGACGGCCGGATCAGGCCGCCGCCGAGCGGGCCGAGGGAGAGGTGCTCAGCGCCTACCTGCCAGCCCAGCTGTCCGATGAGGAACTCGCGGTCATCGTTGCCCGGGTGATCGCCGAGACCGGAGCGTCCGGCCCGGCGGCGATGGGCCAGGTGATGAAGGCGGTCACGCCGCTGGTGGCCGGCCGGGCCGAGGGCGGCCGGGTGGCGGCCGAAGTTCGGCGCGGACTGGCCGGATAGAAACCCGGGTCAGCGACGGCCCGGACGAGCCGCCGGGCGCTGTGCGGCGATCTAGTGACCGCCGCCGCCGCCGCCGTTGCCGCCGCCGCCGCCGCCGCCGCCACCACCACCACCACCACCGCCGCCGCCGCCGCCGTGGTGCTTATGCGGCTTCGGCGGCTTCGGCGACGACACTCCGGTGCCCAGTGCGTAGAACGGGCTATCGGCGGGCACCGGAACGAAGTTGGCGATGGGCTTGCCCAGGTAGGCGTTCTCGAACGTGAGCTGCCAGATCTGCCCGGCGTTGGCGCCGAACACCTCGCCGACGCAGCCGACCCGGAAGCACGCGCCGATGCCGCTCATCGGATGGCTGATCGGGCCCTTGGGGTTGAACATCGAGACGTAGCCGGCCAGCCGGGGCGTGTAGCCGCCGAAGGCCGCGTAGTCGAAGTCGTTGGCGGTCCCGGTCTTGCCCGCCTGGGGGATGACGACCCCGTTGCGGACGACTTCGTCACCGGCCGCCGTGCCCGGCGAGACCATCACGCCCTGCAGCACGTGCGTGGCCGCGTCGGCGACCGCGGTGGACAGCACCCGGTGGCAGCCCGCGGACTTCACCGGCAGGTGGCCGCCGGACCTGGTCACGATCTTGCCGATCGCGATGGGCGCGCAGTAGATCCCGCGGGCGGCGACGGTCGCGTAGGCGGCCGCCATGGTCATCGGCGACACGTTGACCGCGCCGAGCGTGAACGAGGGAATGTCGTCGGCCGGGTACTGATAGCCGGCGTGCCCGGGCTTTCCGACGCCCTGGAACAGGGACTTGCCGTTGGCACGGTGGACGCCGAGGCTGGCCGCGGTCTGCACCACGTTGCACAGGCCGACCTTCTGCTCCAGGTGCGCGTAGAAGACGTTGATCGACTCCGTGGTCCCGTTGTACAGCGTGAACGTGCCCTTGCCGGCCCCCTCGGCGTTGTTCACCAGGAAGGGGCCGGTTTGCTGGCCGTGGCAGTTGGTGTAGCCGGTCAGGGTGGAAGGCGAAACGACCTTCTGGAGGAAGCCGAACGGCACGCCCTGCTTGAGCGCGGTCAGCAGGGTGAACAGCTTCGACGATGAGCCGGTCTGCACGCCGACGCCGCCGTTGTACTTGCTGTCCACCGCGTAGTCGACGGTGGTCTGCCGCGGGCCGCTGCTGCCATACGGGCGGTCGACGGCGATCGCGCGTACCTTGCCGGTCCCCGGCTGGATCAGTACCTCCGCTGCGGCGTTGCCGGCCGGGTTGAACCGCGACGGGGGCGCCGGGACCATGTAGTTCACGGCATGCTGGGCCGCATGCTGGTCCTGCCGGCTCATCGTGGTGTAGATCTTCAGGCCGCCGGTCTTGTTCAGCTGGGTCCATGCCTGGTGGTATGCGGGGTCGTTCTTCATGACGGACAGCACGTAGTCGCAGAAGAATGCCTTGTTCCTGGCGGACCGGCTGGTGCAGCCGCTCTGCAGCGCGTGGAAGGACGGATGCAGGCCAAGCGGGGCGCGCGCGGCGGCCTGCGCCTCCGTCTGCGTGATGTAGTGCTGCTGCGCCATCGTCGCCAGCACCTCGTTGCGCCGGCTGATCGCGTTCTGCGGGAACGCGAACGGGTCGTACTTGGCCGGATTCTCCACCAGGCCGGCCAGCAGCGCCGCCTGGGTCAGCGTTAGGCGGTTGGCCGTGGTGTGGAAGTAGCGCTGCGCCGCCAGCTGGATGCCGTACGCATGGTTGTTGAAGTAGGCAGCGTTCAGGTAGGCGGCGAGCAGCTGGTTCTTGGTCAGCTCGTGCTCGACCTTGATAGCTATCCGGAGCTCGCGGAGCTTCCTGTCCGGCGTATCCCTGATGGCATCCAGCCGCTGCTGCTTCGTCCTCGCCGTCAGGATCAGCGCGTTCTTGACGTATTGCTGCGCGATCGTCGAGCCGCCCTGGGTGGGATTGTGCTCCACGTAGTCGGTGATCAGCGCACGGACGGTGCCCTTGAAGTCCATCGCGCCGTGCTGGTAGAACCTGGCATCCTCGATCGCGACGATGGCTTCCCGCATCAGCGGCGAGATCTGCGAGTAGGGCACCGGGACCCGGCCGACGTTGCCCGGGTAGTAATAGGCGATCAGGTGGCCGTGCCGGTCCAGGATCTCCGAGCGGACCGGCAGCTGCCCCAGGTTCTGCACGGCCAGGTTGTTGAACTTGTTGGCCGCATCGCGGGTCAGGATCCCGATGCCGCCCACGGCGGGCAGCGCGAGCGCCGCGAAGAGCAGGCCGGCGATCGCTGCCATGACGACAATCCGGCCAGCCGCGCTGATCCGGCCGCGGCTTTCTGATGTCAGCACGGAATCAGGGTACGCTGACCGCCGCCTGGCCCTCGCCAGGATGGTAATTCCGCAGCTCGGAACGGGCCGGGCAGCTCGGATCCGGACGCCGTCCCGGCGAGTGACTAGTCACGTCTGTCCGTATAGCCCATGCGGGCTATCCGGGAAATGGGCCCGTCAGGGTCTAGCGCTCAGGCCCGGACTTCCGTAAGTTACGTTTTCGCAACCATGACATGGAGCCGGGACCCCGCGCCATCGGCTCCTGCCTGCCAGTGAACGCCATCCGGCGTGACGACCCCTATGCGGGCGTGACGATCAGGAGGAGTGGGGCCAATGTGGATCACGGACTGGACCGCCCGCGCCGCGTGCAAGGGAACGGATCCTGACGAGCTCTTCGTTCAGGGGGCGGCGCAGAACCGGGCCAAGCTGATCTGCCGCGGCTGCCCCGTCCGGACCGAGTGCCTCGCGGACGCGCTCGACAACCGGATTGAGTTCGGTGTGTGGGGCGGCATGACCGAGCGTGAGCGGCGTGCGCTGCTCCGCCGCCGGCCGGACGTGGTTTCCTGGCGCGACCTGCTCGAGCACGCGCGCAACCAGTACGAGCGCACCGGCGACGAGCTGGTCGCCAGCTGACGGACCGGTCGCGCTGCCCGTCCCCGGACGGGGGCCAGCGGTCGTCATGCCAACGGCTACGCGGAGCGGAAGCTCTCCCCGATTGCCCTGAGCCCGGCGAGGTCGTGCACGTCCTCAGCCTGGGCTGGTACCTCGGCGATGGGAACGAGCGGGTGAGCCGCGGTGAAGCGCTCGGCAAGGCGCCTTTCGGCGGCAGCTAGCTGCATCCGCTCGGCATGCAGCCGGAGCGCGGCGATGGCCAGTGAGTACGGCACCTGGTCCGGCCGGGCAGGCCGGGCCACGGGCTCACCGTCACCGGCATCGCCGTTGAGCGCTTCGGCGGGTTGCAGGCTTTCGGCGGCGGCCAGGCTGCGGGCGGCGGACAGCCGGGCCGCAGGGGAGCGGTGCGCCCGGTTGATGACGAGCCCGGCGAGCGGCATCCCCTCAATCGCCAGCCGCTCCACGAAATACGATGCCTCCCGCAGCGCATCGGGCTCGGGGGCGGCGATCACGAGGAATGAGGTGCCAGGCGCGCGCAGCAGCTGGTAGGTGTAGTCCGCGCGCTCCCTGAAGCCACCGAACATCGTGTCGAGCGCGGTCACGAACGTCTGCGCGTCACGGAGCACCTGGGCGCCGAGGATCTTGGTCAGTACCCCGGTCACCACGCCGAACCCGACGTTGAGTACCCGCAGGTACGCCCGCCCGCCCAGCTTCGCCGGCGCGGTGAGCAGCCGGAGCAGCCGGCCGTCCAGGAATCTCCCGAGCCGTTGCGGCGCGTCAAGGAAATCCAGCGCGGACCGGCTCGGCGGGGTGTCCACCACGATCAGGTCCCAGTTGTCGGTCCGGCGCAGCTGGCCGAGCTTCTCCATCGCCATGTACTCCTGGGTGCCGGAGAATCCGGATGACAGCGACTGGTAGAAGGGATTCGCCAGGATCTGGGCCGCCCGGTCCGGGTCGGCATGTGCCTCCACGATCTCGTCGAAGGTCCGCTTCATGTCGAGCATCATCGCGTGCAGGCTGCCGCCGCCGCCGGCCTCGTTCCTGCCCGGTCTGCCGGTACGGCGCGGCGGGCTGGACGTGCCAACCCCGGGAACCAGGCGCGGGGTGTTATCCAGGGAGGACAGGCCCATCGACTGGGCGAGCCTGCGGGCCGGGTCGACGGTCAGTACCACCACATGCCTGCCGCGCTCCGCCGCCCGCAGGCCCACCGCGGCCGCCGTGGTGGTCTTCCCGACGCCGCCGGATCCGCAGCACACGATGATCCGGGTGCGCCGGTCGTCGATCAGCCGGTCCACGTCGAGCGGTGGCGGCAGGTTGCGCGGCATCAGGCGGCCCCCTGATCCCGCAGCGCGGCCGCTATCCGGTAGAGCCCGGCCAGGTCAATGCCGTCGGTGATCATCGGCAGGTCGTACCTGGGCTGTCCTGGCCCGGCCAGCCGGCGCCGCTGCGCCCGCTGGCTGGTGACAGTTCTCGCATGCTCGGTAAGTTCCGCGGCGAGCGCGGAGGCGAGCCGCCGGCTGTCATCGAGCCCGGCTGCTTTCAGCCCAAGGGCGAGCTCGTCCTCGTCGACCGATCCGCTCGCCGCCGCCCGCAACTGGCTCGCCGTCAAGGCAAGCGGGTGCACCATGTTGATCATGATGCCGCCGGCCTGCAGGCCGCTGTTGCCGAGCTCGGCGATGCCATCGAGGGTCTCCTGCACCGGCATCTCCTCCAGCACCGTGACGAAGTGCACGGCGGTCTCCGGCGAGTTGATCACCTTCTGCACCGTGTCCGCGTGGCCGCGGATCGGCCCGACCCTGGCCAGGCCGGACACCTCGGCCGCCACGTTGAGGAACCGGCCGATCCGCCCGGTCGGCGGCGCATCCATGACGACGGCGTCGTACACGTGCTTACCCCGCTCCCGCCGCCGCGTCGCCTCGGCGGCCTTCCCGGTCAGCAGCACGTCGCGCAGCCCTGGCGCGATCGTGGTGGCGAAGTCCACCACGCCGAACCGGGTGAGCGCCTGGCCGGCATGCCGCAGGTTGTAGAACATCGCGAGGTATTCAAGCAGCGCCGCCTCCGGGTCGGCGGCCAGCGCGTAGACCTCACCACCCGGCCGGTCCGCCGTGGCCGGGGCGACGGCGACCTTGCGTTCCCCGTACGGCAGTGGCGGGCAGTCGAACACCTGCGCGATCCCCTGCCGTCCCTCGACCTCGATCAGCAGTACCCGGCAGCCGCCCGAGGCGAGCGCCAGCGCCAGCGCCGCAGCCACCGTCGTCTTGCCGGTTCCGCCCTTGCCGGTGACGACGTGCAGCCGCACGCCCTCCCAGTCCGTGTCCCGCACGCTCACGCCATGGAGGGTATCCGCGCTCGTGCACCAGGTACCCGCGTCCCGTTTGCGAAGCTCCCGTCAGCACGCCGGAGGAACGGCGGGCCGGGCCATGCGGACATCAGGCCTGCGGGCCTGATCTCCTTTGCGGCAGCACATCCAAATGTCACTAGGCTGGGGCCCGGAGATCGGCATGCAGCCGGGGAAGAGGTGTTCGAGATGGTCGGAACTCTTGTGGTCATCCTCGTGATTCTCGTGGTGGCGGGTCTCGTCGCGACTGGCCGCGCACTGCGCGTGGTACAGCAGTACGAGCAGGGGATCGTGTTCAGGTTCGGCAAGGTCCTGCCGGGAACGCGGGGCCCGGGGCTGCACGCGATCAGGCCGTTCGGTGACCGAATGCAGAAAGTAAATATGCAGATCGTCGCTATGGCGGTCCCGGCGCAGGAGGGCATCACCAGGGACAATGTCAGCGTCCGGGTGGATGCGGTGGTCTATTTCCGCGTCGTCGACCCGATCAAGGCGACCGTGAACGTGCAGAACTACATCTTCGCCGTCTCGCAGCAGGCGCAGACGTCGCTGCGCTCGATCATCGGCCAGTCCGAGATGGACCAGCTGCTTGCCGAGCGGGCAACGGTCAACAAGGAGCTCCGCCGGATCATCGACGAGCCGACCGAGGGCCCGTGGGGGATCCGGGTCGAGCGGGTGGAGATCAAGGACGTGAGCCTGCCCGAGGGAATGAAGCGGTCCATGTCGAGGCAGGCGGAGGCGGAGCGGGAGCGCCGTGCGCGGATCATCACCGCCGATGGCGAGTACCAGGCGTCCAAGCGGCTCGCCGCCGCCGCGAACGTGATGGCCCGTGATCCGGCCGCGCTCCAGCTCAGGCTGCTGCAGACCGTGGTGGAGGTAGCCGCGGAACGCAACAGCACGCTGGTCATGCCGATCCCGGTCGAGCTGCTGAGGTTCTTCGACAAGATGGCTCCCGCGATGCCTGGCAGCGAGAAGTCGGCTGCGGATTCGGCGTCGATGGCCGATTTCGGCGATGAGGCCGTGGCCGAGGCGGAAGCCGGGGCGGAACTCGGCGGCGCCCCGGCCGCTCACCTGCAGATACCCGACCTGCCGCCGATCCCGGAGATAGCCGCGGATCCGGGCGATGCAGCGCCGGCCGTTGACGCCGCGCCGCCCGGTGTCAGCGCCGCTCCGGCCGACACCGACGCGGTGCCGGGGCAGGACGCGCGGGCCAGCCAGCGCCGGCCGGCCGGGGGTCAGCGGCGATCGGCGGCCGGCCAGCGGAGGACGCCGGCCAGCCAGCGGGCGAAGCCCGCGGCCGGCCAGGACGGATAGGGCCGCGGCCTGGTCCCGATCGCGGCCCTTGCCGGCAGGCTGGCCGCGCGTCGTGGCCAGCGCCGGGCCCCGGCCTGCCCGGCCCCGCTAGAGTCGGATCATGCAGAAGTGGGAGTACGCAACGGTGCCGCTGCTCGTCCATGCGACCAAGCAGATCCTGGATAACTGGGGCGACGACGGATGGGAGCTCGTTGCCGTCGTGCCCGGCCCGAATCCCGAGCAGCTCGTCGCCTACCTGAAGAGGGGCAAGCAGTGACCATGGCCGGCGACGGGGAACCGGGCGAGAACTCCCCCGAGGCACGGCTGGCGGCGCTCGGCCTGACCCTGCCTAAGGTAACCGCCCCGCTGGCGGCCTACGTGCCGGCCGTGCGCACCGGAGATTACGTCTACACGGCTGGCCAGCTGCCGTTCGTGGACGGGGCGCTGCCCGCCACCGGAAAGGTGGGCGCGGAGGTCGACACCGCGACCGCCAGTGACCTCGCGCGGATCTGCGCGCTCAACGCGCTGGCCGCGGTCGTCTCGGTGACGGGCGGATTGTCGAAGGTCCGGCGGATAGTGAAGGTGACCGGATTCGTGGCCAGCGCGCCTGATTTCACCATGCAGGCCCAGGTGGTGAATGGCGCGAGCGAGCTGCTGATCGCGGTTTTCGGCGAGGCTGGCCGCCATGCCCGCAGCGCCGTCGGCATGGCCGTCCTGCCGCTGGACACTCCCGTCGAGGTCGAGCTGATCGCTGAGGTGCAGACCTAGGCAAGCCGCAGTCCAGGGGTCACAGGAGGCTTGTCGTGGCAGGTTCCGCTGACGGCGCGGCTATCCGGCTGCCCGGCTTCCCGGCCGAGCATGCGCTTGACGTGCTGGAAGGGCGGGTGCCACCGGCCACGGCGCGAGACGCGGCAACCGTCATGCTGCTGCGGCCGGCCCGGCCGGCCGCACGCGGCGCACCGCCCGCCGACGGCCTTGAGGTCTACATGCTGCGGCGCAAGCCGTCGATGGCGTTCGCGCCCGGCGCGTTCGTCTTTCCCGGCGGCTCGGTTGATGCCAGGGATGCCGACGAGCAGATCGCCTGGGCCGGGCCGGGCGCGGGCAAGTGGGGGCAGATCTTCGATGCGCCGCCGGAACTGGCGCGCGCGCTGGTCTGCGCCGCGGTCAGGGAGACCTTCGAGGAGTCGGGCGTGCTGCTGGCCGGGCCGGCCGCCGACTCGGTGGTGGCCGACACGACGGGCGCGGACTGGGAGGCGGACCGCCAGGCGCTGCTCAGCCGCTCGCTCTCGCTGGCCGAGTTGCTCGCCCGGCGCGGGCTTGTGCTCCGGTCCGACCTGCTCAGGCCATGGTCGCGGTGGATCACGCCGGTGATCGAGAAGCGCAGGTTCGACGCCAGGTTCTTCGCCGCCGCGCTGCCGCACCAGCAGCGCACCAGGGACGTCGGCGGCGAGGCGTCGGCGGTGGCCTGGGCGCGCCCGGGCGATGCGATCGCCATGGGGCGCCGGAAGGAGATCCTGCTGTGGCCGCCGACCGCGGTGTCCCTGGCAGAACTCGCGGCCTGCCGGGACGTGGCCGCCGCGCTCTCACCGCGTCAGGTCAGGCCGGTGCTGCCGGAGTCGAGCGTCGCGCACGGAGCTGTCTGGCTGACGCTTCCCGCTGAGCTGGGGTATCCGCTGTGACCGCCAGCGATGACGGCGCGCAGGCGGCCGGCCGGCCGGAGCCGGACATCGACGGGTCTGGCACGGCCAGGGCACGCTGCGTGCTGGCACCGAATCCGTCGCTGATGACTCTCGACGGCACGAATACCTGGCTGATCGCCGAGCCAGGATCGGCCACCGCCGTCGTGCTGGATCCGGGCCCCGACGACGAGGGCCACCTGCGGCGGGTGCACGCGCTTGCGTCGGATGCCGGACAGCGGGTGGGCCGGATCCTGCTGACCCACGGGCACAGCGATCACTCGGCCGGCGCCCGGCGGCTGGCCGAGCTGACCGGTGCTCCGGTGCTCGCGGTGGATCCGGCGCAGCGGCTTGGCCCTGAAGGGATCGGACCGGGTGACGTGGTCACCGCCGCGGGCTGCGAGATCCGGGTGATCGCCACGCCGGGCCATACCGCCGACTCGGTGTCGCTGCTGCTGCCCGCCGACCGCGCGGTGCTGACCGGCGACACCGTGCTCGGCCGCGGCACGACGATGATCTCCCGCGACGGCAACCTCGGTGATTACCTGGGCTCGCTGGACCGGCTGCGCGCGCTCGCCGACTCCGCGGCGCTGACGGCCCTGCTGCCCGGCCACGGGCCGCTGCTGGCCGATCCGGCGGCAGCGCTGGACTTCTACATCGCCCACCGGGCCGAACGGCTCGCCGAGGTCGAGGCCGCCATCGCGGCCGGCGACCGGACGGCCGCCGACATCGTCAAGCGCGTGTACGCGAGCGTTGACCGCGGCCTGTGGCCGTTTGCTGAGTGGTCGGTGCGCGCCCAGCTGACGTATCTGGCCGAACGCGGCCTGCTGCCGCCCGCGGCGGGCGAGGCCGGATCAGCGTGACCGCTTGCGCAGCCGCTCCGGCTCGATGAGCAGCACGGACTTAGCGGATAGCTGCAGCCAGCCGCGCGCCGCGAAGTCAGCGAGCGCCTTGTTGACCGTCTCCCGTGACGCGCCGACCAGCTGGGCGAGTTCCTCCTGGGTGAGGTCATGGTTCACCTGGAGGCCGTTCTCCTGCGGGGTGCCGAACCGGTCGGACAGGTCGAGCAAGGCCTTGGCCACCCGCCCGGGCACGTCCGTGAAGACCAGGTCGGCCATGACGTCGTTGGCCCGCCGCAGCCGCTGCGCCAGCGCCCGGAGCAGGTGCAGGGCCACGTCGGGACGGCCGGTCAGCCAGCTTCTCAGGTCGTCATGCGCGAGGGCGGCGAGACGGCTGTCGGTGACCGCCGTCGCGCTCGCGGTGCGCGGCCGCGGGTCGAACAGCGACAGTTCCCCGAACATCTCGCCCGGGCCGAGCACGCTCAGCAGGTTCTCCCTGCCGTCCGCCGCGGCCCGGGTCAGCTTGATCTTCCCATCGAGTATCACGTACAGCTGGTTGCCGGAGGCCCCCTCCTCGAACAGCCGCTCGGCGCGGGAAAGCTCAACGACGGTGACCCCGGCCTGCAGCGCGGCAGCGCTGTCATCGTCGAGCGCCTCGAAGAGCGGCGCCCGCCTGAGCACGTCATCCACGTGGTCCACGGGTCCCTCCTCGGCTGCATTCGCTACTCAACACCCAGTGTCGCCCATTTGTGACCTGGGGGCATCACTGTCCGTCATGGCCATCCGATGACCTCAGCCGTGCCCGGCACGCCTCGATCTCGGCCTCCGCATCGGCATGGCCCGCCCAGGTAGCTGTCTCCACTTCCTTGCCGGGCTCCAGCGCCTTGTAAACCTCGAAGAAGTGCTGGATCTCGAGGCGGTCGAACTCGGAGACGTGCTCGATATCCCGCAGGTGCGCCATCCGGGGATCCGTGGCGGCAACGCAGAGGACCTTGTCGTCGATCCCTTTCTCGTCCCGCATCCGGAACATGCCGATGGCCCGGCAGCGGATCAGGCAGCCAGGGAACGTCGCCTCTTCCAGCAGCACCAGCGCGTCGAGCGGATCGCCGTCGTCCGCGAGCGTGTCCTCGATGAAGCCGTAGTCCGCCGGGTACCTGGTCGACGTGAACAGCATCCGGTCCAGCCGGATGCGTCCGGTTTCATGATCCATTTCGTACTTGTTGCGCTGGCCTTTCGGGATCTCGATGACCACATCGAATTCCACGATTCCGCTCCCTGCACCCGTAGATGATTAACTCCGTTGCCTGGATGCAAACCCGGCATCCTGGCTGCCCGTGATCAGCATCTCGCGAGGGGAGGAGTCGTGGCGAGCCGGCTCCGGCGCGTGGCGCTGCTGACTCTCGCGCTGCTGGCCGTCTTCACCGTGGCCGCCGGCGTCGCCGTGGCGCACCTGCTGCCCGCCCGCCTCGCCCGCTGGCAGATTCCGCGGGTGGCAGCGCATCCGCTGGCATCCCCCCGGCCGGTGCTCTCGGCGGCGGGAGAACCGGCGGGGAAGACCGTGACGCCAGGCGGCCTGACCGCCCAGCTGTCCGGCACGCTGGGCCTGCCGGCTCTCGGCGCGCATGTCGCTGCAGTCGTTGCCGCGCTGCCAGCGGGCCAGGTGCTGTTCGCCCGCGACGGCAGTTCCCCGGCCGCTCCGGCCTCGACGGCCAAGCTGGCGACGGCAGTGGCCGCGCTGCACGCGCTCGGCCCTGCGGCCCGGTTCAGCACGCGGGTCGTCGCGGGCAGAGCGCGGTCAGCCATCGTCCTGGTGGGAGGCGGCGACCCCACGCTGGCGGCGGGCCGCCCGCCGGCGACGGACTACCCGCAGCCCGCCACGCTCGCGTCGCTGGCCGCGCGGACGGCGCGCGCGCTGCACGCCAGTCACCGGCATACGGTGCGGCTCGGCTATGACACCTCGCTGTATGCCGGCCCGCTGCTCGCGCCATCGTGGCCGTCGAGCTACGTGGCCACCGGCAATGTCAGCCCGATTACCTCGCTTGAGGCCGACCAGGGCAGGCTGACGGCCAGCGGAGCGCCGCAGGATGCCGATGACCCGGGGAACTTCCGGCCGCGCTCGCTTAACCCGGCGGCCGACGCCGCGCGCGCGTTCGCCTCGCTGCTGGCCAGCCACGGCATCCGGGTGCGCGGCCCCGCCCGGCCTGCCACCGCGCCGCCGGGCGGCGTCACCATCGCCAGGGTTGCCTCACCGCCGCTGGCACAGGTCGTGCAGTGGATGCTGATCGAGAGCAACAACGTGATCGCCGAGAACCTGGCCAGGCAGGTCGCGATCGCGGCGGGCCAGACGGCCTCGTTCAGCGGCGCCGCCGCGGCGGTGATGGCGGCCGACCGTGGCCTGGGGGTGCATGGCATCAGGCTGGTGGACGGCAGCGGGCTCTCGCCGGACGACCGGATCACGGCGCGCGCGCTGGTGGGGCTGATCAGCCTGGCGGCCCGCCAGGACAACCCCCGCCTGCGGCCCGCGATCACCGGGTTGCCGGTGGCCGGCTTTGCCGGGACGCTCGCTCCGGGCGGGAGCGTCTTCGGGGCACCGGGGCCGGCCGCGCTCGGCCTGGTCCGGGCGAAGACCGGCAACCTGGCCCGCGTGGTAGCGCTGGCCGGAGTCGCCTATGCCAGCAACGGGCAGCTGCTGGCCTTCGCGTTCATGGCAGACCACGTTCCCAAGAACGGGCTGAGCCAGGCCGGCGGCGCCATCGACAAGCTGGCTACCGAGCTCGCGGCCTGCGGCTGCCGCTGAGCGGCTCGCCGCGGCTGCCCCCACGGCGGGCTGCGACCGGGCCGGGGACGGCTGGCCGCGGCTACCGTGGCGGCGGCTCGGTTGAGCCGCCGCGGCCCGGGTAGGAGGCGGGCCCGGCGATGGCCGAGCCGAAGCCTGCGCCGGGGCACGTACGGTGGAGGGGTGAGCAGCGCACAGATGATCGACTGGGATGTGGCCACCTCGACCGGCGTCCGCTGGGTCAGGCCGGGCCCGCAAGTCAGCAGGGCCGAGGCGAGGAAGGTCGTGGCCGAACTGCGAGAGCTTGCGGCCGCGGTCCGCGAGCCGGTACGCGAGGTGACCGGGCTGCCGGGCCCGGCCGACGGCGGCACGGTCGCGGTCGTGGACCGGCCTGGCTGGATCCGCGCCAATGTCGACGGGTTCCGGGTCGTCCTCGACCCGCTTGTCGAGCACCTGCGGGAGCGGGCGTCGGCGCCCCAGGGATCCGTGGTCACCGCCGTCGGCTCGCGTGTGACCGGCATGCAGGCAGGTGTCATCCTCGCCTACCTGGCCGGCCGGGTACTCGGCCAGTACGAGCTGTTCCTGCCGCCCGACCCTGACCTGCCGGAGACCACCGCCCCGGCGGGCCGGCTCACCCTGGTCGCGCCGAACATCGTGATGGTGGAGCGGGAGCTTGGCGTCAACCCGCATGACTTCAGGCGCTGGGTTTGCCTGCACGAGGAAACCCACCGGACGCAGTTCACCTCGGTCAGCTGGCTGCGCCCGTACGTGCGGCAGCAGATGACGGAGTTCCTGCTGGCCTCGGACCTGGATCCGGCGTCGATCCTGGAGCGGCTCCGCTCGGCCGCTGACGCGGTGGCCGGGGCGGTACGCGGCGGTGACGGCGAGAGCCTGATCGAGGCGATCCAGAGCCCCAGGCAGCGGGAGATCCTGGAGCGGCTCACCGCGGTGATGACCCTGGTGGAGGGGCACGGCGATTACGTCATGGACGCGGTCGGCCCGCGCGTGGTGCCGTCGGTTGCCGAGATCAGGGCGCGGTTCAATGCCCGCCGCGGCAGCGCCGGCCGGCTGGAGCAGACGATCCGCCGGATCCTGGGGATCGACCTGAAGATGAAGCAGTACGAGCAGGGAGCGCGATTCGTCCGGGCTGTCGTGGATCAGGCGGGCATGGCTACCTTCAACAAGGTCTGGGCATCGCCGGAGGCCCTCCCGTCCAAGGCCGAGATCGCCAGTCCGCGCGCCTGGCTCGAGCGGGTGGACGGCAGCAGCGCAGCAGCAGGCTGATCTGCGATGGGCCTCGATCCGGCGGTCGCGCGGGTGCGGCTGGGCGTCCGGCGGTCCCTGGCCGGCCTCGCGCCCGGCGATCTCGTGCTGGCTGCCTGTTCCGGCGGGGCCGATTCGCTGGCGCTGGCGGCGGCACTGGCGTTCGAGGCGCCACGGCTCGGGCTGCGCGGCGGCGGGGTGACCGTCGACCACGGGCTGCAGGCCGGCTCCGCTGAGCAGGCGTGGCGGGTAACGGCCGTCCTCGCGGGACTGGGACTTGAGCCCGTGCGGGCCGTCCAGGTCAGCCCGTCCGGGCCCGGCGGCCCGGAGGCGGCCGCCCGGACGGCGAGGTACCTGGCACTGAGCGAGGCCGCTGACCAGCTGGGCGCGGCGGCCATCCTGCTCGGCCACACCCTGGACGATCAGGCCGAGACGGTGCTGCTCGGGCTGGCCCGCGGCTCCGGTGCCAGGTCACTGGCCGGGATGCCGGCCCGGCACGGGCGCTACCTGCGCCCGCTGCTGGCGGTCCGCCGGGCGCAGACCGAGGCAGCGTGCGCCGCGCTACGGCTGCAGCCCTGGCAGGACCCGCACAACCGGGATCCCGCGTATGCCCGGGCACGGGTCCGGCACCGGGCCCTGCCCGCCCTGGCCGACGCGCTCGGCCCCGGCATCGCCGAGGCACTCGCGCGCACCGCCGCCCAGCTTCGCGCCGACGCTGACGTACTGGACGCGCTGGCCCGGGCGGAGTCGATGCGGCTGCGGGACGGTGACGGCGCGCTCGATGCCGATGGCCTCGCTGGCCTTCCCGCCGCGATCAGGGCGCGCGTGCTGCATGCCGCCGCGGTGGCGGCAGGCTGCCCCGCGGGCTCGCTGACCGCGGGGCACGTGGCCGGCCTTGACGCGCTGGTGACCGACTGGCACGGCCAGCGCTGGGCTGACCTGCCCGGCGGGCGCCGCGGGCTGCGGCGGTATGGCAAGCTGATCTTCACCGCCGGGCAGCGGGCCGGCTCCGCGCCGCGGCCGCAGGAACCGCAGCCGCGGGAGCCGCGGCCGCGGCAGCCGGAGCACGCGGAGAATGCGGAGGGCGCGGGTGGACGCGACTGACATGGGCGCCGACCTCGAGACGGTGCTGATCCCCCCGGAGCGCCTGCAGGACCGGATACGGGAACTCGCGGCGCAGGTCGACGCGGATTACGCTGGCCGCGAACTGCTTCTCGTCGGCGTGCTGAAGGGTGCCGTCATGGTCATGGCCGATCTGGCCCGGGCCCTGCACCTGCCGGTGCAGATGGACTGGATGGCGGTGTCGTCGTACGGGTCGGGCACCAAGTCCTCCGGGGTGGTCCGCATACTCAAGGACCTGGACGCCGACATCACCGGGCGGCACGTCCTGGTGGTCGAGGACATCATCGACTCCGGACTGACCCTGTCCTGGCTTGTCGGCAACCTGCGATCACGAGAGCCCGCGTCCCTGCAGGTCCTCGCGATGCTCCGCAAGCCCTCCGCCGCGTCGACGGAAGTAGAGGTCGCCTACGCCGGATTCGACATCGACGACGCGTTCGTGATCGGTTACGGCCTCGACTATGCCGAGCGGTACCGGAACCTGCCGTTCATCGGTACCCTCGCACCGCACGTGTATGGCGGGGAACACATCCCGCGATGAAATACGTTCACGTTGGTAGAGGACGGCCCGGGGGCCGCGAGTGCCCGGCTGCGCCTCCTGCGTACCGGCGACGGCCGGTCCGGTGTACCGTCAGATATCCCTGCGATTCAGCCGGGGAGACAAGGAAACTGCGCGTGGTCACTGGGACGCACGGCACGCCCGCCGGGGGTCGGCGGGGAATGATGCTCGTCAGGAGGGCCCGGCCCCGGAGCTACGGGGTCGTTCGTCGATGGATCTGAAGCGCTACTTCCGCGGGCCGTTTGTCGCCCTGCTTGTCGTCATCATGCTCTTCTTCTTCGTGTACAAGTACGCGAGTTCGAGCACGCCCTATAAGCAGGCCAATACGTCCCAGGTGATCTCGATGATCCAAGCGGGACAGGTGAAGTCGGCCAAGCTGATCGATAACCAGCAGACCATTCAGATCACCCCGCTGCACGGACAGCCGCTGGAGGCGAGCTGGGTCGGCAATCAGGGCACGGTGATCGCGGGGCTGCTGCAGAAGCAGGCCGAGGCGGGCAAGCTGCCGCAGGGCTATAACGTCCAGGTGCCCAAGGGCAGCTCGCTGCTTGCCCTGATTATCGGCTGGCTGCCGTTCCTTCTCGTGATCTTGATCTTCCTGTTCCTGCTGAACCAGATGCAGGGCGGCGGCTCGCGGGTGATGAACTTCGGCAAGTCCAAGGCCAAGCTGGTCAGCAAGGACACGCCGAAAACGACTTTCGCCGACATAGCGGGCGCCGACGAGGCTATCGAGGAACTGCAGGAGATCAAGGAATTCCTGCAGAGCCCGGGTAAGTTCCAGGCGATCGGCGCGAAGATCCCGAAGGGCGTGCTGCTGTACGGGCCGCCGGGTACCGGCAAGACGCTGCTCGCGCGCGCCGTGGCCGGCGAGGCCGGGGTGCCGTTCTACTCGATCTCCGGGTCGGACTTCGTCGAGATGTTCGTCGGCGTCGGCGCCTCCCGGGTACGTGACCTTTTCGAGCAGGCCAAGGCGAACGCGCCGGCGATCGTCTTCGTCGACGAGATCGATGCCGTGGGCCGGCACCGGGGAGCGGGCTTCGGCGGCGGTCACGACGAGCGCGAGCAGACGCTGAACCAGTTGCTTGTCGAGCTTGACGGCTTCGACACCAAGGGCGGCGTCATCGTCATCGCCGCCACGAACCGCCCCGACATCCTGGACCCCGCGCTGCTCCGTCCCGGCCGGTTCGACCGGCAGATCGTGGTCGCCCAGCCGGATCTGGTGGGCCGCAAGGGCATCCTGCGGGTACACGCGCGCGGCAAGCCGATGGGCCCCGACGTGGACCTCGACATGATCGCCCGCCGGACACCGGGATTCACCGGCGCCGACCTGGCCAACGTGATCAATGAGGGTGCCCTGCTCACGGCCAGGGGGAACATGACCCAGATCGCGATGGCCGCGCTCGAGGAGGCGATCGACCGGGTGACCGCCGGGCCGAAGCGCAAGAGCGTGCTGCTCTCCGAGAAGGAACGCAAGATCATCGCGTATCACGAGGGCGGCCACGCCCTGGTGGGGCATGCGCTGGCCAACGCCGACCCGGTGCACAAGATCACCATCATCCCGCGCGGCCGGGCCCTCGGCTACACGGCCTCGGCGCCCACCGAGGATAAGTTCCTGGTCAGCCGGGCGGAGATGATGGACCAGCTGGCCATGCTGCTCGGCGGCAGGACCGCGGAGGAGCTCGTCTTCCACGAGCCGACCACCGGCGCGGCCAACGACATCGAGAAGGCGAGCTCGATCGCCCGCGGGATGATCACCGAGTACGGGATGAGCGAACGGCTCGGCGCCAGGAAGTTCGGCACCGGCGACGGCGAGCCCTTCCTCGGCCGTGAGATGTCACACAGCAGGGATTACTCCGAGGAGATCGCCTCCGCCATCGACGACGAGGTGCGCAGGCTCATCGAGTCGGCGCACGACGAGGCGTGGGAGATCCTGGTCCAGTACCGCGACGTGCTCGACAACCTGGTCCTGCAGCTGATGGAGCACGAGACCCTGTCCAGGGACCGGGTGCTCGAGATCTTCAGCCCGGTGCACAAGCGCGCGGCCCGCGGCTCGTACACGGGCTACGGCAAGCGGCTGCCGTCCGACCGGCCGCCGGTGCTGACGCCCAAGGAACTCGCGCTCACCGGTCCGGACGGCGCCGCCCTGCCGGTCGCGGGCAACGGGCAGGCGTCCGGCTCCGGCACCGACGGCTCGTCGGCGATCGGCGGGCCAGGTGCCGTCGGGCCGGGGACCATCGGCCCGATGAGCCCGGGCGCGCCGATGTCCGGCCGGGAGCCGGGCGAGAGTCCGCACGGCGGGGCTCATTGAGCGGGAGGGTCGATCTCCCGCGCATCTCCCGCGCGATAAGGGAGATCCTGCTCGCCATCGGCGAGGACCCGGACCGGGACGGGCTCCGCGACACGCCGGACCGGGTGGCGCGCGCCTACGCGGAGCAGTTCTCCGGGATCGGGCAGCGGCCCGAGAGCGTGCTGACGACCGTCTTCGACGTCGGCCACGACGAGATGGTACTGGTCAGGGACATCGAGGTCTACGCCACCTGCGAGCACCATCTGATCCCGTTCTTCGGCGTCGCGCACATCGGCTATATCCCGAACGAGAAAGGCCAGATCACCGGGCTCTCCAAGCTGGCCAGGCTGGTCGACCTCTATGCCCGGCGGCCGCAGGTCCAAGAACGCATGACCAGCCAGATCGCCGATGGCCTGATGAGCGTGCTGGAGCCGGCCGGCGTCATCGTCGTGATCGAGGCCGAGCACCTGTGCATGGCCATGCGGGGGGTACGCAAGCCGGGGGCGAAGACGGTGACCTCCGCGGTGCGCGGCAGCTTCCGCGACAACAACGGCACGCGGGCGGAGGCCATGAGCCTGATCGCCGCCCGCCGCGGCTGACGGAGCCCCGGCCGCCGGAAACGGGCCCTAGGAGCCTGCTGAAAAAGGCGTGGCCGCCCATTGGCGGGTGCTCGAGCATCTGGGATGGTTTTTGTCATGCAGGGTTTCGAGCGGGCAGACCGGGAGTTACCAGACGCCGCGTCGCTGACCGGGCATCTGGTCCCGGCGGGCAGCATGTTCGCGTTCCTGGCCGCGCACCGGGCCGAGGTGTTCCCCGATGCGGATTACGCGGACCTGTTCGCTCCGCCGGGGGTAGGCCGGCCGTCGCTGCCGGCTAGCAGGATGGCGGCCGTGCTGGCGCTGCAGGCGCTGCACGATTTCTCCGACCGGGAGACCGCCGGGGCGGTCCGCTTCGATGTGCGGTGGAAGGTGGCGATCGGGTCGTCGCTGGCCGATGGGGGGTTTGACCCGTCCTCGCTCGTGTACTGGCGGAACCGGATCGCGAAGTCGCAGCGCCCGCACCGGGTGAACGACGCGGTACGCAAGATCGTGGAGCAGACCGGGGTGCTGAAGGGCCGGCGCCGCCGGGCGGTGGACTCCACGATCCTGGCCGACGCGGTGGCCACCCAGGACACCGTCACCCAGCTGGTGTCGGCGATCCGCAAGGTGGCCCGGGAGGTGCCCGGCGCGGCGGAGCAGATCGCGGTGGTGTGCACCGGCCATGATTACTCCCGGCCGGGCAAGCCGAAGATCGACTGGGATGACCCGGCCGCCAGGGACGCCCTGGTGTCGGCGCTGGTGAACGACGCGAACGCGCTAGTGGAGGCGTTCCAGGATGCCAGGCTGGGGGAGGCCGCCGCGTCGGCGCTGGCGCTGCTGGCCCTGGTCGCCGGGCAGGACGTCGAGCCCGCCGAGGGCAGTGACGGGACTGACGGGCGGTGGCGGATCGCCCGCAAGGTGGCCGAAGACAGGGTGATCTCCACCGTGGACCCTGAGGCCCGGCACACCCGCAAGTCCCCCGAGGCCCGCAGGGACGGCTACCGGGCGCACCTGGCCGCCGACCCGGAGACCGGGATCATCACCGATGAGAAGTTAACCAGGGCCGCCGGGCAGGAGAACTCCGACCCGGCGGTTGCGGAGGAGTTCCTGACCGCCGGGGCCGCCGGTGACGGCGCCGGCGCAACCCCCGGTGCCGGCAGCGGCAGCGGCAGTGACAACGGCGGCGGCGGTGACCCGCTGGCCTGGTACGGCGACTCTGCTTACGGCACCGGTGACCTGCGTGATGCGATGGAGAAGGCCGGGCACCAGGCGGTGATCAAGCCCAAGCCTCTGCAGGCCCCGGTGCAGGGCGGGTTCACCATCGACGACTTCACCGTGGACGAGAAGGCCGGCATGGTCACCTGCCCGGCCGGGCACACCGTCGCCTTGAGCCGCACCCGCGTCGCCACCTTCGGCGTCCTGTGCCGCGGCTGCCCGCTGCGGGCACAATGCACCACCTGCAAGACCGGCCGCAAGCTCGTCCTGCACGAGCGTGATGACCTGCTGCGCGCTGCCCGCCGCGACTGGGCCGCCACCGGGCTGCGCAAGGACTACATGGCCCACCGGCCCAACGTGGAACGCGCCGTCGCCCAGGTCGCCACCTGGCGGGGACGCCGGCTCAAGCTCCGCTACCGCGGCACCGCAAAGAACCACGCCTGGCTCAAGCGCCGTACCGCCGTGCTGAACCTGCGCCACCTGACCGGGAGGGGGCTGGCCTGCCGGGACGGCGCCTGGGTGCTGGCCACCTGAGCAGGCCCGCCCGGCATGCCCTCAAAGCGGATCCGGCTCGATGGCTGGCCGTGTCCCAGACAGCGGAGGCTACCGGGAGGGGCCCGATCTCAGCGCAGACGGGCTGGCTACAGGTCCCGCGCTGGATCTCGGTGATGACTACGCTGATGCCCCGTGATCAAGGGCTTGACCAACTTGTCCGAGATGACTGAACGCAGCGGTTCAGGGCAGGCGCCGCCGGCGACCGGCGGCGAAGCGCGGCCCGCGCGGCCGTCCGTCGCGCGCCCGCCGGACCGCAGGCATCAGCGCCGGTGGGTGCCGGTGGCGGCGGGCTGGCTCGCGTTGCTGATCGGCCTGGCCGACGTGACCGAGGGCGCGGTGCCTGGCCTGTACGCCCACTACCGGCTGCACCGGATCGGCGATCTGGCGCCGGGCACCCTGACCAACCTCACCCGCACCGCCGACGTGATCATCGGGCTGCTGCTGCTGATGCTGTCGCACGGGCTGCGGCGGCGGAAGCGCCGCGCCTGCCAGGCGGTGACCCTGCTGCTCGGCGCCAGCGTCGTGATTCATCTCGCGCACTACCCGCTCATCGGCCGGGCGGTGGTGACGGCCGCGCTGCTTGTCGCGCTGGTGTGCTACCGGCGCGAGTTCTACGCCGTCGGCGATCCGCGCACCCGGTGGCGGGCGCTGGCCGTGCTCGGCTGGCTAGTGCTGGCGGATCTTGTGATCGGGCTCAGCTTCCTCACGCTGACGAGAGGGCTGAGGGCCGACTACTCGTTAATGCTGCGCGGGCAGTCCGTTATTTACGGGCTGTTCGGGTTCTCTGGCCCTGTCCAGTTCGGCCCGGAGGGCCATGGCGACCTTTTTGACGTGCTGACCAGCGCGCTCGGCCTGTTCACGCTCGTCGCGACCGCATTCGTGTTCCTGCGTCCGGCCGAGCCGGCTGGCCGGCTGAGCGGCCAGGACGCGGCCAGGATCCGGGATCTGCTTGACCGGCACGGGAAGCAGGACTCGCTGGGCTACTTCACCCTCCGTGATGACAAGAGCATTATCTGGTCACCCACCGGCAAATCGTGCATCGGCTACCGAGTGCTGTCCGGGGTGATGCTGGCAGCCGGGGATCCGATCGGGGATCCCGAGGCGTGGCCCGGCGCGATTCACGCGTTCCTGGACGAGGCGGCGCGGCATGCCTGGGTTCCTGCCGTCGTGGGCTGCGGTGAGCTCGGCGCCGAGGTGTGGTGCCGCGAGGGCGACCTGACGGCGCTCGAACTCGGTGACGAGGCGATCGTGGATGTCGCCAGCTTCTCGCTGGAGGGCCGGGCCATGCGCAATGTCCGGCAGATGGTCAGCAGGGTGTGCCGGCAGGGTTACGCCGCTTCTTTTCACCGCACCGGCGACCTGCCGCACGAAGTGATCGAGGACCTGGTCAGGCAGGCCGATTCGTGGCGTGGCAGCCCCACCGAGCGGGGCTTCTCGATGGCGCTCGGCCGGGTGGGCGGCCGCGACGACGGGCGCTGCGTGATCGCGACCGCCACCGAAGACGGCGTGCTGCGCGCGATCCTGCACTTCGTGCCGTGGGGATCCGACGGACTCTCCCTCGACCTGATGCGCCGTGACCGGGCCGCCCAGCCCGGCCTGAACGACTTCCTCATCGTCGAGACGATCAAGCACGCCAATGATCTCGGGGTCAGGCGCATCTCGCTGAACTTCGCTGCCTTCCGGTCAGCGCTGGAGCGGGGCGAGCGGATCGGCGCGGGCCCGGTGATCCGGGCCTGGCGTCGCATCCTGCTTTTCATGTCCCGCTGGTTCCAGATCGAGTCGCTCTACAAGTTCAACGCCAAGTTCTGCCCGGACTGGGTGCCCAGGTTCATGGTCTTCCCGAGTACCAGGGATATGCCGCGGATCGGCCTGGCGGCGCTGGAGGCAGAGGCGTTCCTCGTCTGGCCGAGCCTGAAGATACGGCGGATGGCGCGCTGGCTGGGGCTGAGCAGGATGCGGCCGCCGCGGCGCGCCGGGCGGCGGTTCCGGCCCGGCGGGTAGGCCGTAGATTGGCGCCCATGACGGGCGACGCGCCGACGGCGACGGGATCGGGAGCGGTGCTCCCCGGGCACGGCCGGGCGGCAGGCCCGGCTGCGGGCGGCCTGCCCGATCTGGGCAGATGCCTGGTCATGGGCGTCGTCAACGTCACCCCTGACTCCTTTTCCGATGGTGGCGAGTGCTTCGCGCCCGGTGCCGCGATCTCCCATGGCCTGCGGCTCGCCACCGAGGGCGCGGACATCATCGACGTGGGCGGGGAGTCGACCAGGCCGGGCGCGAACCGGATACCGGCCGCCGAGGAACTGCGCCGCGTCGGCCCGGTGATCAGGGAGCTTGCCGGCGCCGGCCTGACGGTCAGCGTGGACACGATGCGCGCCGCCGTGGCCGAGATGGCGCTCAGCGCCGGAGCGAAAATGGTCAACGACGTCAGCGGCGGCCTCGCCGACCCGGCCATGCGACGTCTTGTCGCCGCGGCCGGCGTGCCGTACGTGGTCGTGCACTGGCGCGGGCATAGTGCCGTGATGCAGGACATGGCCAGGTACGGCGACGTGGTCAGCGAGGTCTGCGCGGAACTGCGCAGCCGGGTGGAGGCGGCCGTCAGCGACGGGGTCGACCCGGCCCTGATCGTGATCGATCCCGGGCTCGGGTTCGCGAAGCTCCCCGAGCACAACTGGGCGCTGCTGACCCGGCTGCGGGAGATGTCCGTGCTCGGCGGCGGGCAGCAGTTCCCCGTGCTTGTCGGTGCGTCAAGGAAGCGTTTCATCGGCCGCCTGCTGGCCGCCGCTGACGGGACGCCGCGGCCGTTCGCAGGTTCCGACGACGCGACCATCGCGCTGACCGCGCTTGCCGCGGCCGCCGGGGCATGGTGCGTGCGGGTGCACGCGGTGGCCGCCAACGCCGATGCCGTCCGGGTTGCCGCGCGCTGGCGGATGGCTGGCCCGCTCGGAGTTTCTGGGCCTGGCGGAGTTTCTGGGCCTGGCGAATCGGCGGACCCCGGCGGACCGGCCGGGCAGCGGGCGGCACCGCAGGCCGGCGGAGGCGATCCAGCGTGACCCTGGACCGGATCGAGCTGCGCGGCCTGCGGGTCCGCGGTCGGCACGGCGTGTTCGAGCACGAGCGCCGCGACGGCCAGGAGTTCGTCATCGACGCCGTGGTATGGACGGACACCAGGGCGGCAGCGGAGGCCGATGACCTGTCTCATACCGTCGACTACGGCGCGCTGGCCGGACGGCTGACGACCATCGTCGCCGGCGAGCCGGTCCGGCTGATCGAGACGTTGGCCAGCCGCCTGGCTGCGGCCTGCCTGGCCGACCGGAGCGTGGCGGAGGCGGAGGTCACCGTGCACAAGCCGCAGGCCCCGATCCCGCAGCCCTTCGATGACGTGACCGTAACGATCCGCCGGAAGCGCCGATGACGCCGCGATCGGCCGGAAGCGCCGATGGCCGTGCCGGCCCGCCGGATGCGCCAGCGACACGGCCCGCGGAGCCGGGGCAGCCGGAGCAACCGGGCGCGGCGGCATGGGCGGACTTGGCCGGCCGGGCGGACCCGGCCGGCCGCCCGGTTACGGCAGCGGCCGGCCCGTCGCCGGTCCGCGTGGTCCTCGCGCTCGGCAGCAACCTCGGTGACCGGTTGGCCCGCCTGCAGGGCGCGGTCGACGCGCTGACCGGGCCGGCCGGGCTTGGCTTCCTGGCCGTGTCACCGGTATACCAGACAGCCCCGGTCGGCGGCCCCAGCCAGCCGGACTACCTTAACGCCGTGCTGCTGGCCTGCACCGCGCTGCCTGCCCGCGCGGTGCTTGACCGTGCGCACGCGGCGGAGGCGGCCTTCGGCCGGGTCCGCACCGTGGCCTGGGGACCCCGCACGCTGGACGTGGACATCATCGCCTATGGCGACGTGGTCAGCGACGATCCTGCGCTGACGCTGCCGCACCCGCGGGCGTATCAGCGGCCCTTCGTGCTCGCGCCCTGGCACGACGTGGACCCTGGCGCGCGGATCCCCGGCCGCGGCCGGGTGGCGGACTTGCTGGCCGCGGCAGCGCCCGGCGGCCTGCGCAAGGTGCCAGAACGCCTGCGGCCGCCGTCGTGACCGGGTACCGCCCGCTGCCGGACGGGGCGGAGGCCTGATGACTCCGATCCGGCCGCTGCCCCTCGCCCTCGTCACCGTGTGCTGCGCCGCGTTCGGGTGGCTGGTGATCCGGATGACGTACGCGTCCTTCCCGCCGCTGCCCTGGACCGGCGTGCCTGCCCTGCTGCTGCTCGCAATCGCCGAGGCATGGAGCGGGCGGAATGTGCGAGCGCGGATCCAGGGCCGGCCTGGCTCGAAGCCGCTGGTACCGATCGCCGTGGCCAGGATGGCCGTACTGGCCAAGGCCAGCGCCCTGGTGGCGGTGATCTTCGGCGGGCTGGCTGTCGGTTTCCTCAGCTATCTGGGCGGCCTGCTGGACAAGCCCGCGCCGCGGGCCGATGCGATTACCGCGGCCGCCACGCTGGCCGCTGCCCTGGTCCTGACCGCGGCGGCGCTGTATCTCGAGCGCTGCTGCCGTGCCCCCCATCCGCCGGATGACACCGACGAGGAGTAGCCAGGTCACGCCGGGTACGGACCGGCCGCGGATATGCTGATCCCGCCGTCCGGTACCGGCGAGGACTGGAACGAGATGAGCAATGACGACCCGCGCGGCCACGGCCCGACTGCATCGCCCGGCCCGGTGCCGCCAGGCGCCGCGGTGCCGCGTGGCGCCGGCGTTTCGCCTGGCGCTGCGCCGGGCCTGGCGCCACACCCCGCACGGCTCAGCGTCGGCGTAGTCGGCGCAGGCAGGGTAGGAAGCGTCCTTGCGGCCGCCCTCGGCCGGGCCGGGCATCGCATCGCGGCCGTTTCGGCGGTCTCTGACGGGTCCGTGCGGCGGATCCGCAGGAACCTGCCTGGCGTGCCAGTGCTGGCTCCTGATCAAGTACTCGCCAGGGCCGATCTGGTGCTGCTGACCGTGCCCGACGACGTGCTGCCCGCCCTGGTGGCCGGGCTGGCCTCGGCAGGCGCGCCGATGCGGGGCAGGCTGCTCGCGCATGCCAGCGGCCGGCACGGGCTTGCGGTGCTGGAGCCCGCGGTGCGCCGCGGTGCGCTGCCGCTGGCGCTGCACCCGGTGATGACCTTCACCGGGAGGCCGGATGACATCGACAAGCTGGCCGGGATCTGCTTCGGGGTCACCGCGCCGGAGCCGCTCCAGCCGGCCGCCGAGGCGCTGGTGGTCGAGATGGGCGGGGAGCCCGTGCTCATCGCCGAGGAACTGCGGGATCTCTACCACGCCGCGCTCGCGAGTTCAGCGAACTACCTCGTGACCCTGGTCGTCCAGGCTGCGGACCTGCTGCGGCAGGCCGGGGTGGCGAGCCCCGGCCGGATGCTCGGGCCGCTGCTGTCCGCCGCGCTCGACAACGCGCTCCGGCTTGGCGACGCGGCGCTGACCGGGCCGGTCGCCCGGGGCGACGCTGATACCGTTGCGAGCCACATCCAGGCCCTGCGCATCGCGTCGCCAGAAGCCGTCGCGGCGTACGTGGCGCTCGCCAGGCTCACCGCCGACCGGGCCCTGGCCGCGGGCTCGCTCGCCGCGGCGGACGCGCAGCGCCTGCTCGACGTGCTGGCCGGCGCGCCCCAGTGATCCCCGTCCTCGCCACGACCAGGGCCGGGCTCGCGGCGGCGCGCAGCGGCCTGGCCGGCCCGGTGGTGCTCGTTCCGACCATGGGCGCTCTGCACGACGGGCACCGGGCGCTGCTCCGCCGTGCCAGGCAGATAGCGCTTCCGCACGGCGCCGTCGTGGTCTCCGTCTTCGTCAACCCGCTCCAGTTCGCGCCCGGCGAGGATTTCGGCCGTTATCCGCGGGCCCTGGACCGGGACGTGGCCGTCTGCGGGGAAGAGGGTGCCGCGGTCGTCTTCGCCCCGGATCCGGCGCAGATGTATTCATCGGCACCGCTGATCACGGTGGATCCGGGGCCGATGGGGCAGGTGCTCGAGGGCAAGTCACGGCCGGGCTTCTTCAACGGTGTGCTGACGGTGGTGCTGAAGCTGTTCCAGCTGGTGCGGCCCGATGTGGCGGTATTCGGCGAGAAGGACGCGCAGCAGCTTGCCCTGGTCCGGCAGATGACCGCCGACTTCGACCTGGGGATCGAGATCGTCGCAGTGCCTACGGTACGGGAGCCAGGCGGGCTGGCCGTCTCCAGCCGGAACGCCTACCTTTCCGGGCCAGAGCGGGCGACCGCACTCGCGCTGTCGCGTGCGCTGGCGGCAGGCCGGGAGCAGGCGTCCGCCGGCCGGGCCAAGGTGCTCGCGGCCGCGCGGGCGGTGCTCGAACAGGCCGCCGCTGCGGAGCCGCCGCTGCTGCCTGACTACCTCGCACTGGTCGATCCGGCCACATTCGGCGAGGCTGACGAAGATTACCGTGGCCCGGCCGTCCTGCTGGTGGCCGGCCGGGCAGGATCTACCAGGCTGATCGACAACATGCCGATGCTGATCTGCCCGCGATGACAGGACGCCGTTCACGGCCGGCGGGCCCGGCCGGGGAGGATGGGTGAGAGCGCCGTGCTGCTGACGATCGACGTGGGCAACACCAATACCGTGCTCGGCATCTTCGATGGCGATGAGGTGGCCGATCACTGGCGGATCGCGACCGTGCCGGGCCGGACCGCCGATGAGCTCGCCGTCATCCTGCAGGGCCTGCTCGCGCAGAGCACTCTGCTCAAGGAGCCTGAGGTGACCGGCATCGCGCTGTGCTCCACCGTGCCGTCTGTTCTGCATGAGATGCGGGAGATGTTCCTCCGGTACTACGGCGACGTGCCAGCGGTCATCGTGGAGTCGGGAGTGAAGACCGGCGTGCCGGTGCGGATGGACAATCCCAAGGAAGTCGGCAGTGACCGGATCATGAATGCCGCCGCCGCTGCGCACCTGTACGGCGGGCCGGCCGTCGTCGTCGATTTTGGTACGTCGACCAACTTCGACGCGGTCAGCGAGCGCGGCGAATTCGTCGGCGGAGCGCTCGCTCCCGGTATCGAGATCTCGGTAGACGCGCTTTCCCGCCGGGCCGCGCAGCTACTCAAGGTCGAGCTGACCCGCCCGGGCCGAGTCATCGGAAGGAACACGGTCGAAGCGCTGCAGTCCGGGATCATCTTCGGGTTCGCCGGGCAGATCGAGGGCATCGCGAGCCGGATGGCGAGGGAACTCGCCCCTGCTGACCCGGACTCGGTCACCATCATCGCCACCGGCGGGCTGGCGCCGCTCGTGATCGACGAGGTCGGGCTGATCGACGCCTTCGAGCCGTGGCTGACGCTGATCGGCCTGCGGCTGACGTTCGAGCGCAACGCCGCGAACGGCTAGCGGCTATCCCGGCCTCAGGCCCACCTCCCGGCCTCAGGCCACCTCCCGGCCTCAGGCCACCTCCCGGCCTCAAGCCCACCTCCGGCCTCAGGCTCGCCTCGGCTCAGCCTCAGCCCCGCCCTGGCCTCAGGCTCATTCTCCGCCTCAGGCTCGCCCCGGCCTCAGGCTCGCCCCCGGCCTCAGGCTCGCCCCGGCCTCCGACTCGTCCTTGTCCCGCCCGGGCGGAAACCCGGCTGCAGTGCGCCGCGGATAGCCGGTAACCTCGGGCAGGTGAGTGCGGATGAGGGCGGCGCCAGCGGCCTGCCAGAGCAGATGCGGGTGCGGCTGGCGAAGCTCGACGCGATCCGGGCCAGCGGGGCTGACCCCTACCCGGTCGGCTTCCCGCGCACCACGACCATCGCCGAGGTGCGTCGCCGATTCGGCGGCCTGGAGCCAGGCGCGGCAACGGCCGAGCGCGCCGGTGTCGTCGGCCGGGTAATGCTGTCCCGCACCAGCGGCAAACTCTGCTTCGCCACGATCAGGGACGGTACCGGCGACCTGCAGGTAATGGTCTCGCTGGACCGGGTGGGCGAGGAGGCCCTGGCCACCTGGAAGCGGGACGTGGACCTCGGTGATCATGTCGGGGTGACCGGCGAGGTCATCACTTCCCGGCGGGGCGAGCTGTCGGTGCTCGCCGATTCCTTCGCCATCACCGCCAAGGCGCTGCGGCCGCTGCCGGACAAGCACGCCGGCCTGTCGGACGCGGCTTCGCGCGTGCGGCAGCGTTATCTCGACTTGATCGTTAACCCGGAAGCGCGGCGGATGGCCGAGCTGAGGGGCGCCGTGACCAGGGCGCTGCGGGAGGAATTGCACCTGCGCGGGTTCCTTGAGGTGGAGACGCCCGTCCTGCAAGTACTGCACGGTGGTGCCAACGCCAGGCCGTTCGTCACCCACATCAACGCTTATGACATGGACATGTACCTGCGGATCGCGCTGGAGCTCTACCTCAAGCGCCTGATCGTGGGAGGCATCGAGAAGGTCTACGAGATCGGCCGGATCTTCCGCAACGAGGGCGCGGACGCCACGCACAACCCAGAGTTCACGATGCTCGAGCTGTACGAGGCCTACGGCGACTACGACTCGATGGCGACACTGACCCGTGAGCTGATCCAGGCGGCGGCGCGAGCCGCGCTCGGCGGCACGATCGTGCGCAGGCCCGATGGCTCCGAGCATGACATCGGCGGGGAATGGCAGCACAAGACCGTGCACGGGGCCGTGTCCGAGGCGCTCGGCGAGGAGGTCACGCCGGACACCAGCGAGGAGCGGCTCCGCAAGCTGGCCGCCAGCGCCGACATCCGGCTGGAGGCTGGCTGGAACCGCGGCCAGGTCCTGCTGGAGATGTATGAGCACCTGGCTGAGCGCCGTACCGTCCTGCCGACGTTCTACCGGGACTTCCCCGTCGAGGTGGCGCCGCTCACCCGGGCGCACCGGGATGATCCGCGGCTTGCGGAGAAGTGGGACCTGGTGGCGTTCGGGACCGAGATCGGGACTGCCTACTCGGAACTGGTTGACCCGGTGGAGGAACGGGCCCGCCTGACCGCGCAGTCCTTGCTGGCGGCAGGCGGCGATCCGGAGGCCATGCAGCTCGATGAGGACTTCCTGCGGGCACTGGAGTACGGCATGCCGCCCACCGGCGGGATGGGCATGGGCATCGACCGCCTGCTCATCATGCTGACCGGTGCGGGGATCAGGGAGACCGTGCTGTTCCCTCTCGTCCGGCCTGAATGACCTGGCTCAGCCGACGATCCGCACCGCCCCGACGTAGGCGTTCCAGAAGATCGGCTGGATCTGCACGGGCTGGCCGAACGTCGGCGCGTCCAGCATCAGGCCGTTGCCGACGTACAACCCGACGTGGCTGATGTCGGGGAAGAAGAACACCAGGTCGCCCGGCTGCAGCTGGCTTCGCGAGACGTGCACGCCCGAGTTCCACTGCGCGCCGGTGAAGTGCGGCAGGCTGATCCCGACCTGCGCGTAGGCCCACATGACGAGGCCCGAGCAGTCGAACACGCTGGGCCCGGCACCGCCCCAGACATAGGCATCCCCGCGCTTTGTCAGCGCCCACCGCAGTGCCTGGACCCCGATCGAGTTGCCGGGAACCTTGATGTTGGGGTATGTGCCGGTTTTCTTGAAGATCGCCATGGCCTGCGCGAACGCGGCGCCATTCAGCACGTTCTCCCGGCGCTGGATCGCCTGCACTTTCTTGCCCATCTCGGCGGCGAGCACGGCGGCCCGGCGAGCCTGCTGCTCGGCGGTCAGCCTGGCCCGCTCGGCGGCTGCCTCGGCCGCGGCCACGACGGTCACCTTGTCGCCGTTCTCCTGCTGCAGCTGGATCATGATCGACGCCCGGTTGATGAATGACTGCGGGTCGCTGCTCTGCAATAGCTGAAGCGCCGGGTCGAAGCTGCCCGTCATGTAGCCCTGGGCGGCGATCTGGCCGACGGCCGCCTGGCCGGCGATCAGCAGCTTGGCGTCCCGCAGGGCGGCCTTCCTGGCCACCCTGGCCTCGGCTTTTGCCTCGTTGAGCTGGATCTTGAGCCCGTCGTACTGCTCGCTGAGGCTGACGATCTGGTTAGACAGCTTGGTGGCCTTGGCCAGCAACGCCTTCAGGGTGGTCGGCGTGGTGGCCGGCGCCGCGGTGGCGGCCACGGCCGGCAACGCGAAGCTGGCGAGCGTCGCCAGGCCGGCCAGCATTGCGATGCGGCCCCGTGCCCGATGTGACCTGACGTCCCGATGGCACCTCGCACGGGCGCTCTTCCCCGGTGAACAACCTTCGCCCTGCCTGCCGGTGGGCAAGCGCTCCACGTGGAGTCTCCTCTCCTAGGCCGCCTACCGGGTTAGCTGACGGGTTCGGGCAGGAGCAGCCCTACAGCGGACCGCGACCGCGCAGCGGCCACGGCCCGCCGATTCACCCCGGGGAAAAATGGGTCCCCGGATCCCTGGAACGCGGGGTGCGTACCAGGAACTCGGCGGGTTGTGTCATCCGTCCCGAAGGGGCGGATGACAGTGAGGTAACAGCGTTGGAGACTAATCGAACCGGAGCCTGCGGCCAACCAGAACGACAGAAGTTTTGAAATTTGCTGTAGTGGTGACTGTGGCGGGTGCTGGCTGCGGCTGGTTTTTACTTCAGCAGTGATAACTGCCGTGCTGCTATACTGCACCGCTTCCCGCATGCGAACCGGGAAGGGCCGAGTATACGCAGGTCAGAGGGCGTGTCATGGGTTCCGGTCGGCATCCGTGATTTGCGTGTGATGTGCGGCGGGCGCAGGCCGGTGCGCAACGGAGCGGCACTACGTAATTCCTTCGTAACACTGCGTTGACATCGGCGGCACTGGCACTCTGGCACGGCTTTAGGAGTCGGCCAGGACATTGGCAGTCGGCCGAGTTGCCGGGCCGGTCAGGACCGCCAAGCTGCTCGGGTTGCGGGGCTGGTCGGGCACGGGCCGCAGGGCGGGCCAAGGCGGTCGGCGATCTGCTGGCTCAGAGCAGCCGGAGCTGCCGGCTGGCCGGCCGGCTGGGCCGCGATTTTGCCGGGCGGTCGAGAAACGCCTGATCGATCGCGGCAAGGAAGGGCGACGGCCCGGTCGCTACCGTGCTGCCATGCCTCGTCCGCCTGGCCGCGTAGCTCAGGAATAGCCGGGTTCGTGCCCTGGTCATGCCGACGAACAGCAGTCGGCGTTCTTCGGCCGGGTCCGGGCCGGATGCCTGGTCAGCGCCAGGTACCCAGAGCGGGAGCAGGCCCTTCTCGCAGCCGGCCACGAAGACGGCGCCGAATTCCAGGCCCTTGGCAGCATGCAGGGTCAGCAGCGTGACCGCATCGGCCCGCGGGTCCAGGGCGTCTGCAACCGCCCCGAGCGCAATCTCGGTCCTAAACCGGTCCATGTCGCTGCCGCAGCGGCGGGCCAGCGGCAGGAGAATCTCGCCGGCCGACCGGACGTCCACCGCCCACGCGGCGCTAGCCCGCGTGGGCCCGCCCCCCGGGCTCCCGCCAGCCGGGCTCCCGCCCCCCGCGCTCCCGCCAGCCGGGCTCCCGCCAGCCGGGCTCCCGCCCCCCGGGCCCGCGCCACCGGCGCCCGCACCGTCGGCTGCGAGGCGAGTCCCGGCCGCAACCCAACGAGGATCTGCGCCGCCGCTGGGGCCAGTGGCGGCCAGCCTGCGCACCGCCGCGCGGAGCCTGTCAGCGACCGCCATGCTGCCCTGCCCGGGCCCGCCAGCATCCGGGCGTCCGGTGCTTCCGGCACTCGCCAGGCTCATCTCCCTGATGATCTCCGCGACGCCTGCCCTGCGCTCCAGCAAGTCGTGCGAGCTCTTCTGGAACGGCAGCCCGGCCCGGGCCAGTGCTCGGCCGAGCGGACCGGCCTGGGCGTCCGTCCGGTACAGGATGGCCACATCACAGGTCAATTCCGTCCTGGCCATAACCGTCCGAACGACCGCTGTCCAGCGAATGGAACGAAGACCCGCCTAGCAAGCGGTCGATCGCTGCCGCTATCCATGCGGCCTCCGCATGCTCGTCCGCCGATTCGTGGAAGGTGATCAGGGCGCCGCGGGGGCGGATAGCTCGCAGGTTCCTGCCGGGCACCAGCGTTGCCGGGCCGATCGCCTGCAGCGCAGCGGCGACAATGGTGCCGCTCGTCCGGTAGTTCCTGGTCAGCTGCCTGGTCGTGGCGCCGCGGAAATCGGTGCCGAAACGCAGGAAGAAGCGCACGTCGGCACCGCGGAAGCCGTAGATAGCCTGGTCCGGATCTCCGATCGCGGTCAGCCCCGAGCCGTCGCCCGCCAGCAGGCGCAGCAGTTCGTATTGCACCGAATCAATGTCCTGGTACTCGTCCACGCTCATGAGCGGCCATCGGCGGCGCAGTGAGCTCAGCAGCTCAGGCCCGTCGCGCAGCAGTGCGGCGGGCAGTTCGATGAGGCCGTCGAAATCCACGAGGTCGCGGGCGAGCAGGGCCTTGACGAACAACTCGCGCCGTGCCGGGTCAGCCGCGCCCTCAGCGAGCAACCGTCGGCCGTCCCGCTCAGAGCCGGTCAGCTCTGCCGCGATCTGGAGCCGGGCGGCATCGTCCGCGACTTGGAACCCGCTGCTCAGCCCGGCCTGTTCATGATGCTCCCGGAGGATCATGAGGCCGAGGCCGTGGAAAGTCGTGACGTTGACCTGGCCGGCCTGATCCGGGGCAAGCACGGCCAGCCGCTCGCGCATCTCGCTGGCCGCCCGCCGGGTGAAGGTGATCGCCACACACGACTCCGGCGCCGCGCCGTGGGCGATCTGGTAAGCGATCCGGTGCGCCAGCGTCCTGGTCTTGCCGGTGCCAGGCCCGGCGATGATCATCAGAGGGGCATCCGCCAGCATTGCCGCCTGCTGGTCATGGTCAAGGCCGTCCGGTAGCGCTCGGCCGGGCGGTGCTCTGCCAGGTAGTGCCCCGTCAGGGTGTGCTCCGTCAGGGTGTGCTCCGTCAGGGTGTGCTCCGTCAGGGTGTGCTCCGTCAGGCTGTGCTGCACCGGGCAGTGCTGCACCGGGTAGCGCTCGGCCGGGCAGTGCTGCACCGGGTAGTGCTTCACCGGTTGGCCCTTGGTCGCCGGGCGGCGGACTCCGGCGGTCCAGCGGAATTTCGATCGCCGCCGCGGCCGGCTGGCGGCCGCTCCGGTGGCCCGCCGCGGTCGGCTGGCGGCCGCTCCGGTGGCCCGCCGTGGCCGGCTCGCGATCGGGCCGGGTGCCGGTCGCCGCCGTGCGCGCACGGCCAGACCGGCCGTCCGCCGCTGCCGTGCGCCGGCGACCCGGTGCTGCTGGCAGCGCATCCGAAAGGGGCCGCATCACCTCGAAGAGCGGTTCGGACCGGTCAAGCTCCCCGGGGCCGAAGAGCCGAACGACACCGTATTCACCGTCGAACCCCGCCTCCCGCCGTACCTCCCCACGGCGCAGCCGGGTGATCGCCTCGGCCAGCACATCGCCGCCGGCCCGGCTGAGATCGCTGACCGGGATGTCGCTGAGGATGCTGAGTTCCGGGCCGAGAGCAGCTACCAGCCGGGTAACCTCCGCCCCGACTTTCTTGCTCTTCGCGCCGGTTGCCAGGATTTCGCCGACGATCTGCGGCAACTGCACCAGATTAGTGAATCGAGGGGCGCCGCCCGGCCGGTAGCCGGCCGGCCGGTCGGCAAGCTCGGCAACTCTGTGCAGCACGCCGACAGTTACCTGTTTACCGCACTCCGGGCAGCTTCCGTCATGTTCCCTGGTCTGCGAGGGCTCGAAGCGGATGCCGCACTTCCTGTGCCCGTCCAGGTGGTACTTACCCTCCTCCGGATAGAACTCGAGTGTGCCAATAAGCCCCTTGCCCGTGCGCAGCGCGTCAGCCATCGCGAAGTAATCAAGAGGTGTACCGAACGTGGTCGCCTCGCGACCGAGCATCGGTGGTGAATGCGCGTCCGAGTTGCTCACCAGGCGATAGGCATCGAGGGATGAGCACCGCCAGTTCATCGGCGGATCCGAGGAGAGCCCGGTCTCGATCGCGAAGACTTCTGCGGACAGATCGGCGTAGCAGTCCGCGACCGTATCGAAGCCCGATTTGGAACCGAGCACCGCGAACCACGGCGTCCAAACGTGGGCCGGAACGAGATAGCAGCCGGGGCCGCCATCAAGGGTGATCTCCAGCAGATGGCGTGAGTCGAGACCTAGGATCGGCCTGCCGTCCGACGCCAGATTCCCGATCTTCGATAGCGCGGCAGTGATGCGATCCGCCGCAGCGAACGTCGGCGCGTACAGGAGGTGATGAACCTTCCTGGTCCGATCGCCGCCGCGGTAGATCGTGGAGATCTCAGCCGACAACATGAAGCGGACCTGCTGACGGCAGCTCTGAGGAGAGGCGCGCGCTACCCGCTCTGCCATCTCAGGGCGGAGCCGGAAAAGGCCCGGCTCGGCGGGAATTAGCGTTTCCTTCAGCTCCTCCGCCCAGGCCGGGTGGGTGAAATCGCCTGTGCCCACAACGGTGATGCCCTTGCGCAGAGCCCACCACGCAAGGTGCTCTATGGCGCAGTCTCTGCTGCAGGCACGCGAGAACCTGGAGTGGATGTGCAGGTCGGCATGGAACAAGGTGGGCTGTCCGCTCTCTCTCACAGTGCCCGGGCGCTGAGCCGGGTCCGATATTGCCATGCCTGGCGGGATCAGATGCACAGTTCCGCAAGCGGTCCCCCGACGCTCGTGCGCCCCGCCTGGTGCGTGAGAATGCGAAGTAACCCCGGCAGCCGGCCGAGAGTCACGCGATGACTCCCCTGGCCTGGCCACCAACAAGGAAGGAGGAGAAAGCAGTGCTCAGGGACCTGGCAGCGCTCACTCCTCCCCTTGTTGTCTGCGCGGCTTTGCTGCTCGCCATCGGCGCCTTCCTGCGGCATGAGATGGGTACCCGCAGGCGGACCGGCGATGGCCCTCCGTCGTCCGATATTTCGGTCAACGGCCAGGTCCCGGATGCCGGAATCGGCGACCCCGCCGCGCCGTCCGATGCAAGGCCTGCCAATGATCCGCCGACGGAAACAGGGTACGGCGGTAGCCGGCCACGTCAGTAGCATGTGCCGGTCCTACAGTCGTGGCGCCGCAGGCATTGTCGAGTCGGATCCAGTGCTGATTACGGAGAGTTACTACAGCCTTCCGGAATGCCGTCATTCACGCACTAGGCGCAACTCGCGGCGCGAATCGTGCTCGCGCGAATTGTCAGGCGCAACGGTTATGGTATATGTTTGGCAAACCTAAATAGCTGGCTGCAGCGGAAGGGCTGGACCTCATGGCACGTAAGATTACGACGACGGTCGTCTGCGACCTTCCCCACGATGGTGAGGTCGTGAGTAAGGAGACAGTTTCGTTCTCCTTTGAGGGAACTGCGTACGAGATCGACGTGTGTACTGCGCATGCCAAGGAACTGCATGACAAGTTCAGCGCGTACACCGGCCACGCGCGGCGCGCGGGAACCGGCGGCCGCAGGCGCAGGGCCCGCACCGGCCCCGGCCGCGAGCGGAGCGCGGAGATCAGGGCATGGGCACGGCAGCGCGGGCACAAGGTGAGCGAGCGCGGCCGTATCCCGGCGACGATTATCCAGGAGTACGAGGCCGCTCACTGAGGCGCGCCGGGGCGTGGGCGCGTGCAGCTAGCGCCCTGGGCCTCGGCCCGCCGATCGCTCGCAGCGCAGCTTTACGTCAGCGGCGCGCCGCGCGTCACCAACGCGCGGCGCGCCGCTGACTGATGCCGGTCGGCGTTCGCTCGCGGCGTACCTGGGAACACATCCCGCGTTGGCCTAGGTTGGATGTGGGTGAACGCCTTGCGCATGGGGAACGTCTTAGATGTGCGACATATCGCATGGGAAACGTCGCACGGGTAACGTCGTCCGGCGCGCGGGCTAGCATGCGGAAGGACGGGGCAACACCGATTGCCCCACCGACCGCTCTGTGAGGGAGCGACGAGATGTTCGAGAGGTTCACCGACCGGGCGCGGCGGGTTGTGGTCCTGGCTCAGGAAGAGGCCAGGATGCTCAACCACAACTACATCGGCACCGAGCACATCCTGCTCGGCCTCATCCACGAGGGCGAGGGAGTAGCCGCCAAGGCCCTTGAGTCGCTCGGGATCAGCCTGGAGGCCGTGCGCCAGCAGGTAGAAGAGATCATCGGGCAGGGGCAGCAGGCTCCGTCCGGGCACATTCCGTTCACCCCGCGCGCCAAGAAGGTCCTTGAGCTGTCGCTGCGCGAGGCCCTGCAGCTCGGCCACAACTACATCGGCACCGAGCACATCCTGCTGGGCCTGATCCGCGAGGGCGAGGGCGTCGCCGCCCAGGTGCTGGTCAAGCTGGGTGCTGACCTGAACCGGGTCCGCCAGCAGGTGATCCAGCTGCTGCACGGGTACCAGGGCAAGGAGCCGGCCGCCGCGGGCGCGCCGTCGGAGACGGCCCCGTCCACGTCGCTGGTGCTCGACCAGTTCGGCCGGAACCTGACCGCGGGCGCGCGGGAGGGCAAGCTCGACCCGGTCATCGGCCGGGAGAAGGAAATCGAGCGCGTCATGCAGGTGCTGTCCCGGCGCACCAAGAACAATCCCGTGCTGGTCGGCGAGCCAGGCGTCGGGAAGACAGCTGTCGTCGAAGGGCTGGCCCAGAAGATCGTCAAGGGCGAGGTGCCGGAGACCCTGAAGGAGAAGCAGCTCTACACGCTGGACCTGGGCGCGCTGGTCGCTGGCTCTAGGTACCGGGGTGACTTCGAGGAGCGGCTGAAGAAGGTCCTGAAGGAGATCAGGACACGCGGGGACATCATCTTGTTCATCGACGAGCTGCACACGCTGGTGGGCGCCGGGGCCGCCGAGGGCGCGATCGACGCTGCCTCGATCCTGAAGCCGATGCTGGCCAGGGGCGAGCTGCAGACGATCGGCGCGACCACGCTGGATGAGTACCGCAAGCACCTGGAGAAGGACGCGGCGCTGGAGCGCAGGTTCCAGCCGATCCAGGTGGCCGAGCCGACCATCTCGCACACCATCGAGATCCTCAAGGGCCTGCGTGACCGCTACGAGGCGCATCACCGGGTGTCGATCACCGACGACGCGCTGGTCGCCGCGGCCCAGCTTGCCGACCGCTACATCAGCGACCGGTTCCTGCCGGACAAGGCGATCGACCTGATCGACGAGGCTGGCTCGCGGATGCGCATCCGCCGCATGACCGCACCGCCTGACCTGCGTGAATACGATGAGAAGATCGCTGACGTGCGGCGGGAGAAGGAGTCGGCGATCGACTCCCAGGACTTCGAGAAGGCTGCCGCGCTCCGTGACACGGAGAAGCAGCTGATCGCCAAGAAGGATGCCAGGGAGAAGGAGTGGAAGGCCGGGGACATGGACCTCCCGGCCGAGGTGAACGAGGAGCTGATCGCGGAGGTCCTGGCCACCGCTACCGGCATCCCGGTCTTCAAGCTCACCGAGGAGGAATCCCAGCGGTTGCTGCGGATGGAGGACGAGCTGCACAAGCGGGTGATCGGGCAGGACACCGCGATCAAGTCGCTGTCCCAGGCCATCCGGCGGACCAGGGCCGGGCTGAAGGACCCGAAGCGGCCCGGTGGCTCGTTCATCTTCGCGGGCCCGTCCGGGGTGGGCAAGACCGAGCTGTCCAAGACGCTTGCCGAGTTCCTGTTCGGCGACGAGGATTCGCTGATCCAGCTCGACATGAGCGAGTACATGGAGAAGCACACGGTGTCCCGGCTGTTCGGATCCCCGCCCGGGTACGTGGGTTACGAGGAAGGCGGCCAGCTGACCGAGAAGGTCCGCCGCAAGCCGTTCTCGGTGGTCCTGTTCGACGAGATCGAGAAGGCTCATCCGGACATCTTCAACTCGCTGCTGCAGATCCTGGAGGACGGGCGCCTCACCGACGCGCAGGGCAGGGTGGTCGACTTCAAGAACACCGTGATCATCATGACCACCAACCTGGGCACCAGGGACATCTCCAAGGGTGTCTCGGTCGGGTTCGGCACGGCGGCCGAGTCCAAGGGCTCGTATGACCGGATGAAGACGAAGGTCAACGAGGAGCTGAAGCAGCACTTCCGGCCGGAGTTCCTGAACCGGGTGGACGACACGATCGTCTTCCACCAGCTCAGCCAGGAGGAGATCGTCACCATCGTGGACCTGATGATCGCGAAGGTCGACGAGCGGCTGAAGGACCGCGACATGGGCCTGGAGTTGCGCCCGGCGGCGAAGACGCTGCTTGCCGAGCGCGGCTACGATCCGGTGCTCGGCGCCCGGCCGCTGCGCCGGACGATCCAGCGGGAGATCGAGGACAACCTGTCGGAGAAGATCCTCTTCGGCGAGCTGAAGGCCGGCCAGATCGTGATGGTCGACGTCGA